>Ga0307945_1002607_pt1 | contig 14635 bp, 24 predicted proteins | sample OrgLakmetagen228_FD_201818 | JGI IMG/M metagenome (GOLD analysis project Ga0307945, IMG submission 201818) | Saline water microbial communities from Organic Lake, Antarctica - #228 | ecosystem: Environmental > Aquatic > Non-marine Saline and Alkaline > Saline | place: Antarctica: Organic Lake...
CACTCGTGGCAGATACAGCTGTGTAAAATTTGATGCTTCATCAAGCCATGAGAGTCAATACCGCCTCATTTTTCAATCGACATGGCCCAAGAATTACTCTGTTCTCACGGGCGTGAAGTTCAAAAAGTCACGTGCAACCTAGGAATTTATTGTGATCATATCATGATGCATCCATGGAGTTTCTATTAGATGCCGTCGTGCAATTACTGGCATGGACAGGTTGTCGCTGATGAAGGCAGTCCTTGAGAGCAAACAACCTATATTGATGACGAAAAAAATAAAAAAAACTTTATTAAAAATGGCTACTTCTTCGGATGCAGTCCTTGCTTCTCTAGACAAACGAGTGCAACACAATTTCGAAGAGCTGAGACGAGACTTGAATGGGGAGGTCGCACGATTCTGTAAACTGGAGGTCAATGAAGTCATTAAACATTTCCGAACAGACGCTTACGGTACCATCAAAGACTTGGTCAACGAAGGAGTTGGGCCCCAGGTCAAACATGTTAACACGCTAGAGAAGAGATGCTCTGAGCTTGAGAAGCGCATTAACAACACCTGATGGAACATCAAAAGCAATGTCAACACCAAGTATTGATGCTGCCACTGGCACACAAGCATGTTACAATGCAAACCTCTTGTCACTGTGTGAAGAGCTTTGCAGTCACAACTGGGACACACACTACCAGGAAGACATGGCAGCAAGAAGCAGTCACTATTCTGTGCGCCAGCTACGTTCCAAAACCACAGCGCCACTGCCATGCGCACCTACATCAGCTGAAGTGGAGCAGTTCTTACAGTGTGGTGAAGGTAAAGTGGAGTTTGTGCAACAGCTGCGAGCCAATGGCTTGGGCAAGCCACGCATGATGTTGTATTTCCGTAGTTCTGAGGATGCAGCAGCTGCCTACACAGCCTTCCGAGGCAGCCCAAATGGCTCACAAGCTGTGTTAGACTACAAACGTACCCACTTACAAAACATGCTGGTCAGCCTAGCCATTCACCTTAGAAAGCTGCCAAAGAGAGTGGTTTCATAGAGGTCACAGTCCAGTCAAGGGGGAAATATATGCTGGTCAAAGAGGGGTCTGGGGAAGCAGTGCACTACCCCTACCTTTGCCACTTATGGGCAGGTCACCCCCCTAGCCAAGGACAGCCCTTCGACAATGTCAATGCTGCAAGTGTAGGAGAGCAATTGTCGAGGCTTCTGCGCAAAAAATCCAACACAGCTTCTGCTCCACGCCCATCTGTCCCTCACACAAAACCACAACAACAAAGACAGCAAGCCCCAACCAGCACCACAAAGGCAACAACCCAACACCAGCAGCGACACCCGCCCACTTCAGCTGCAGCAACAACAAGGTGCACGCACCCAGCACCAGCAGCAACAACCAGCCGCACGCAACCTACACCAGCAGCAACACCCATTCACCCACAGCAGCACCAGCCAACCGCACCAGCCACTCAAAGGCCTGCTCCTCAAGCCTTTACAAACCCCAAGGCAGTCCGGAGCAAAATCCTAAACAAGCGCATAGCAGTATCTCCAGGAACTGCAGCCTCCCCCACCCACAGCCATCAGCCACCACCCACCTTCGCAGCTGCCAACCACCACCACCTACCCCCTCCACCCCCGCATAATACCATGCACCTACCACACCCTACAATCAGTCATCCCTCCCCTCAGCTGCAACAAGCCATAGCATCAGCCCCAGCCAAAGCCGCAAGTGATCTAGCAGCCCGCCTGGCCGCAGCTGAGGCAGAAATCAGTTGCCTAAGAACCACAGCAGCACAGCCAACCAACAAATAGGATGCAAGCAGCCACACCAGCAAGGAAAAGCAGCAGGTCAAGTGCAGTGTATTTAATTGTGATGGAGTCCCCAAAGGGCATATTGACAAGTTGGAACAATTGACATCACACATTCAGGACCACCAAATTACAGTACTTGTTGAGACAAGAAGCAGCGACGTTTCCCAACTGAGTGATCACCTTTCTCAAACGCACAAATGTTTCCATAATACAGTCAAGTTTGAAGGGCGGAAAAGACAAGGGATTGCCATTTATGTTCACATCAGCTTGCAGGATCTGATACAAATTTGGAAAGTCTCTGACAACTCACAAACAGTCTGGTTAAGGGTGTCTGGCAGTGTTTTTGGGGTGAAGGGGATGGTAATGCTTGGTGGTACATACATCAACCCACAGTCAGCAACACAACATCAGTCGGATATTACACACATGTTCTCAATCTTGCATTTGGAGATATCTGAAGCTCAAACCCAAAGTTCTCACATTTTTCTTATGGGAGATTTCAATGCTCATTTAGACAACAAACCAGACCCCTTTGATGATCAGTTTACACGAATATTGGAAAGCTTTCTGCAGCTCAAAAAACCTTGATTTGGTCCTCACATTGCACGATCTAATGCGGCAGGAAAGTGCCTTTCAGCCATTTCTGCTTCTATACCTCTGATAATTACTACTGGTAGAGGCAAGGGGGACAGGGGTCAACCCACCTTTTTTGGATATAACTCACTGGCTGCCAAAATTTGTCAACCCACACGAACAGAACACTTGATTATGTCACCTGACCTGTACTTGCAATGCCAAGGCATCAAGGTTATAGAAGACATCTACCTCGCTGACCATAGACCCCTTGCTTGCCCATTTTCTGGTGGAAAAAAAGACGTGAGATTTTTACCAGAGTGCCTCGAGATTATGCGCAGGGCGCCAGTCCCAAATTTCTGGACGCCCAAGCAGACAAACACACATGCAGACGGATAAAAGACAGGCACGCACACATGTAGACACACAGGAATGCAGACATGCAGACACGCAGGCATGCAGACGTGCAGGCAGACAAGCATGCATACAAGCATTCCATCAGAAGTCTAAGCATGGCACAAGACTTAGGCCAGAAGCACTTTAGATGCATTGTCAGTGTGAACGACATAGGAATGTTTGTATCAAAGTAAATATTACGGAATCAGGCTTTACCCGCTATTGCTAGCATCTTGCATGTTCTCATTGTCTGTACCTGATGCGCCGAGAGGATTGATCAAAGAATTTCCCCGGATCAAAGACCAGCACGTGCTGGAAGCGTTCGGAACGCTCCCGCCTTACAGCGGCGACAAGGACTACTCGTGCCACTTGCATATTTTCTGCAGACGCGGATGCAGCCTGCCGCACGGTCGCGGCGTCGTAACCCTATACAAAAGAGGAAGGGACTGGCGTGTCGGGGGAATCCCGAATGACTCAGACGTGGCCTCTTCGTTGGAGCCTTTCTTGAAAAATCCCGTTCTGTTCGCATTGCGTAATTACACGACCGGACATTGATGTTGTCTTGAAATATTTTTTGTTTGCGATGTGCACTACTGCGGGTATAAAAAAGTATGGGAGACATGTCGACGCTCGCTTCTGAATCAAAATGTCTACAATCACATCTTCAAACGTTCGCAACGTGTGGTACACCGATCAGCAAATCACAGTGGACACCATGCGTAAATTAGAAGCCGGGATGCAGATCAGCGAAGCCTCCGGCGATGTGAGCGTGAGTTCGTCGCTCGGAATTCTAACCGGAAAGCATGGCTGCGGCAAGGACGTCATGATGGCGAGTCATCTATACACCTGCCCTGGCCCGCCCTTCACACGCACCTTCTCTGACGATCGAGGTCTCGTCAGACGCACGATGTTGTCCTCTGGTTTCGTGGACCTGAACACGAACCTGGTGATCACCCCGGGCGTGTGCATAACCGACTGGGTGAACGTCCTCTGTCGAGCCGGATTCTCCAGGGAGAGTTTTCGCGTGTTTGACAGCTCCTCCTGCTCGTGCGTGTGTGTGTTTCACGCACGAGACATATTTCGAGATCTTGAACGAAAACTACGACGTGGTCGTCATGTGTCCGGACGCGTACACCGCATTTATACGAACATACCGGGGCGTACTGGAAGCTGCGAATACGTGTGTCGTCGGCGATTCCTCCTTTTTCTCGCGATCGACGATCCAAGAAGCCGAACGCATACTCGAACGCGCGGGGCGTCCCGTGAACTTCAGTAGAATCGTCGTCGCGTGTGCGGACTACATCATGATCAAAAGGTGCACGTGGGTTTTGTGCACTTTCATCTGGCTCGTGACGTCGAATTACCGTGACGTGTCCCGCTCCGGATTATTTCGTCCACTCAGGCGGTCCGCGACCTGTGCAGGTTCGACAAAGACATCATGATAAACGACATCATGGTGTACGCTGACAACGCCGCAGCATGCCGCCGGGCGCTCCCGATGCACCTGTGTAACATTGCGATGCGTCCGCTCACGACAACAGACAGATCCGACATTACCGCCGTCCTGAACCTTCTCGCCAATGGCGAGGGTAAAGCGGCCGTGAAAAGATTCGTCATGCCTTGTTCGTCTCGGCCACCTCGGACATTCAAGAACCTCGAGGAGCTCGTGGTCCACGTCACGCGTGACATGATGGAAGGGGGTGGAAGCGGAGGCGGAGGCGGAGGAAACGCCGCCGAGCTGGATGACTTGAAAACACGTATTTCAGAGAGCACCTGCTGCCCGGTGGGCATGGAAGACGACGGATTCTTGATGCGCGTGGTGACGGGGGGGTGTTGCAAAAACGTGTTCGATTTCGCGAATCTGGTCGCCTGTACGCGTAGGAGCGACAAGTGCCCCATGTGTAATCGACAGTTACACAGCGAAGACCTGTGTGTCGTGCTCCAGAGGTTCAATGCCCATCAGAAAGTAGCGCGCGCGCGCACACACACACACACACACTCATTTTCAGGCGAGGTTTCCCCACATCACCTGGGTCGGCTGTAATGCCCACATCATGGACCTCGCCCTTGAAGACATTGGCAAGACGGGCTGGGCTGGTCAGACCATACTCGATGCAAAAGAGGTGGGGAGAAAATTCACTGAGGCCAAAGAGGTTAAGACTGAATTTGTATTTGCTTTGAGATTCTACATCCGTTTACGCGCATTCTCAGGTGGTCACTTTCATCCGCAACCACCAGTGGAGTGATGCCCTATTCAAGAAGATGTCTGGGCGTCAGCAGCCAGCTCTCAACTTGCTGAAGCCGGGTACGTGCAGCTGATGCATGCATGAATTACTGCATAGGCGGTGCTCAGCTTGTGCCGCTAGTCTCAATGTTCAGCCTAACATATAAGTCACACTTTGAATGATCCTATATTTCTGCTGCTGTCACACGTGTGCAGGCGACACACGGTTCGCAACAGCTGTCATCATGGTGCAGCGCATGCTGGCAGTTAGAGAGGACCTCGTGGACACAGTCGATGATGATGAGTGGAGGGCTCACATGCAAGCCCCACCTGCGCCTGGGCGTCGTGGGCGGGTGGGTACATGATTTTGATTATGAGATATGAAATTGAGTGCAAAGTGTGTTTAAAAAAGTTGATGGGTGCAGATGGGTGCTTTGATCATTTGCGAAATAGTGCACGCATGCCAAAATGCATTTGCTGCTTCCTCTGTTTTTTTTTGCAGCTGCAAGATAGCTGCTCTCAATCAAATGCAAAGCTGACTCCAACTTTCTGGTACGCTTCAACAAGGACGCCCAAGGACAGGCGCAGACCAGGCACGACCAAGCCGGGAGGCAGCTCCAGCTGCAGATGCAGATGAAGAAAGGCCACCACAGCAGCAGCAGCAGCAGCAGGAGCAGAGCTCGAGGGCGAGGCGGCAAGCAGCACAGCCGCAGTGGCTTGCAGACTCCCACCAAGATGCACGTTCGCACCAGCCTTGGTCTCAGTCGCAGCCAGGTGCAAGAGCCGCAGCATCACAGCCGCAGCAGGAGCAGCAGGAGCAGCAAGAGCAAGAGGAGCAGCAAGACCAGCCGCAGCGCCTGTCACGCGCCAATGCCGATCGGGATGCAGCTCGTCACGTCAAAGATCTTATCAAGAGCGACGAGTTTTGGCAGGGCCTGCAGCTGTTCTCAGATGTCTGCCATCCGTTTGTCATGCTCATGCGCTTGGTTGACAGCAATGTTCCTTGCATGGGCAAGCTGTACCACCTCTTTTTCATGCTCTCACGCTTTGCTGAAGCAGTCGCTGGGGATCCAGACGCAATTGCTGACATAGAGGAGCAGCACTTTGCACAGGTGCTTATAAACAACGATTGTTCCAGGCAGCTTGATTGTGCAGAAAATTGCTCCAAAGCTGTGCCATTTTCATACTCTCAAACTGCACCTGAGTATTCGCTTTTTTGCCCGCAGAAGCAGACTGCCAACATGGACGCATTCTGCTGAACTAACCTGAAATAACCTCCTTGCTCCTTGCTCTTTCACCACGCAGGAGGAGCGGGCTGGCAATCAAGCTGTTGATGATGATGAGGTAAGAGCGGATGCAAGGTGGAGGTATTGCTATGCGCAAATTGCTGGGTAAATTAATTTGTGGTGGCCGCTTAATACAAGCATGCATAGATCTCTTCTCTTTGTGATCTGCATGCATTCAATGTCCTCCTCTCTTTGTGATGCGCAGACCCCTATTGTGCCTGAGTTGGATGTGATGGAAGCTGAATCGCTGCGGACTGTCGTGCGGGAGAGGTGGGTTCCTTGTTTGTTTTTCTGTTCAGTTCTGTTTCTGTTTTTCTGCGTGTCCAATCTTTTCCTTGCAGTTCTTAGCTCTGCTTTTTACTCGCAGCTCAACTGTCAGCTGTTGCTCTGACGCAGATTTGATGATGATACTGCTAATGACAATGAAGCTACATTGTATTAAAATGGTGCCTCCCTCTGCTCATTTGCAGGTGGGAAATGGCTCACACTGCCTTGCATGCAGCAGCCTACGCACTGGACCCAGAATTTCACAAGCACCAGCACCTAGATGGTGAAGAAGTCATGCTTGGCTTCGACACCATGCTGCGCAAGCTGCTGCCGGATGCCGCTCAGTGTGCACGCGCTCAACTGTAATACACTGACTACCTCCACAAGCAAGGCGTGTTCACAGACCCTGTCATGTGGATGACGGCACGAGAGGTTCCAGCATGGAAGTAGTGGATGGCATCTGCGCGGTGAGACTTTGTTGTTGGCTCTGAGTTTTTTTTGCTGCTGCCATTGTGCGATTCTTTTGAAGCTGCCTATGACATCACGTATGTGTTTTGGCAGTATTATCAGAGAAACCTTGCTCAACACAAGAATTTGTTGTTGCCTCTAATTTTGCTGCTGCCACTATAATTGTGCTATGCTTTTGTGAAGCTGTCTTTGACAGATTTTGTGCATGGATTTGTTGGCAGCATTAATCAGAAACTGCTTTCTCTCAGCATGCTTGCTTTCAGAAATATTTATCTGCTTATAAATCTCAGCAAAGCTCTCTCTCTCGCTCTCTGCATTCCGGATTACAATTGATTCATTTGTGCATGTATGCGTGTTTCTGTGTGCAGAGGTGCCCCACAGCTTCGGCAGGTGGCGATCAGGGTGCTTGCTGCCATGCCATCTTCCTCCTCGTGTGAGCGCAACTGGAGCGCTTTTGACTTTGTGCACAGCAAGAGGCGCAACAAGCTATCCAGCGCTAGGGCCAACGATTTAGTCAACGTCTTTAGCAACAAGCAGCTGCTGAGGCGGCAGGCCCGGATGAGCAAGAAAGGCCAGCATGACAGCTTTGTGCCTTGGCAGTGGTTTGACAGTGCAAGTGAGGAGAGCGAGCAAGATGAGTAGTGTTGATGATGATGGTGCCTTTTGCTGTGAACGTCAAGTTTGCAAAGATATCTTAGTACTTTTTCACGTTGCAATCAGGACTGCCCTTATTTTCTTCCGTATGTGTGCTACTTTTAGCCCAAAACAGCGTCAGAATCTGTTGCACTCAAGTGAGTGACTTTCCTTTTTATATTACTTTTGCCATGGCAATAATAAATTGGATTTCATCAGGATTTCAAGCAAAAAGTACAAAAGAAAAAGGTTGATAGCCCTTGTTTGCTCTTATGTTATGGCAGCATGCAGCAGCGCAGCAGCCTCCTCTGACTCTAAGCCTCCCCTAACTCTTGCCCATTGCCCAGATTTCGATGTCTAGGTGTGTTTAATGCACAATGCAAGGGTCCTAGGCTCATTCCTGCAAGTTCTAGAGCCTCTGGTGAATTCTTTGCTGCCCGTATTAGCCCCTCCATATCCGTATCCGTATCCGTATTCCCGTGCAACTAAGTTTCTCCCCCCCTCACTCACATGAGAGAGCGGGATTGGTGGATTCTGGCCTTGAGCGCGTTGAACGCCATGATCATGTTCAGGGGGGCTTTCATCAGTGGTGGGGTAGAGCAGGTCCTGGCCAAGACCAGAGCCTTTCTAGACACTAGCTGGTAGGATTTCCTAGATTCTCAGGGTTATTTCTCCTCCTGAGCTGGTTGTGTGTGTGTGTGTGTGTGTGTGTGTGTGTGTGTGTGTGTGTGTGTGTGTGTGTGTGTGTGTGTGTGTGTGTGTGTGTGTGTGTGTGTGTGTGTGTGTGTGTGTGTGTGTTTGTGTGTGTGTCTGCGCCCGTGTGTGGGTGTGCGTGTGTGTGCATGAGTTTGCGCTTTTGTGCTGGTGTGCGAGTGTGTTTGTGAGTGTGAGTGTGGGTGTGCTTCAGCCGCCTTTTTGGCTCCCGGTGAACTAGTCTCCTTTTTCCTTTGCCCTTCTCCTCCTTCTCTGCCTTTTTCTCCATGGCCTCCCTAGGGAGTACGCCCCTAACCGGGGGTTTGCCAAAAAACATGTCTCATTTGCTTGCAGATTTCCTCGGGTGTGTGAGATCAGGGAAGCTTATCCACATTATTTTGGTGGTTTATTGCCTTTGGGGTTTGACCCTCCTTACCTTGAGTCTTCTTGAGCTGTGCCTAGGTACTTTGTCATTGATTTCATGAACCAGCGCAACAATTCTTTCTTCCCTTTATTCTTGAGATTATGGATTTTCTTACTGATTCGTCAGTTCCAGACAGCAGCAGCGGCAGCAGCGTACGGCGCCTTCAAGGGCAGCAGCAAAGCAGCAGCAGCAACTCTGGACATCAAGCGCACACGCCTCCAGAACACGCTGGTCGACCTTGCCATCCAGCCGCAACGGGTAGCTCGGGTGGAGTGTGGATGGGGGGAGGAGCTGGTGGTGCTGGTCACACCTCCTGGTCAAACTGGGTGCAAGGGAGCCTGTCCTATACCCCTGCCACCAACACCTGCCCTCCGGCCGCACTCCTATCCTTGGTGAGTCAGCACTAGTAGCACCAGCACCACCAGCACCACCAGCACCAGCAGTAACACCTTCAGCACCAGCATCAGCACCCCCTCCTGCCCCAACTACACGCACGACGAGGGCACGTGCAGCAGCAGCAGCATCACCACCAACAACAAAACCTCCCTCAGTTCTATCAACACCTACTAAGAGAAAACAGCCAGACTCCCCAGAGCACCCAACCATATCACCACCTCAACAATGCCCTACCACCACAACACCTGCTCCTCTCACAACACCCCCCTCCATGAACACAGAACAACTTGACTATCACCAACACCGTGCCCCTCAAACAACAGCAGCAACAGGTCCATCAGAGGAGGAGTCAGATGTACAAGCAAACACCGACCAATACATGGAGCGACGCAAACAGGGGAAAAAGAGCACACGGGGTGGATATGGCGGGTATGTTAGCGGGTATGTTGGCAGGTACGGCGCATCTGGATATGGCGGGTACGGCGCATCTGCTGGTGGGTCCATGGGCTACTTCCCGCCTCCTAGGCCTTCAAGGGGTAGATATGGGAGCTCCAGATTTGGTGGATAGTAGAGATTTAAGTTAGCAATGCAGTGCCTTCTCAGTCTGCTCTCTTGGAATGCCTTGTAACCTTAACCTTGCTGCCTGTTTTCTTGAGTTATCAGAGCCTCTATCTCATTTGAGTTTTTGGGCTATTAAGCCACTGTGGCACTGTGTGGCACAGTGCTGCGCAGTTTAAACTTTGTCTCAATAGACTTCAAGCTATGCTTTTCACAAACTAGTGCTTTTTTTTTTTATGTTAGTGCTTTAGTTCATCTTTGTCTGAGCCTGTTATCCCTTTGTCAAGTCTTGAGTTTCTCTGTAGACTTCAAGCTATGCTTTTTGTGAACTGGTGCTTTTCCTTTAGTTGATGATAGAGCTTTAGTTCAAACCCTCTGTTTCTTTGTTTTGGGCTGGTTACAGACTTTTTTTGTTTCAGCCAAGCTGCCCTCGTAGGCAGGTACAGCTATGTAACCTTAACCTTAACCTTTACTAATTCGTCTGAACTGCCTAGCAATCACACAGCCTGACTGAATGGCACATGTAATGGTTAACAGTCAGGGCTTGCTTGATCTAGTCATTCTTGGTTTTCAAAATTATCTGAGCCTTTTATTTATCTTTCAGGTTTAGCCAGTCAGACATTGACTGGCGATTGCCCCAACAAACAAGAAATGATTGAAGTGGTTTCCCTACCAGCTTGTTGTTCTGTCCATGACATACATCTGTCATGACTATGAATTGTTTTGGCTTGCAATGTCTAGCAAGCCAAGACCTGTTATTTCAATACCACAGGTTACACCCTCTGTAATGCAGAAAAAACTTGGGCGACAAAAAACGCACCACCTTGAATCAAGCCCTCTCATAAGTGGAGGGAAGTCAATGTGCTACACACACACACACACGCACACACACAAACATGAGTCCAGCAGTTTTTATTGATAACAAAGTCCAGGGAGGACCAAGCAAATGGCATCTGCCCATCAAATAACCCAAGCCACAAGAAATAAGGATCTGTGACAAAACCATCATATAGGAGCAACACATAAGCGATGTCTCACTAACTTCAAGCAAAAAACAAGGCAGTAAAAGGTAAAGGCCACTGGAGTGCCCAGCCGCACTGCTCCCACTGAGTGGATGCGTCAAAAGTTGACGAGGCTGCGGGCCAAGGCAGCATTGCAACACCTGTGCAAAGGCCCATGGACAAAGCAGCCTCCTCCTCTGCCTTCTCCTTTGTCAGCAGTGCCTGAGCTTGCCCTCCAGCTTCAGCTGCACACAAGCAGCAACAGTAGGGGAGTGAGTTGGGTTAATAGGAGCCACACCAGACTTGTGCGTGCCTCAAGTTGGTCTCCCTTCCACACGGCAGCATGTACCCACAGGCCAAGTACATGCCACTAGACATCCCTCCAGGCATTATGCATGGCAAGCCAGCCTGTGTGCAAAGTGAGTCCAACTTTTATTTTTTCGCCTCCTAAAGTGACTAACAATCTATAAGGGTATGCATTGTGTGGGCATCAGCATGGGCCCTTTTCCTTTTGTGTACTTGGTGATTCCTGACTTGCCATTCACTTCCGTTCATATGTGTGCATCTGTGCGCGTTAAGAACTGTCAGTGACATTTGGCACTCATTGCCATTGGCACAAGGACAAACACAGCAAGTTAAACTCTGCTTAAGACATGAGATGCAGGCAAGCATACTGAGACCTTAACAGGACATCCCCCGCAACTTTATGAGTTAGGTATGAGTGTCAGGGTGTCATCCTGCGTGACACTAGGTCCAACACATGCGAGCGCGTGGAAAGCAGCTACAAGTCACTAGTCACCTGTGAAGGCAGGGAGACTTGAAAGTAGCCTATTTCACATTTGTGTCCTTTATGCCTTTGTCAAGTAGGGTTTTGCATGAGATGCTTTGTAACAGCATTAGCAACAGAAAGAGCGAATGTGCTGGAGAGCTGAAAGAAACATGCAACGCATAGGAACGCCATATTCTCCTTGCAAGAACCAAGCTTTGAGGACGTCCTTCAACAGTTGCAACTTGAGTGACGGCTGCACAAGCCACGCGCTTGTGCTTGCTTGCTGCACACCCGTGGCAAGTGTTGTTGTAATGATCATAACTGAGCCTGCCTTCAGCCTCTCACCTCCTAACAAGGGCATCAAGGAGCTCCTTGGCCCAAAAGTGGTTCACTCAACTCAGGCGACGAGGGGAAGAAGTTCATCCCAAGCTTCCTGCGCTGTTCACTGAGCCATTGTGCTATGTTCTCCCGGGGGGAACGACCTGTAAAGGTGTGGTGTGTGGGAAGCACTATGCTGGTCCGCAATGAGTGCACTCATGCACATTGCAGTGAAGGCAGAATTGGAAAGGGCCCTCACCTTCTGCTTGCTGCTGCTGAAGCTGGTGGCTGTGTAGGCGCTGGGAATCTAGAATATTCTCCACAGCAGACAGGTAGGTCATGATGGTCCTCATGTGGCTTGTTGCTGCTGCATGCAGCTCCAGCAAGTGCTTGTGCAGGTGCTTGCGGCCCAGGCTATCTAGATTTGGATCCTTAAGCTCCTCTGATACAGATGCTTTGTCCTGTTCTAACTTGTCCCTGTGTGCAGCTATTTGAGCTACGTGATTCATTATGTCTCGCACTCTGGGATGGAGCTCCATTATATATTTTATCCTTTGAATATATGTATATATTTTGTTTTTCATAGATTCAATTAAAATTCCATGGGGGAATCGTGGGAGGATGTCAGTCGCTTCTTCACAGAAGAGCTGCTGAAGGTGGACAGGGAGCTGCAACAGCTGTCTGATGCTAGGCAAACTCCCCCAGACCACACACAAACAGGGGTGCCGCTACAGCAGCAGCCATCACCACATGAGGCAAATCTGAGAGAGTTCCAAGGCTACCTGACTCGTCTTGCAGACAAAGTGCATGCTCAATGAAAAGATGAACAGCGTAACATGGAAGAGCAGGCAGCATCCGAGCTAATAGGTGAGTTGCTCTCCCCAGCTGAAGCTGCTGCTGCCGCTGCAAGGTAAAGCAGGTCTGCCATGCAAATCAGCAAACCTGCAGGCACACCTTGTGCTGTGAAATATAATTCTGCCTTTGACCTCCAAATTCAGCTGCCTGCCTGCATTTACAGAGATGGTGCTTCTAGGCCTTTGTGCACATCACGAGCATTAGTCTTTAGCAGCAGCTGGGCCTAGCCCGTAGCATTAAGCCTTACATCTCACATGGACGTACACGTACACAAGCACGCTGAGCATAGCATTAGTCTCTAGCAGCATCTGGGCCTGGCCCACAGCATTAAACTTCACATAAACGTACACATACACGAGCACACTTTTTGAGCATAGCAATTTTGTTGACAACTCTGAACAAACTCCTTTTCATTTTTCCTTTACGTATTATTATGTATGTATGTGTATTAGCTACGCCTGCCTTGCTTCTGATTGCCTTGCTTGCTTTGCTTTTACTTGGCAGGCCGCTTACGGCTAACAGACAAAGTTAGGCTGGGGTCTTCTACCCCCAACTTGCTTTTATTTTGCTTTATGTTGGCTGGCAGTGTCCAGCAAACAGATGAGCCAAACATTATGGCTTAAGGTCAACCTCATTGTAACCATTGTAACCATCACCTCCTTTCTAGGCTGCAGGGCCCCCACTGTGGACCAACGTGTCGTTGGGCAGATGCTTAAGTTACGAGAGGATCAGCAGCAAAGGTGGCAGGTGTGCGCAAAGGTTGCTTTGGTCCTCCTGGCCATCACGGCTATGATGGTGGCTCCTTTTATGCAAGAGCTGTGGATCTTTATGCACTCCAAAGGTGTCTGGAGGAAGGAGCCCTATCGTTTTGCCTCAGCGTTCAAGGAGGGGGTTGATACGATATACGATGTGTGCATTGTGTTCGGAGTGATTTCGCTAATGTTTAAGCACGGGTACTAATAGGACCTATTGCAGCAGTTTCCAAACAACATTGGACAGTTACTACCGTAACTCGTTATCCTGCTCATTGTGCATTTCAAGCCACAAAAGCAATGAAAACAGAGGGTTTATTTCTTCTAGTTTTGTTTTTGAAGAATGACAACCCTGAATACTCCAGTCAATTTCAACAACACCCAACATAACGTATCTATTATCTATTATCTATCCCCCATATTATCTATTATCAATTATCTATCCCCCCCATGTTATCTATTATCAATTATCTATCCCCCATACATGCCATAGATGTAAAAGTACAAATCATGTTTAAGAAGAAGGTTACGTAAGAAAAAAAAGACCTTCAGCCCGAGAACTCTGGCTGCTTGGCAAGCTGACAAAGAAAAGGAAAGATACACTCCATCAGCTGTCAAAAAACTGAACCATCTCTGCTACACACTTGTATAGTCTTATGTTTTTCTGACCAAGGAAATCAGCAACATCCATGTTGCTAACATAGTGGAAAGTAGAAAGGAAAGGTGTCATGCATGAAGACCTAGTAAATAGGCGTTATGTAACATCTACATCTACTAATCTTACTTGCCCTCTGTGCCCTCTCTAAAATAGTGCCCTCCACATGCTGTCTGGATGTCAGCATAGCACAATTAGGAACATGATCACTGAACGCCATAAATCTGCCAGCAGACAGGTAGTTGCAGCACTAGAAAAAGGCACCCATGGGGCAAATGTTTTCTACACTGATATCGGAAGTACAGCAAAACTGGCTCAAGGGGGTATCTATGACAGAGCTATTAGAACTTTACCTGACTAGTTACTGCCTAAGTTTTCAACTGAAGAGCTGAAAACCTTGTCAAGGCCGGATGCTATACTGATTTTGCGCCGCAAAGCGCCAGCTTCTAGGATCTACGAGTGTTTTTAAATCATTTTACAGCGCTACCTTAAACACATTTTTACTTGCCCCCTCGTCCGCTGGGCGGGGGGGCCGAACCATCTCAGGCAAACAGCGAATCGGGTTTGGG
>Ga0307945_1002609_pt1 | contig 14634 bp, 20 predicted proteins | sample OrgLakmetagen228_FD_201818 | JGI IMG/M metagenome (GOLD analysis project Ga0307945, IMG submission 201818) | Saline water microbial communities from Organic Lake, Antarctica - #228 | ecosystem: Environmental > Aquatic > Non-marine Saline and Alkaline > Saline | place: Antarctica: Organic Lake...
ACTCACAGTGCGTACTTGTACTACTCACAGTGCGTACTTGTACTACTCACAGTGCGTACTTGTACTACTCACAGTGCGTACTTGTACCACTCACAGTGCGTACTTGTACTCACAGTGCGCACTTGTACTTCTCACAGTGCGCACTTGTCCTACTCACAGTGCGCACTTGTCCTACTCACAGTGCGTACTTGTACTACTCACAGTGCGCACTTGTACTCACAGTGCGCAATCACACGCAAGGTGATGACACACAGGGCTGACAACACGGGGCTGGAGTCACGTGCAGTAGTTGTAATAAATGGTCACAAACAGGAACTCAGGACCCGAACTGCACACGGGGGATCTATACACGAAGTTAAGGGCAATACGCGGCAGGTGCGTAAAACAAAGGCCTTTTGAGGGTGGTAGGGCTGAGAAGGTGAGGTTGTGAGGTATATGAGGTATATATGAGGGCAGAGCTACCTGTCCCTTGACCCTACCTTTGAGGGTGGTGGGGCTGAGATGGTGAGGTTGTAAGGTAAATGAGGGCAGAGTTACCTGTCCCCTAGCCCTAAACCCTAAGGTAAATGAGGGCAGAGTTACCTGTGCCCTAGATAACCCTAAGTGGGAGGTTGAGAAGGGCAAGTAAATAATAAAAGGGAAGAAGCGAGAAGAGGCTGTAAATTTCCCAATCAAGCACATTTTCCCAGGCACAACCAGGGAACACACAAACCGCTCTCCCTCGCGTATCGCCCTGCTTGCAGCAATGTGAAAGGCTTTTTTTCGAGTGAAAATACACTTCAAGGGAGACACACCACTCCGTCATGGACCTGTGCCAGGGTTGGCAAGATGACAACGTCTTGCGTGTCAGAATACATCATATCTCGGCCCTTGCTTCAACAAATTCCGGAAAACGTAGCACTCCCATTAATTAGGAAGAACTGTCACACTCCCTTTCATTCACAGACCTGCTGGAAAGAGTGGAAGATGTTGGCATGCCGGGCCTGGTCAGGCCTTCCTCCCTCCTGGGCTGGTGCCCACAGCAAAGTCGCCCCTCCATCCACACAAACACCATTGCTGTTCAGCACGCATCCTACGGTGTAAGTGTCACGCAGAGTACGGGCAATGGAAAAATGAAACACGCGCGTGAGTAAATTATAGAGATGCTTGCAAGCTTGTTTGCACCCTGCATTGCTACATTCAACATGCAGCACAAAGGCCCCTGACAAATGTCAAAAGGCTGTGCGCCTGTGCTGTTTTGATGCGCTATAAAGCTCTGCAATAACCCTCCAAGGTGTATGGTCGTCCCCATGCACCCCCCACCCCTCCCCGGCAAAATTGCGTGCATATATCACGCTACACAAATTTGCACCAAAATTAAACCAGGCCACCGATGGTCCCCATGTACATGATTTATTAACACTTTTTAATCCTGCAACTCTGAGAGCAAAAACCGGGCTGAAACTCGCAGCAGGTATGGAGCGACAGATTTTTCTCTTTTTCCCCTGTGTCCCTTGAGTGAGTGTCTCCCACTCGCCGGCATTACCAGTACCCCTGCCCCAAATTCGGCATTGTTGCATTGTTATATGACATTTATAATGCTTATATTCTGAAGCACAGGTCGATCGGTGCAAGTTCAGAAATGCGCCTTATCCCTGCCAAAGTGGGTGCAAAGTATGCACTCAGTGACTGGGCCCCACTCAGATTCCCAGAATGGTGAATTTCCAGAAATTGTCAATGGTATAGATAACAATCAAATATCTTCAGTGTTGTCGCGTACGGTACGTACAGTACGGTACGGTACGTACGGTACGAGAGCTGCAGATCGTACCATTTCAAACTTCTTAGATTCATTCAGCAAGCCTTTCATACATGCCTCCTTCAAGAATGCAGCTCAAAACAATCTTAAACTAAGAGTTGCGTGTCCCTCACTGTAGGCACTTTTCAGCCCCCCCTTGCACACCATGCCAGCTCACAATGGTCTGTTCTTGCCCAAAATACCTCAAAAATTATATTTACATTGGTAATGAAAATGCCCTCGCAAACTTTGAAAAGCAAGATCCCCCCTCCGGATATTTTATTTTTAACTCATACCAGTCATACCGTACCGTACCGTACTGTACATACCGTACCATACTGTAGTACGACGTACGATGTGGGTCCATACGTGCGTACGCGACAACACTGAGTATCTTGCATTCAGATGAGGTAGAAGGGGCTTGGAATTGGGTGAATGGCTTAATGGCACTGTTTGGGATAATTTTAGCGTGGGGACGACCATTGGGTGCACACATACTAGGAACACAAAAGCAAATGAATCAATTGAAACAGCAGGGAAACAGGCAATGCTGGTAGTACAGAAAGATTATAATAATTTGCCTGACAGCAGCAGCCGCTCACCACTGAAACTTACCGCTCATTACTGAAACTTACCGCTCATCCAGGAGGCCCTTCATTTCTTATTTTTCGAAGACACGTATACTTTTTGGGGTGGACACCCCTGAGGGACCAACCACCCTCCAAACCCCCCTTCCAGTGCCCCCACCCAAGCAAAAAGGGTACCAATCTGCTCCTTTTCAAATTCTGCATCCATCTGCATACTCATCAAGATTTGAAGCTGAAATGTTGCAGAGTTAAGGGGCAAAAACTGAGATACGGACGTCCATGCACACAAGACCTACCAGGCCCCACAACTGGCTTGCACAGTCCCAAATTGCTTCCATCAAAATTCCACTGACTATCTTATGCTGGCACAGTCCTGTAAGTTTGGAGTGAATTGCTGCTACAATGGTTTGACTCACCCCGCGGCCTACACCCGAGCGCGTGAGTTTCAGAGTTTGGACATGTCCACAGACCCCTTCCTTAATACAATTTGCCCAAATAGGGTGCCAATCGACTAGGCTTGAGCTGAGGATCCCGACGACATATTTACAATTTCGTAAAATTGCCGCAGAAAAAAACTGGAGACCCCCCGCAAAAAAACTAAACCCCCCCCCCTCCCCGATTCGACCCATGTATATACCAATTGATAGCTCTTGACGTCAGAATTCCGAATATATATAATTTTTAATCGATTTGACACGTGCCGTCCAAAGGTTATGCTTCCTGCAGCCTCCTGGCTCATCACTGAAACTTATCCGCTTTAAATACAGTTTGTACGCACCTGCATGAGCGATGACCTCTTGGGGCATCTGCCAATTGAAGGCCCACAGTGCAGCGCGTACACAGTACCTACAAATAGATTCAAGTGTTGGTATAAAAGTGAGTATTGTATTAATAGATGTATACAATTCTAATAAATCACTAAAAACATAAGCAAATTGATCAGTCAAATGTCAATGGGTGTGCATTAGAATATTAGAATGTAACGCACACACACCACAGACAGTACCCGATGTCAATGGGTGTGGACTAAAATGCAACGCACGCACACAGCAGACAGTACCTGATGTTGATGGGCGTAAAAAAAGAAAAGAGCTACGCAGGCAGGGTTAATCACCCTCCACAATATCAAGGAAGGTGCACTTTGGTGCCAAGGAAGACACACTTTGGTGCCAAGGAAGATAAACTTTGGTGCCAAGGAAAATACACATTGGTGCCAAGGAAGATACACTTTGGTGCCAAGGAAGGTACACTTTGGTGCCAAGGTGCACTTTGGTGCCAAGGAAGATACACTTTGGTGCCAAGGAAAATACACTTTGGTGCCAAGGAAGATACACTTTGGTGCCAAGGAAGATACACTTTGGTGCCAAGGAAGATACACTTTGGTGCCAAGGTGCACTTTAGTGCCAAGGAAGATACACTTTGGTGCCAAGGTGCACTTTAGTGCCAAGGAAGATACACTTTGGTGCCAAGTTTCGTAAAGGTGCTCCACCACAGAAACAAAAGCAATTGGACCACACATGCCTGATGCCCCCCCAAAAGGACGCACACATTGTGACCCACCCCCACTTCAATCACTCAAGAAAGGTATGTGTGAGTCAGTCAGGCATTGGGCATCGTAACCTTCCTCACTGCAGGCAAACTTAAATGGACTACAGGCAACTTAAATGGACTACTTAATTGGACTACTCAAGAAGTTTACAAATTTATTAGTGCAGCTGTCGATCTTTTTGATTGATTTATTTGTTGGGACCTATAGGTTGAGCAGCCATGCCAGGCTGGAGGCCTTTGTAATCCAAACTAATATTAATTGGACTACAGGCAAATTTAACTGGACTACAGGCAAATTAAATGGACTACTTAATTGGACTGCAGGCAAATTTGAATGGACTACAGGCAACTTAAATGGACTACTCAAATGGACTACACTGCATGCAAACTTAAATGAACTACAGGCAACTTAAATGGACTGCAGGCAAACTTGAATTATGTTGGGCATCGTAACATTCCTCACTGCAGGCATACTTAAAGGGAATGCACAGTGGCTTTGCCACCGCGCATAAAGCAGAAGAGAAACTTAAAGGGAATGCACACAGCCACTGTGCATAAAGCAGAAGAGAATAAGGTGTAAACAGGCGATGGGATTGGAAGTCCTCACTGCAGGCAAACTTAAAGGGAATGCACAGTGGCTGTGCCACTGCGCATAAATCAGAAGAGAATAAGGTGTAAACAGGCAATGGGATTGTAAGGGAGACAAGGGGAGAACATGACCAAGCTCCAAGTGCGCTGCCTGCTTTGCGAGTAGGGTTGGCCAAAACCATTTATATATCCCTTTTACAACCGTTTAATTCATCTGCCATATATTCCGGATACATACCGAATTACACCGTGGGAAATATTGCTACTTGCTAGTAATAGATTAGCGCAACAAGGTCCGGTGGGGTTCTGGCTAGCGTGCACTAGTTGAGACGTTTTCCCTGATGCATGCTGATCTTTGTGAGCACTAGTTGAGACGTTTTCCCTAATGCATGCTGATCTTTGTGAGTATTAATTGAGACATTTTCCCTAATGCACGCTGATCTTTGTGAGTATTAATTGAGACGTTTCCCCTGATGCGCGCTGCTCTTTGGCGGCGCAGGCTTTGCTCTTTGGGCGGACAGTAATTCAAGATTGGTGCATAAAGGCGTGCATTGCAATTGCTTTTTGCCTTGTCACTGCCACTGCACAAAAGGAGGATATGTTTGAACATTACTTTAGAGGGTCAATGGGGTAGCTGCAGAACGTAGACCGGAACACACACACACCTCAACACGACTAAAGCATGTGTGTAAACGCCTTTGTGTTAGGACACAGCAATACCTGCCGCATAGGAAAGAATCAAAACTATATAACAGTGACAAGCATTCTTGGCAATACTTAAGGAGAAGGAGCCACTTTGGTATTAATCACCGTAGCTGCAACAACGCACATCATACAAAGTACATCACGCAACTTACGTCAAACAACGTACATCACTGTAGCTGTAACAACGCACATCACACAAAGTACATCACGCAAAGTACGTCAAACAATGTACATCACCGTAGCTGTAATGATCACTGCGATAGCTCTTTTGCCGCAAAATAACATGGAGAAGTAATGATGATAATTAAGGGAAGCTGGCCTATGGCATTCTCCGGACGAGCATGATTGACAATACAGGAACACACATACTTTTAGATTGAGAGCAGCAATGCCTAGACTCACCAGTAGGGTTGGCCAGATCCGTACGTCAGGTGTTCAAATACCGTATATACGTAATTTCAAATACCGTATATACGTATGCCCCCTGCACCCTCGCTCTGTGGCATGCTCCTTTGCTGACCTTAAAGGGTTCACTATTCCCAGCAGCTTTCCATACCCCCCCCCCCCCTTCATGCACTCAGCTTGCATACCAGCCCCTCCACCCCATCTGTAGCTTCTTTGACAATCACTGGCTCCAGCCAACTACAAAACGGTTGTGGCTTAAAATTGCCCAATAATAAATGGCAAGAATACGGCGCATGTACGGAAATACGCCGTGTATTGCCGTATATACGCCGTATAAATACATTTATACGGAAATACGGAATTCGGATACGGCGGGGGAGGGCTGGAAAATACGGCGTATATACCATACCGTATAATACGTACAATTATACGAATACGGATCTGGCCAACCCTACTCACCAGCCTAAGTCTCCAAGTGAGCCTAAGCCGTCCAAATCCGATTTTACTCGGATGTTGTTGGCCATAAACTCATCGTGACCCCTAAGAGTGTATGTGTGTGTAACACAATTGTATAATCTTAAAAGTCATGTAGGATTAAATCTGGATAAACAGCGCAACTGGATGAACAGCGCAGACAAAAGGCAGGCTAGCACAAAATGTACGGAAATTCCCCTGCTACAACACGGTATAGGCGCCGTGATTACGTACATACATTTGGTTCTGGCCAATCCTCATCATTAGCCTTAGAACTGGACAGACATGCGTGTGCATTAATGAATAATGAGTAGCATCCTTGATTGTGCAATCCAGTTATAAGACACATCGAACAGGTTCTCATACAATGATTGATCAAGGTTGAAAGGATGGCAACGCATAAGGGAGCTACTCAACGTACAACTCATAACCTTAAGTCCTCAGCCGGGCCAAGACTCACTTCCAAATTCACACCCATGCGCACGCGCACACGCACACGCACACGCACACACACACGCACAACACACACATACCGCATTGTGAACACAGCTTTGACATCATGCACCCCGCCACCCAGGCCTGCAAGTGCTTTGGTCATCTCCTGTGCTCTAGGGCTGTGTGACCACATGGTGCCATCCTGCACACAAGCACACACCAGAAGTCTGACCACATGGTGCCATCCTGCACACAAGCACACACCAGAAGTGTGACCACATGGTGCCATCCTGCACACAAGCACACACCAGAAGTCTGACCACATGGTGCCATCCTGCACACAAGCACACACCATAAGTGTGACCACATGGTGCCATCCTGCACACAAGCACACACCAGAAGTCTGACCACATGGTGCCATCCTGCACACAAGCACACACCATAAGTGTGACCACATGGTGCCATCCTGCACACAAGCACACACCAGAAGTCTGACCACATGGTGCCATCCTGTACACAAGCACACACCATAAGTGTGACCACATGGTGCCATCCTGCACACAAGCACACACCAGAAGTGTGACCACATGGTGCCATCCTGCACACAAGTACACCAGAAGCAACACGGATATTCGGTGAACGTGCCTGAGCTCGAATGCAAACGCCAGAATTCCTACGAAGGAGGGCAGGGATAAAGCGAATCTGTACACTTTAATACAAATTTATAATACCCTCTGTCTTGTACCAATTACCGTGGTCTGTTTCTAGGCACCTGCAGCGATGGCTGGCAGAGCTAACACCGAATTGTATTTGCCGGGGCACAGAAGCAGAATCCACGACACACATGCATCTCGCCCTGATATGTTGGGTACATTGTCTTGCTGGAAACATACGTTACCTCACTTGCCAGTATGAAATGTATACGCACAAAGGCTGTCAGGTCCAAGCGCACTATGATATGATGAAATGTATACGCACTATGAAATGTATACGCACTATGAAATGTATACGCACTATAAAATGTATACGCACTATTAAAATGTTAACGTATAAAGGCTGTTTGGTCCACGCGCCATGCAAAATGTCCAGAAGTATGAGTGTGTAAGCTGTGTGCTGTGTCGAGTGCAATTCAAGTGCGATCCAACACCGTGCCTTTGCCGACTATAATTCCAGCACTACGAATAATGACCTGAAATATAAGAATTTTATATGTATGCTATGATGAGTGTGATTCCGCTGCAATCTAGCACCATGCCTTTGCCAACTTTGATCCCAGCACCATGATTAATGCACTGGACCATAACAATAAACTGTGTGCGTGTTGCACGTGGTCCCAGCACCATAAAAAATGTTCAGAAATGCGAGTCTGGATGTTTGCACGTAAGATTGGCAGAACTGGATACAACACAATAACACCAGAAATGAACATATAAGACTGTATACTTGGAGACCCCCCCGGTGGAAAAGAAGTGTATAGGTACCATAAAAATACGTGGCCAACTCGATCTATGTGAGGACTCACCATCAGCACCAAGTTGGCTCGCTGCATAGCTCCCAGCACGGCCTCCATGTCCTTCGCTGTCTGCACACACACATACACACATTCGCACACACACACACACACACACACACGCACACACACACACGCACGCACACACACACACACATACACACACACACACACATACTTTAGAAGGGGAATGGCAGATAGCGTATCAAATGCTTTCATATTGCATACCTAGACATTGAATTCACCGGAAGCAAAAATGATCGGTCCTATTAATGCGTAATGCTTTGTTTTGCTGACGCTGTGTTGATTTAAGGTCCTAGTAATGCTTTGTTTTGCTGACGCTGTATTATAATTAGGTCCTAGTAATGCTTTTTTTTTGCTGACGCTGTGTTATAAAAAGGAAGAGTAGGGCGCAGCTGATGGAGGTGTGCACAAAAAGGGTATGGAGAAGAGGGTGCAAATAAACAATCAGCTCAAATTCGTTGAGCCCCCTGCCTGCCAGAAGGCGCAAAAACAGGGGAATGCACAAGAGTATTGCTTCATGTGTGTATGCATCATTGTTATACATTTTCGCCAGATCTATACGATCTTGAACATTATATCTGTCGTGGAGAAAAGATTGAAAGCAACATCCCAAACCCTCGCCGTTGCATGCCCAAGTCTCTAAACGTGGTCTTGTGCGAGAGAGCACGATTGAGGGCATGTGTTTGTCAATGTACCTAGATAGTTTTAAACATGTGCGCGCGGACTCCCAGTGACACAAAGCTGAAACAGAGGTGTTTCACTGGTCAGGTCTTGTTGTTCAGGAACCAGTATACATTACACTCCTAGGTCCTTAGGGAACACAGCACAGCGCGTACCAGGGCAATGGGTTTCTCGAGCAGCACGTGCTTTCCTGCAGCAGCTGCCTTCTGCACCCACTCCACATGCAGGCTGGTCGGTAAGGGAATGTACAGGGCATCCACATCCTCACAGTCCAGCACCTGAAGGAGAAAATGCACCGCACGCATTAAGACAACCACCGCAACCCCCTCCCTTAATCATGCTGGTTGTGTCATCACCACCAGCGGAGTCTTTTTTTCTTTTCTTTTCATTCCTTTCCTATTCTTACAACAATTGCAGGTCCGCTTTAACATGTATGAGCCAGTGACATGTATGAGCCAGTGTGTATGAGCCAGTGTGCCCTCTGACATGTATGAGCCAGTGACATGTATGAGCCAGTGTGCCCTCTGACATGTATGAGCCAGTGTGTATGAGCCAGTGTGCCCTCTGACATGTATGAGCCAGTGTGTATGAGCCAGTGTGCCCTCTGACATGTATGAGCCAGTGACATGTATGAGCCAGTGACATGTATGAGCCAGTGTGCCCTCTGACATGTATGAGCCAGTGTGTATGAGCCAGTGTGTATGAGCCAGTGACATGTATGAGCCAGTGTGCATCAAGGGCAACGCTACAAAGCAGTGCTCACAAGAGCGCCAGGAGCCTTTGGCCAGAAGTATGCACTTGTTGGGGACCCAGCAGATCCCCACAAATTGAGCAACTGCAACCATGAACATTGACGTGCACTGGGAATTGCTGGGGCAAATGGTGTCGCGAGCTGTCAAGTGCATGGAAGCACACGCACATTCCAGGCATACTTGCATGAGCTGTCACAATCATGGAAGTACACGCACATACCGGGACATACCGGGCATACTTGTATGAGCTGTCACGATCATGGAAGTACACGCACATACCAGGCATACTTACTTGTATACGCAATACGCAGCATAACCCATAAAAAGGAAAGGATGTGAGTTTTGTGTGCGCTTGCCAGAATCAGGTCTTATGCTGCTGGCCACGGTTGGGGTGGTGTGAGCTCTGTTTAGCAACAAGCGTGTTTTGTGTAGGTGAGGTTGTGGCTGCCCTGTGGAGCTCTGTTTGGCAACAAGCGTGTTGTGTGTAGGCGAGGTTGTGGCTTCCCTGCAGTTGCCCAAAGGCCACATCAGTAGGGTTGGCCAGAACCATTTATATACACGGTGTATATAGTGTTTTTGGCAGGAATATCACCAAATATACGGTCATGTACGGTGTATGTATACGGTTCTGGCCAACCCTACACATCTGCCAAGGACTGTTACATTCCAGAATGAATGATCCACATAAGCAATGCCAAGGGTGTACAATTGTACATATGGTCAGGTGAGGCAGCTCAGGCTAGATAGCACACTGAGCTGCTTTGTAGGATTGAAATGGAAAAAAACATTTGTGAAGCGTGACAAATGACAGATGACAAATGACAAATGACACTTATACGTAGGTTGGCCAGAACTGTATATAAACACTGAACAACGTATATGAGCGTAGGTGTAGTGATTTTCCTGCTGAAGGTACTGTTCATGTACCTACATACGCATCTGAGTTACGAGTAGGGTTGGCAAGAACCATACAAATACGCCGTATATGACCGTACATTTGGTGATTCTTCTGCCAAAAATACCGTGTATGCACCGTATATGTATGGTTCTGGCCAACCCTAGATATGATTATGGTTTTGACCAACCCTACGTATAACTAAGAGGCAGGCCCAACTAAGGGATCGCATTTGCCATGTTTTTATACGTCTTAGCCTACCTCTTGGTAAGAGCCATACGCGCGTGCCTTGCCTTCCAGGCCGTTGTTCTTTACAAATGCCTGCAGAGCACATTGGTGGAGTGTAAGAAGAGGAAATGTTTGCAGGCAGTGAAAACATTCCCCTTGTCAACAAAAGGACTTGTACATTACAAACCACACTTTTCTACATGCTTTCTGTCACTCGTAGAAGTGGGCTGGCAAGCGCACACAAATACCTTTGCACTTGAAACATGAAAGCACACTAAGGACCAAGACAATTTGCTTTAAAAGGATGAGCAATATAATCTAACGAGGTACTGGAGGTGCTTGCACACATGCGCTAACACACATTCCAATGCACCCATTGGTACAGATCCAAGCATTTGGCAACCCTTTAGAGTTCAGCACCTGCGCCTTTTCTAAGCTTCGGCTGCCCACTGCCTGCACCAGGAGGGCATCAGAAGCGATACCAATGGCTCTGACGTTTTTGCGGGCAATTCCTGCAAAGCGGGAGCAAATTGGTGGATGGAGGTTGGTGCCGCAGGTCTATGAATATTGGACATGTGAAGAACATGGTGTGAAAAGTGTCCCAGACAGTGATGTAAAAACCCTAAGCAAGCTTTGCAAACTCATGCTCATTTAACGTCAATCAAGCGCTTTCGTGTGCATCAATAATTGCGCATGCATGAGTGTACGTATTAGTGATAACTGTGTAGCGTGCGTGCGTGTGTATATGCGTGAGTGTGTGTTGTGTGTGTGTGCGTGTGTAAGTGTGCGTGTGCGTGTGTAAAGTATGTGTGTGTGCGTGTGTGTGTATGTATGTTTGTGATTGTGTGTGCGTGCGTGTGTGTGTGCGTGTGTGTGTGTGTGTGTGTGTGTGTGTGTGTGTGTGTGTGTGAGAGTGAGTGTGTGTGTGTGTGTGTGAGTGTGTGTGTGTGTGTGTGTGTGTGTGTGTGTGTGTTGTGTGTGAGCCTGTGTGTGTATGTATGTGTGTGTGTGTGTGTGTGTCACCTGCACATCCCAAAACTCCGATGCGCAGCCTCTTGATAGGTGCCATTATTTACATTTAATTCTCTAAGCAGTTGGTGTGTTGAAGTTTTCTCTCAACCTGCCACTCTGCAAAGGTCTTAAACACATATATATGTTTTTAATTGACCGGTAAAACGGCAGGTGGTTTTGCTGCCCGGTGGTCTTTTTGTTTGATAGGTCGCAAGTAGGCATCGCTAGATGGCAGGCATCGCTGCAGCACTAGCGAACGCGCAAGGGCTGCAGATGCGTCTCTTCCAGAGATGTGGAGAGTTGAAGCGCCCGGTCATCGCGAAGTCCCGGTCCGCGCAGGAAGTGGAGGACGAAGAGCGAGGGCTCAAGGCGATGCAGTGAGTAGGAGTTTGCAGCGTGAGACACATACATATTGTCTTTCATTGTATTGAATGTCACTGCGCGCTCGCCGAATCTATGCACGCTCTTCAATTTCGCCTCGGCTCCCTTCCCCCTCGCACAGGGAAAAACTGAACACACTCGAGAAGAAGCTGCGTATATTTAAAGACCTGGACAGCAGCAAGGCGGATGAGCGGGTGAGCGTTGGAGAGGACCTTGTGGCTCGGTCAACTGAGGGGAGTTCCGGGGGGGTTGACCGGTTTGTTATCTCTGCACTCGCCTGCAGGCCACCGTCATGACTACACTGGATAGTGCAAGGAGAGAGCTTCTTTCTGCTGCCAGGGAGTTTGATGCATACAGCTTTGGTAGCAAGGTGAATGCGGGCATGTGGAGTTGCAGCACTTCCGTGCGCGCGTACACACACACACACACACATACACACACACATATTCACACACACACACACTCTCACACACACACACACACACACACACACATACTCACACACACACACCATGTGCACACATGCAAGCTCTTGAGCACGCACGCAGACACACACACACATACACACACACACACAAACACACACACACACACAAACACACACACACTCACTTACACACCACGTGCACACATGCAAGCTCTTAAACACACGCGCAGACACACATACATACGCCTCAAACAGTACGCTCTTTACCTCTTAAACCACTGCTACTGCAGGACGTAATTCTGAACATCATGGATTTTTGCCAGCTCAAGCAATCCCAGGCTGACACCTCTGCCTCTCCTCTCGTGCTGAAAGGGCCCAGCTTTAAGCAAAGCGCTCCCCCCCCAAGGTGAATAAACGTCCAGCTTTGCTTTTGTTTAGCTTCAATGATACTGTAAGGAGCCCCTCAGCTTAATCTCTGTAATGCACTGCTTGCTTCTGACCAGGCCTTCTCTGAATACACACCCAACCTTTATTAAAGCCCCCAAACACAGTATACCCGAACACAAAGCCTTAAGCACAGGGCAGGTCAGAACCACGTACGTTTTGGGATGTATGCATTCAATTGTGCCCTGCCAGGGCAATCTCATTCACGCCATTTAGGTTACAGTTACAGTTTTGGCAGATCCTGATTATGTTGTACACAGATCTGTCAAACATTACCCATCATTCTTATCTGAGAGCGTGATTATCATTATAACTTGTTATGCCCTTATAGTGCTCCAGCTCCTAGCAGTGCTCTTTTCCAAGATGTCAAGCTCATACTCAAAGCGCTTACTGTTAATTTCAGCGATGGGCTCTCGAGTACTTGCTTCCATTCGTACCTTGCATCACAAATGATAAATGACACCTACCAGTAACACTTGCACTATAGGTAGTGTGTGCATGTCAATGGTTGACCCAAGCCATACACACACGGTGTATGTACGGTGTCTTTCAGGCAGGCAGGAAAATACTGAAAATGAGAAGGAGAGGGTTCAAAACTGTGCAAGCAGGGAGCACCACTCCCCACATTCATTCACTGTACAGCTTACACAATCGTGCTGTGTACTCACACATGGTGCTGGCCAACCTCGTGTATGCTTTCCCCTTCCAACTCCTCAGGAGGGACGACCAACCCCAGCAGCACCCTGACCAGAATGAGCGGGCAGCACGCCGTTACTCCGCAGGCAGCCTGGGCCCTGCTGTTGGGACGACCCCCCACCCCATGCCTGCAGTCACGGTGCGTGTTAGATCAAGGGATTCCTGCTGCTGGCTGTAGGTCCGTCCTGTGCTCTTTCTCCGTGTGTTGGTTGTGTCTTCGTTGTCAAGACGTGGTTCCTTAGGGCTGGATCAAGTTACGGTGCATGTCAAGTTGGGTCCCCCTCTTTTAGTAAGGAAGAGTGATGCAAGCATCAAGTTACGGTGCATGCTAAGTTGGGTCCCCCTCTTTTAGTAAGGAATAGTGATGCAAGCATCGGAACCATTCCCTCTTATAATAAGGGTTGGCCAAAACCATATATATACGGTGTAGATACGGTATTTTTGGCAGGGAGATCACCAAATATACGGTCATGTACAGTGTTTATATACGGTTCTGGCCAACCCTACTTATAATACGTGCTGCACAATGGTTATACACAAAGGTTCTGCACTGAATCTACGGCACTCACACACAGATCTGGTCAAGGCTAGGTGCTTGTGTGAGCGATGGTATTGTGTGATTGTGTGTGTGTCAAGAATATTGCTGATAAAAAAAGTACTCAGTAACATATATGTGCCTGGACTGTTTTTCTTGCTACGGCTTCCGCAGTGCTGAGGCTGACGCACATGATTCGTTTACACACTTATGGACATATTGCCATGTACATTACATGCTTTCACTTATGGACATATTGCCATGTACATTACATGCTTCCACAAATAAGTTACCGCCCTCGCCTGCAAGCAGGGTTATTAATATCACACACACACTCACACACACACACATGTACATATTGCCATATGTACAATACATGCTTCCACAAACAAGTCACCGCCCTCGCCTGCAAGCAGGGTTATTAATATCACACACACTCTCACACACACACACACACACACATGGACATATTGCCATATGTACATTACATGCTTCCACAAACAAGTCACCGCCCTCGCCTGCAAGCAGGGT
>Ga0307945_1002611_pt1 | contig 14622 bp, 20 predicted proteins | sample OrgLakmetagen228_FD_201818 | JGI IMG/M metagenome (GOLD analysis project Ga0307945, IMG submission 201818) | Saline water microbial communities from Organic Lake, Antarctica - #228 | ecosystem: Environmental > Aquatic > Non-marine Saline and Alkaline > Saline | place: Antarctica: Organic Lake...
GGGGATGTCGGGTGAGTTGGGTGGGGTGTGCAAGGGGGCTTGTGCACGGATGTGTGTTTTATGTGTGTGTGTGTTATTCTGTGTGCCAGTTTATCTGTCAGTGTGTGTGCGTTTTGTGTCTGTATGTGTATAAGTTTGTGGATGTGTGTTCTGTGTGTGTTGGAGGGGGTGGGGACGTAGAAGGGTGGTGTTGTCGTGGGTCTGTTTGAACGTATCACTGCAGGGATGTGTGTGTGGTGTTGTCGTGAGTCTGTTTGAACGTACCACTGCAGATTATTACACCAATCGTTCGTTTGTGTAAATAACACACATGCAACATTTTGAAATGAGGACAAAAGAGCCGAAATGGCCAATTTGGAAGAAGCCATGTTTTGACCTTTTTGCGATGTTTGGACCGTACCGCTGCAGCAGCAGCAGCAGCAGCAGGTTGAAGTAAGGGGATGTGTGTGTGTGGTGTTGTCTGAGTCTGTTTGAACGTACCGCTGCAGCAGCAGTGGAAGCAGCACTGCAGCAGGTTGAAGTAAGGGGATGTGTGTGTGTGTGTGTGGTGTGTTGTCTGAGTCTGTTTGAACGTACCGCTGCAGCAGCAGTGGAAGCAGCACTGCAGCAGCAGCAGCAGCAGCAGGTTGAAGTAAGGGGATGTGTGTGTGTGTGTGGTGTTGTCTGAGTCTGTTTGAACGTACCACTGCAGCAGCAGTGGAAGCAGCAGCAGCAGGTTGAAGTAAGGGGAGTGCATGTTTTATTTGTGTTGACACTTTTGGGTAGCTGCCCTGAAAAGCCTAGTGGTCCATGGTCAGGCCAGACTCTTCAGGGTCGCGGGCTTTAATCTGCTTGGTAGCGTGAGTTCTACGCTGTCCTTTTACATAAGATCAAAGTAAACGATTGATTGGGTAGCTGCCCTGGAAGCCTAGTGGTCCATGGTCAGGCCAGACTCATAGGGGTCGAGGGTTCGAATCTACCTGGTAGCGTGAGTTCTTCCGTCTGGTAAGGTGAGTTCTTCCGCCTGGTAGGGTGAGTTCTTCCGCCTGGAAGGGTGTGTTCTTCTGTCTGGTAGTGTGAGTTCTTCCGCCTGGAAGGGTGTGTTCTTCTGTCTGGTAGTGTGAGTTCTTCCGCCTGGTAGGGTGAGTTCTTCCGTCTGGTAGGGTGAGTTCTTCCGTCTGGAAGGGTGAGTTCTTCTGTCTGGTAGTGTGAGTTTTTCCGCCAGGTAGGGTGAGTTCTTCCGCCTGGTAGGGTGAGTTCTTCCGCCTGGTAGCGTGAGTTCTTCTGTCTGGTAGTGTGAGTTCTTCCGCCTGGTAGGGTGAGTCTACGCTGTCTGACAGCAGCGGCTTCGTTTCCTAATCCATGCTCGGGGTGCTATCATCGCTTGCGTACAGATCTAAATTTTTAAACTTTAAAAATTGTGACACTGACCTGGGCGGGTGGATGAGTATGCACCGAAGCGCTCCATTTGAAGGGCATGCTTCCTCAGCTATAAAAAAATACATGTTGACACTGGCATTCATGCGCACACATCTGAATCAGTGGATGAGAAATCATTGATAATTTATTGACAATTGAGGGATAGGTATGTTGAATTGGTGGCTTTGTGTGGCATTGTTGTTAGCTCGTTTGCTATAGCGCATCATGGATCAACAAACATATTTATACACACGTACACACATGCCCACATGCATACACGCACATGCCCTCAATACGTACACTTGCTTGCACACGCGCACACACACACGCGCGCACACACATACACACACACACACACACACACGACACAACACACACAAGACAACACACATACACAAGACAACACACACACACGCGCGCGACACAACACACACAAACACACAGCATCCCCTGAGGAAGCTGCTCGCACCGGACGCATGACTGAACGGGAGCGACCTCACTTGCTCACACCGAACTGGTCGACCGTAAAGGTGTGTCGCGTTGTGTGAGTTATTGTTTCACAAACAAAGATATGTGTGCGTTTGTTGAATAGAATGGCAGTGCCCTCAATTGCTCACACCGAACTGGTCGACCGTAAAGGTATGACGCGTTGTGTGAGTTATTGTTTCACAAACAAAGATACATGTGTGTGTTTGTTGAATAGAATGGCAGTGCCCTCACTTGCTCACACCAAACTGGTCGACCGTAAAGGTGTGTCACGTCGTGTGAGGTATTGTGTCACAAACAGTGTTAAAAACAAAGCGTAAGGCACATGTGTGTTTGTTGAATAGAATCGGAGCACCCTCACCTGCTCACACCAAACTGGTCGACCGTAAAGGTGTGTCGCGTTGTGTGAGGTAATTATTGTGTCACAAACAGTGTCACAAACAAAGCATAAGGCAGGTGTGTATGTTTGTTAAACAGAACGGGAGCACCCCGCATGTGTGTCACGTAGATCGTGTGCACCCTAACTTAAACGTGCACCAAACTGTTCGTTCAGTTGTGTTTTTGACTTATGTACAGATCGTGCGAATGATGTGAGATCTGGTTACGCACGTGCTTGCGCTGTGATACGATGAATTCTCTCAAGAGGATTGATCCATGAGCACGATTAGTGCGTAGGGTTGACCAGAACCATATATATACGGTGTATACACGGCACTTTTGGCAGGGAGATCACCAAATATACGGTCATATACGGTGTATATATACGGTCCTGGCCAACCCTATGTGCATATAATTTTTTAGCAGGGAACCACTGTGCCCACGATCATATACGATGTGTGTATACAGTGCATATAAACGGTCCTGGCCAACCCTACAAGTGCGCCACGCACGATACGCGCTGCACAAACAGACTCATTAGCTTATTACACTAATCTGGTGTGCAGAGAAACCAGGTGCCTTGCCAGTGTACTACTTTTTTAGAAGTTTGTGATTGATGAGTCTTGATTGATGAGTCTTGCTGTTTGATTCTTGGTGTGTATTGTGAGCGCGAACGCGAGATATACGGAGTGATGTAGCATACAGGGGTGTGTTCAGTGTTGTGCACATACGCCGTCATTCAAGAATGGCACCGTAAGTAACGATCGTAAATAACGGCGTTACCGTCACAAAACTCTGATGATTGACGGCGTGATTTACTATTTTCACCGTCAATTTGACATAAATTACGCCGTCAGCGTCATTTACCATTGACGCCGTCAAGCGTCAGGTGCACAACACTGTGGGTGTGTTACGCTCTCCTTAAACAAACGCCTTCCTGTTTATTTGAATCAAACTGGTCAGTGGTACGTATCAGTGTGTGCTGAGTATGGGATAATGTATGTATGTGTGTGTGTGTGCCGAGTGAAAATGTGTGCCGAGTGTGTGTTGAAGTGTGTGCCGAGTGTAAGTGTGTGTGTAAGTGTGTGCCGAGTGTGTTGTAAGCAGAAACACACTCCATGCATTCCTGTGTAATGTGCAAAGAAACAAACCTTTCTTTATACAGTCTTAGTTGGTCTGCTGCATCTGTACAGTAAAGTACATGCACGCACGCATGCGTATACACATGCACACACACACACATACACACACATACACACACACACACACACAGGTGTCAGTGATGCTTCAGGCGCTTCGCGCAAAGTTTGGTGCGCATGACGGTCCTCGCAACATGCTGCTGGCCTCAGGCACAGCAGTCTTAGTCGAAGCAGCCCCACACGATTTTGTGTGGGGTGGTGGGCATAACGGCAGGTGTGTGCGTTTGTGTGTGTGTGTGCGTGTGTGTGCGCATGTACATATGTGTGTGATGTGTAACGTGTAACTTGTGTGAGTATGATTATGTGGATGGGCATAGCAGCAAGTGTGCGTGTACAGGGGAGTCCTGCTTTCAGGGGGTGTGGTGGATGAGTAATAAAGGGGGTTGGCTAGATTTTGGAAGTCCAGACAGCTTGGGATTGGGTGCACTGATTACAACACACACACACACACACACACACACACACACACACACACACAAACGCACACACACCAAGCGTATGTACACGCATGGTTGAACATGCACTGACACACACACACGCACACGCACACACACTCATATGCACAGTTAACATACCCTGATACACACACACTCACACACACACACTCACACACACTCACACTCACACACACTCACACACACTTACACACACTTACACTCAAACTCAAAAATCCGCAGTGGCACCAACATGCTCGGGCAATTGCTGATGCGCGTGCGGGGGGAGCTGCTTAGCAACAGCAGCAGTCAACAGCAGCGTTGACGTCCTGGGGTTATTACAGCAGCACTTATTTAGCGGGAAGAGGTTGCACTGAGTGAGAAAGCAAGGTAGTCTTATCTTGTTAGGCAAAAAGGCTGTGCACGGTGCACACGCAATCATGCAAATGCATCACTAGCAGGGCTATTCTTCATTATCTGAGCGCTCCTTCTTTCCTAGTTTACACGTGAGTCAGATAACAAAAATTGCAAGATGGTTTGCAAGATAGCGTTAGCTAGTGATCCTTTAGGAAACATCAGAAGGTAGGACGGAGGTGAGCAGCGATCATTCCGTTTCTATGAAAGACCAACCTTATTAATTTAACAGCCTCTGTGCCTCTGTGATACCTCATGTGATGATCATGAGAGCAAGTGCCACGGATCCGTGTTATGAGGACATCCGACCTGGTTCCTTCCCTGATGGCATTTAATCCTGCCTAGATATTTCAATATTCTTGGAAATAAGGTAAGGTTATATCGCTATATATGCTTCAGGGGCATTTGAGCGGAAGCTTGGAAAAAAGCCTTGCTTAAAAATAATGAAGGAGGTAGTGCTGAACGCAAGACTGCACCCTACCATAATCCATGCCGGAAGTTTTTACACTATCTGCATCCTTTTTGCAAAGGAGACTGTCGTGTATTCAAGAATTCAAGTGCTGGCTATTTGAACTCATGTGCACACAAGGCAGGGAGGATAGCGCTGCAGCTAGGGCCTCTGACAATAATATCCTCCCATAGTGCCCTTGCAAGGCAAAAGCTTAACCGCCCTTGGAGGCTCTTATGCCTCACCACGGCAAACACTAAACATAATACGCACAGCAATCATCCCTAGTATAGCCTATGCCTTTGCGGCCACACCATGCTCTTACCCAGACCTGGATAAGTGGGATGCAATGATTGGAAGAGTGATCAAAAGCAAACACGATTTATGGTGAAGCACACTGACTGCCATGATCCGTGAAGATGTCCATGGTTTTGGATTGGGTGCCCCCTCCATCTACGTGGAATACCACAGGCGCTCAGCAGTAGCACTCGTAACAAGCCTAGAAGATCCTTCTAAACATTACCAATCTGTGACCATGCATCTCCTGACCCACCAGGTCGCCCAACTCAAGGCCCTTGCCACTACATTCCTTTCCACAAGAAAAGGAACGTCGCTACCAATAAAATGGCAACTTAACCTACATATGCGAGCACATCAACTCGCTTGCATCCACGCCAGCAAGCTCCACTTAGCCATGAAAGGAAACAGCATGTTCTTAATAAACGATCTCAAACTCATCTCATAAGCAAGTCACCTCCGCCCGCAAGCCCCCCCCCCAACATTAACCACCTACATGAGTTGCATTACCAAACCGCTTATGGCCCAAGGCATAATTGGCTTCCATGCAATACATTGTCTCTGGGAAACAACTCAAAAACAAGTACACGAGTTATCAAAAAGCACATCATAGCCCTAAATTGGCTTGCTGCCATTGCTAACCTGCACAAGAGCTAAGCCCAACATCAATTGCACAAACTCCAGGGTAGCTGCCCTGAAAGCCTAGTGGCCCGTGGTCAGGCCAGACTCTTCGGGGTCGCGGGTTCGAATCCGCCTGGTAGCGTGAGTACTTCGCTGTCCGACAGCAGCGTCTCTGTCTCCGTAGTCCGTGCTTGTGGTGTTATCACCCTTGCGTAGTTTTTCTTTTACTCCAAGAAAGGAATCCAAAACAGTCTACAGTCTATCCTACTGAATTACCGCAAAATAAACAACTCCTCCTTCACAGGTCTCCTAGACACACACATTAACACATCGGCTCACGATGAGGTGCCCCCAAATCCCGCAAACACCCAAACCCAACAAACTTTGCCCATCTACACAACACCCGCACCAAAACCACGTGCAGCAACACACCACAGGCACCCCATTACAAACAACTTAATCAGAGGTCCACCACCTACACACACAGATCCATCAACAAGTAATGGACAGATCAACCAATCCTCTGTTTTTGACACACCCATTTAGAGCTCAAAGATCTCCTGCCTCCTCTATAATCACAACCGAACCTCAAACAGAAACTGAAGGTCATGTTGCACTCAACGTACCTACACCTTCATTTTTAGAAGAAATTACCGGTTTCCCCAATGTACAGAATCCAATGCTCGACCCAGGAAACGCACAGTACATGGCAACATATCCCGCACTGAGCTTCCCCAAACACAACACTCCCTCGCCATAACGGTGGAAGGGCTTCCACCTTCACCACGAACGGAAACCCCGCGCTCACAACGCTACTCACAAAGGGTATCCAACCAAACAAAAAGGAACCGCAATCTCTATAAGCACATCGCCAATACCACTGCCACAAACTACAGCTATTACTTGCCTCTCTGACCCTGCACCTACTAACCAACTGGCCATTCTCTCCCAAGACCAACAAGTAAAGCGTGCACGGCATACACAAGATACCCTCCCCGGTACCAGAAAGGGGACACGCAGCCAAACAGAAAGGCTGCAACATACGCCCTTGACTCTAATCCTAGACACTGTCGCATTAAACTCATAAATAGTAATTCAGCCTACTGAACAACCTACAAACAGTCAGCCAAATAAACGCACCGCACGCTCACAAATCACTAGCCACAACCATCATGCAACACAAGCGTTCACACAGATAATCACTCCTCCCACCCAGCATATCAATATCATCAACTCAATAACCTACCAGGTACACAATAACCCAACTTTGAGATTGCAGACCACCCAGCACCATCATCACAGCGCAGACCCCAAAGGAAAAGAGGGTGTGAGGTCCTTGATATACCCCATGACCTTCCTAGCCTAAACCTGACCCCCTTGCGCACCACGCATATTCAACAAGAACTCTGGACGTACAAGAAAGACAAGGCTTTTTCAATGACACCCACAGAGGCCATCAACACACTCTACTATGATGATATGGACATCCTGCACATAGATAATTGGAGGTTCTACCCCCAAGAAAAGAAAAAGAAAAACTACGCAGGCAGTGAAAACCACTTCCCACATTAATTAAGAAAAAGAAGCCACTTTGGTACCGAGTACCGTAGAGCTCCTCCACCGCGGAAAGGAAAGGAAAAATCAATGGGGATCAGGAGAGATGCAGGCTTGGCCTGAAACTGGCTCTTGATGAGAGTTGATAACAGTACTGGAAAGGGCACGTCTGGTATATATGGACAAATTTAGCAGCGAAGTTCACAGAGTGCACATGGAGCTTGGAGGAAAGCTTCCTAACTCTTTAAGAATCAAGACCCAGTTCCTTGAAAGGCTTCATTGCACGTAAAGACACCTCTGCCTAAACATACGAACAGAAAAATCAAAGACTCTTTTGCACGGATACTCCCCTCCCACATAACCACCGCCTTTCAAAAGTGGGCCCTGGTCATTAAAGAAGATATGGCATCCCCCCTTGACCATGACCCCAAATTCCCTCATTATTGAAGTGAGCACCCAAGGGACAATTTGTTTGGGGCAAACACCAATGCCTTCTCCTCCGTTTTTCTGGGTTCTCAATCTGACATCCCATTTACCATGAAAACACCATGCTCTTAGCAACAAGACACGCCATCTACGCTGCTGCTGTCAGCACAGAGGAAACAGCTACATTCATGCTCCTCCCTTTCTAGAATAAAAAAATGACCACAAATCCCTATGCATCACTCTGCCGCAAGTACCCACTCGTGTGTAAATTCCTGGGCACCATCCCATCAAACCAAATGCAATATGCAAAAGTGCCCTTCTGGAACAACATACATATACCAATTTCCAAACACTCCTGGGAATTGCAGATCATTGCCATATGGAACACCAAGGGCAGGGTCTGCCTCAATGCTCACAACAAAGACTGGCTTAAAGAACTTGCCAAAGTAATCCCTGAGGCAAAGTGGGAAATTCAAAACATACATAACCATCCCTATCAAACGGCCTTAGGTTCCGGACAGCACTCAGGACTCAACAAAATAAATAAGCTACCCAATGACCACCCAAGCCTCAGAAGGCCCAGACAAAACAAATGCCCTGATTAGCACCGACCAACCTCATAATTGTAATATCGACGAAGCACCCCAAAACAGCTCCATCCAAAACCTAACCCGTAAGGTAACGGATTGGCGGGATAGGATCTACACTGATGGCCGCCTCCAAAAGAATAAAGTAGGGCAAGACACCGGGTCAGGTGTATACCACCCTCACTTAAGCGTTTCCACTATGTAAACCCAAAAGGCATGGGTATAACCAACACCATCTCACGTGCAGAGCTAGCAGCTATAGCATCTGCAGTCATACATGGCTACACACATATAGCCACAGACAGCCTTACATCACTGCACTAAATCCAAAAGCAGCTGTCACACCCGAATCTCCATCGCCACCATATCCAAGGAGATGTCCTTCAATCCATTGCTAAAGCAATCCGCCAAACACCATCGCCCATTTACTTCTTCAAAGTAAAGTCCCATGCCGGTACTATTGGTAATGAACATGCCGGCGCCCTTGCTAAAAGGTCAGCCACCACCTACGCTGACAATGCTGACACCTCCATCAGAACAGCAGGCCCTGAGGGAAATCCTTCTACAACATTTACTGGCTTGCAAAAGAAGACATAGAAAACCAAACACAAACCCATAATCATACCCATACAACAAACATGGCCCATTCTCCTCCCCCAAAGCTTTGGTACCTACCAAACCAACGTGACGCCCGTCAAGCACACATGCATCTTCTCCATAAACTGGGAAATGCCAAAACTGAAGCAAATTACCATGCGTACGACTACCAGGCCCTCACAAAGGACGGCACTGCCAATGGAGCCACTAGCAATGCTTACCTAACATCATCCGATGTCCCCTTTAAGACCAAATGTATCATTATGAAATACAGAACAGACACCCTTAAAAAATAAAAAGAGTCTTCTGGTAGTGATGACACAGGCACTCTTTATAATCAAAAACATGTGGTATTGTTCAAACTTTCAACTAGTTAAACTTGCCCCTGCTGCCCACAAGTAGACAGTGCCCTGTCTGCACATCCTCTCTGGGTGCCAACACACGCAAATAAGGAACATGATCACCGAAAGACACAACTTAGCATGCCGCATGATCTTTAAAGCTATCAGCAAAACAGGCTCGTTAGGAGCATGCGTTGTCTCCATGGATATAGGCAGCAACGAACGGTTGACCATGCGGAAACTCCAGATTCCTGAAACAGCCGAAAGTAGAATTGTTCCCAAATGGCTCTTCCCACCCCACTTCTCAGAAAAAGACAGATATAACTCCAGTCGCCCAGATTTTGTGCTGTTCCTTTGCAGCGTTCAGCTGGTTCTGAGGTCTGGTGTCCTTTCCTATTCGCAATGGAAGAGCCTTACGGTACTCAGTACCAAAGTGGCTCCGTTTCCTTGACTAATGTGGGGAGTGGTTTTCACTGCCAACGTAGTTTTTTTCCTCTCTTTTTCTATTCCCCTCCATAGAACAGCCAAACATTAGCCAACCCAACAAACGCATAACATGCTTACATACCGCTTGCCACAATCATCACGCAACACAGACGCTTACACAGACAACTACCTCCTCCATCCCAGAAGACAATAGTACCAGCCCCTTCACACAGCAGATCAATGACATGAACTCAACATACCGCATCCCCAACAACCCAACCTTCGAAAATGCAGACTACACAGAACCTCATGCACAGCACAGACCCCAAAGAAAAAGAAGATGTGAGCTCCTTGATGTAACCCAATGCTTACCTAGCCTGAGTCTGACCCCTTGCGCATTACCCACATCCAACAAGAACTTTGGAGATACAGAAAAGACGAGGCCTTCTCTATGACACCCACTGAGGCCATAAACATGCTTTATCATGATGATCTGTGTGTAAAGGTCCTGACCCCCCAGAAAGACAGAAGCAATACCACACACTTTACGCTCCTATGATTCAAGAAAGAGGGGCCCTGCCCCTCCTTCTCTCGGTCTCGTTCTGCCAAAAAAACACTCATATTGTTGCTCGCACTGATATTGCATGTGCATCCTGTGAAATATACTCCTACCATCTAGGACTTGAATCACTGGATTTGCTCCCTCCCTTTAAAGACATGTACACATGCGACATCTGTAATCATACCTACCAATCGTAGTGCCTACTAAAAACCAACTGCTATCATGCCAACAAGCGAGAGGCTATTGACACCAACGACACTTGGGCCTGCCCAGCCTGTGTTATAAATGAAAATGAAAAGAAATAACGGACCTTGAAATCCTTTAAAATAGAAGTGGTGAAAGTCTCGCAGAATCCAACATGGGAGCCAGAAGAACAGCAAAATGCATGTGAAACCTTTAGACGCAACCCAAGAGGCGTAGGTATAACCATCTCACGTGCAGAGCTAGCAGCTATGGTAGCTGCAATCATTTACGGCTACTCCCATATAGCCACGGATAGCCTAACCTCAATGCACCAGATTAGAAAGCAGCTCTCACACCCAGACCTCCACTCCCCCACATTCAGGGAGATGTCCTCCAATCCACTGCCAAAGCAATCCACCAGTCACCTTGCACATTCATTTCCACAAAGTGAAATCCCACACCGGTTATTCAGGCAATGAATATGCTGACGTTCTTGCTAGAAAACCAATCACAAACTACTCTGACGTTGCGGACGCCTCCATCAAAACAGCTGGCCCTGCATCCTTTCATAGCATCTACTGGCTTGCAAAAAAATACACAGAACCATACAAAATTACCCTAAAATACTGCCTAGTCACCTGCCTCAAGGCTTTGGTACCTCTCCAATTACCCAGACGCTTTGCAAGCAAACTTGCACCCCCTCCACAAACTAGGGATTGCCAATACCGTAGCAAACTACTATGACTACTACCAAGTCCTTGTCAACAATGGCACTGCCAATGGAGCCGCTAGCAATGCTTACTTAACATCCTATTTCCTTGTTTAAACCAAGTGCATCATTATGAAGTACAGAACAGGAACCCTGTACAAGCAAAAGCATGCAGAACGGTTTTGGCATTCAACAAGTCAAACTTGCCCCCTCTGCCCTATACTAAACAGTGCCCTGGATATCCTTCCTGGATGCCAACACACGCAAATAAGAACTATGATCACTGAGAGACACAACTTAGCATGCAGCATGATCTTTAAAGCCATCAGCAAGACAGGCTCCCTAGGATCCTGCTTTGTCTGCATGGATATAGGTAGCAGCGAACGGCTGGCTATGCAAAATCTTCAAATTTCCAATACAGTTGAAACCAGGATTATACCAACGTGGCTAATTTCACCCCACTTCTCAGACATAATTAGGTTTACCGTCCGGATGCTGTACTGGTTGGTCCCATCTCCACAAAAACAAAAAAGCAACAGACTAGCAATGAAGGGGGGTGGGTTCTTAGGAGTGGCAGGGGGCAACTGAGGGAGGCCAGGATCATCTCAGCAGCACCGCCAGCCATTAGCAGATTCACCAACCCCAGACAGCATCGACCTAAAGACCTCAACACAACTCGGCGCAACATCCACCTCGTTGAGATCAAGCACTGTGAGGACACCAGACCTCAGAACCAGCTGAACGCTGCAAAGGATCAGCACAAAGATCTCTGCAACATTCTCCGAGGAGCCTCCATTACTCTCCACGTCATCCTTTTGGGTGTGGGGGGCACCATTTACAACACTCACACTCTGAAGCCTTTCAAGGACCTGGGTCTCGATTCTCAAAGAGTTAAGAAGCTTGCCTCCAAGCTCCATGTGCACTCTGTGAACTTCGCTGCTAAACTTGTCCATACCAGACGTGCCCTTTCCAGTACTGTTATCAACTCTCATCAGGAACCGATTTCAGGACAAGCCTGCAACCCTCTTGATCCCCATTGATTTTTCCTCTCCTTTTCGCAATGGAGGAGCTTTACAGTACTCGGTACCAAAGTGGCTCCTTTTCCTTAATTATTGTGGGGAGTGGTTTTCACTGCCTACGTAGTTCTATTTTGCTTGCATCGTGAGATGCATAGGGCTCTGTCATTATTACCAAGGAAGGAGGCTTCCCCGACGAGTCCCCAAGCCAGAGATACGACGTGCGCTTTCATGAAACTCAACATGGTCGATGAAAAGGTCAAAAAGGTGCGGGAGAGGAGGAAGTAAGAGTCAGTGGCAAGTTCAAAAGCGAGTGCCCCGCCGTGTACAAGCCAGGTTGTAGCCTACTCCATCAGGGCTGTAGCGAGCCCACCAGCGAACAATGCGACAGAGTCAAGAGTCTCAAGCGTCAGGAGCGAGAAAAGCCATGAGACAAGGGCCCGCTGGGCCGTGGGTCGAGAATTGGGGCGCATAGCGCCTTGCAGGAAGCGACCTTGCTAAAGAGAGAGTTGTGTTCTCCAAGTAATAAAAGAATGGAGAGGGGAAGCAGAAACCGGAGAAAAGCAGAAAGTGAGAACATCTTACTTTATGCTACACTTCAAGAACCTGAGTTCAAGTGTTTCACACTGAACTCATAAGTTCTTTCTTTTTTCTTTTTCTATTCCCCTCCATAGAACAACCAAACATTAGCCAACCCAACAAACGCATAACATGCTCACATACCGCTTGCCACAATCACCACGCAACACAGACGCTTACACAGACAACTACCTCCTCCATCCCAGAAGACAATAGTACCAGCCCCTTCACACAGCAGATCAATGACATGAACTCAATCTACCCCATCCCCAACAACCCAACCTTCGAAAATGCAGACTACACAGAACCTCATGCACAACACAGACCCCCCCAAAAAAAAGATGTGAGCTCCTTGATGTAACCCAATGCTTACCTAGCCTGAGTCTAACCCCTTGCGCATTACCCACATCCAACAGGAACTTTGGACATACAGAAAAGACGAGGCCTTCCCTATGACACCCACTGAGGCCATAAACATGCTTTATCATGATGATCTGTGTGTAAAGGTCCTGGCCCCCCAGAAAGACAGAAGCAATACCACACGCTTTACGCTCCTATGATTCTAGAAAGATGGGCCCAGCCTCTTTTCAAATTATTACTCGCACTGATATTGCATGTGCATCCTGTAAAATATACTCCTACCATCTAGGACTTGAATCACTGGATTTGCTCCCTCCCTTTAAAGACATGTACACATGCGACATCTGTAATCATACCTACCAATCGCAGTGCCTACTAAAAACCAACTGCTATCATGCCAACAAGCGAGAGGCTATTGACACCAATGACACATGGGCCTGCCCAGCCTGTGTTATAAATGAAAATGAAAAGAAATAACGGACCTCAAAATAGAAGTGGTGAAAGTCTCGCAGAATCCAACATGGAAGCCAGAAGAACGGCAAAATGCATGTGAAACCTTTAGATGCAACCCAAGAGGCGTAGGTATAACCATCTCACGTGCAGAGCTAGCAGCTGCAATCATTTACGGCTACCCCCATATAGCCACGGATAGCCTAACCTCAATGCACCAGATTAAAAAGCAGCTCTCACACCCAAACTTCCACTCCCCCACATTCAGGGGGATGTCCTTCATCAATCCACTGCCAAAGCAATCCACCAGTCACCTCGCACATTCATTTCCACAAAGTAAAATCCCACACCGGTTATCCAGGCAGTGAATATGCTGACGTTCTTGCTAGAAAACCAATCACAACCTACTCTGACGTTGCGGACGCCTCCATCAAAACAGCTGGCCCTGACAGGAATTCCTTCTATAGCATCTACTGGCTTGCAAAAAAATACATAGAACCATACAAAACTACCCTAATACTGCCTAGTCACCTGCCTCAAGGCTTTGGTACCTCTCTAATTACCCAGACGCTTTGCAAGCACACTTGCACCCCCTCCACAAACTAGGAATTGCCAATACCAAAGCAAACTACTATGACTACTACCAAGTCCTTGTCAACATTGGCACTGCCAATGGAGCCGCTAGCAATGCCTACTTAACTACTTAACATCCTATTTCCTTGTTTAAATTAAGTGCATCATTATGATGTACAGAACAGGAACCCTGTACAAACAAAAGCATGCAGAACGGTATAGGCACTCAACAAGTCAAACTTGCCCCCTCTGCCCTATACTAAACAGTGCCCTGGATATCCTTCCTGGATGCCAACACACGCAAATAAGAAATCTGATCACTGAGAGACACAACTTAGCATGCAGCATGATCTTCAAAGCCATCAGCAAGACAGGCTCCCTAGGATCCTGCTTTGTCTGCATGGATATAGGCAGCAACGAACGGCTGCTATGCAAAATCTTCAAATTTCCAATACAGTTGAAAATCTTCAGTTCTCTGCTTTAGCTGTAGAACTGGAGTTCTTGCGTAGTGAGCGTAGGCTGAGATCTGGCAAGCACTTCGCATAAAGTGCTGTGTACTCTCGTTTTAGGCATTCTTTTTATGC
>Ga0307945_1002614_pt1 | contig 14617 bp, 14 predicted proteins | sample OrgLakmetagen228_FD_201818 | JGI IMG/M metagenome (GOLD analysis project Ga0307945, IMG submission 201818) | Saline water microbial communities from Organic Lake, Antarctica - #228 | ecosystem: Environmental > Aquatic > Non-marine Saline and Alkaline > Saline | place: Antarctica: Organic Lake...
CGCGCACACACACACACACACACACACACACACACACACACGCACACACACACACACACACATACACACACACACGCAGCACTGGCCCATGGGCTCATTTCTGGTGGAACTCAAAGACCGGCGAGAAGCAATGGCATGACCCTGAGCACAAGGTACGGCATACACACACACACACACACACACACACACACATAAACACAAACACAAACACACAAACACACACAAGCACTTTCTGTTGGAATAAACAAGATGGATATCTACATAAAGGCACAGTCCATCATCACAGCCAGCGTCAATTGCAGACGCTTGAACCAACACACAGACACAAGCACGTATGCATAGGATTGGCCAGAACCATATATATACGGTGCATATATACGGCTCTGGCCAACCCTACGTATGCACGAACCTGCAAGCGCACGCTTCCAAATACAAAAACAAACCCCCTACGGACACGCAGAACACACGTGTACACACATACAAGCCCACATGTTACTCATCACTCATTTGTAACTCAATAGTAAATTTGTTTAAGCAAATGTATGTGCAATGCACGCAGGCTTGGGTGCGCCACGACAGTGATTTGTAGACTGCGACCTTCGGCGTACTCATGCACCCTACCTAACTGAGGCAAGCTCAGGCCCCAATGGCTTGCCCACACACAGCAGCCTTGCAAACTCACTGCCTATTCCATAACAGCACAGCTGGGTTTTGCTGATGAGGCACAAGCATCCTACAGCCTGAGGCAGTGCTGTGTCTCTCTGCTAAGGCTTGCACCAGCCCCTAGTTTGGCTTAAAGTGCATGTTGTTAAAGAGGTTTATTTTGCCTATTTGTCTTGTCAAGGTTACAATGGTTACAATGGTCTAGGTTACAACCAGCTGCGCGCGCACTTTTGCATGGGTTTCACAAACAGTAATAGTTGGGTCGCATAAAATAAGCAGAGGGGGGGGAATTGGGTTATGATCAGCGCGCTTTTGTGTGTATATAGTGTTGTGTCACCTCAAATGAAGGGTCCAAGGGCCGACTCAGAGGATGAGGTAGTTGGGGAAGGTTTGGAAATGGTGTTCTCAGCAAGGTCTCAAGTGTCAGGTTGCTGGTGACATCCATGTCACATTTCTCTTCTTGCATGTGATGAAAGTGGACACATACTGTTGCTATTGCCCAGAGGCCGCTGTACCTGCCAACAGCAGGCTCAAATACAATGTGTGCGTATACGACTTGTTATCATATCATATACTACGTATGCCATTTGAACAATTGACGACGAACCTTCTAAGAAAAGAAAAAGGGGTTACAAGGATGGCCTACAGCCCGAGTCTCTGGCTGATGGCAATTGGCTGGTGAAACAAAATCAACCAGTGTCGAAAATTGAAACTAAATCTGACACAAACTTGAGGAGTCTGTATGAGTCTTGATTCAGGAATGCATTGATCTCGAAATCAGTGATACTGTGATGACAAGCCAAGAAAGGAAATAATTCAGAGCTCGAAGGAGCAAACGCACGCAGAGTCAAACATTCCTTCAAAAAGGTCTCTGTATCTCATGCGCAGCTCGCATACTTTAGCACACTTGCAAAAGAAAAGCACATGCTTCTCATCTTGAACTTCTCCACACACTCACATTTATTACAGATGCTAGAACCATGCCATTTGCAAGACTCCACTCTCAAATGGTGTGCACGCAATCTGACCTGCTGAAATTCCTCAACACACGTTTGTCCAAATCCTTGTACAAGTAGGAGGGGATAGAAAAAGGAAAACCTCTAAGACCACTCTCAGAACTCCCACACCACTTGTGATACGTCACTGCTTTCTTGTTTACTGCGCGAGGAAATGAAAAACCAGCTTCCCTCCATACCTTCAAATGTCTGAAATGCAAATTGCAAATGAACTCTTGCATGGGAGCCTGTGTGGCTCTCAGCATTTTCTGTTTGAACATTGCACTACCTTGCAGTCCAATGAACGCATTCGAGACTTGAGCAGACCAGCAAGAACTATCAAAAGAACTATCAAAAGAAGCAAGATGCAAATCTGCCTTCAGCACACGACGTAGAGTCTCACTGTTGGCATGAAGAAAGGAAACGGAGACGTTGCTGTCAGACAGCGAAGTACTCACGCTACCAGGCGGATTCGAACCCGTGACCCCGAAATTTCTGGCCTGACCACGGGCCATTAGGCTTTCAGGGCAGCTACCTTTTAACTTACCCAAACGGCTATCCTTGATATTGGTGTTGGACCTTGCAAGATTTTGTCTCGGCTTACAAATTGCATGTACAGTGGAAGGTGGCCTGGTTTCCTCTTGTGTTTTTTAAGGTGTGCGACAACAGGCACCCTCCAGAGCAGGCGTGATTTTATCATAACCTAGATCCACTGGCAGGTGTAGCTAGCAGGGTGCCCTGATTTAAAATCTTGAGGTGAGTTACATCACTACTATATATGCCTCTGGGGGGCATCTGAGCGGAAGATCCAATCCCTCAACCACACTGTACAGACATGTCCGCAATCTGTACCTCCTGAGATCATCAGTGAACCCTCGGAAAGCATCTAAGTCCTGAGCAGTCCAGCGCTGCTACGGTTATTTGCAAGGTTTTACAAAAAATGCCTTCAGCCAAGAGCGCGACTGCTAGCCTGGTCATAAAAAACGATTAGTTCATGGAGGAAGAAATGAAGCTTGTTATTGTTCTGGCTTAGGAAGTAAACACATCCTGTTGGGGAAGCAGAGATGCATATTTCATAATTCTTACGGAGAGTAGAATATTCACGTGGGGATTGGCGCAGTGGAAAAGAACATGCTGCTCATCTTGTACTTCATCAGTATCACACAGGTCGCAGGTGGGCGAATTACTTTAATTCCATATCGCTGTCTTAAACTACGGTTATTTGGTTGTTTGGGGGTAGCAGCAATTGGGGGTGCATAGTGTGTGCACACTTCAACGGTCTTACGGTTATTTGATTCTTGTTTGACCAGTTTACATGGTGCTCTCGTAACAAACATATTGCCCATAATTGCAATCCATGCTTAAGCTGGTACCATGAATCGTCATGACAACAGCAAAGGAGTATGTTCCTCATCCTGAACAGTGTGCCAGTCACATTCATGTCGCAGGTCCTGAGCTCATAAGGTTTCCTGTTCCTGTCATGAGGCATTATTAAATCAGAAATCTGTGGCAAAAAAGTCAAAGGCAAGCGGCTAAGATTGCTACTAGAAAAGTGCAAGTGAAGGTAGAAGAGAGTAACACAAACTCGTTAATTTTTTTGTCATCCCACCAGCCAGGAGCATTCCCCAAAGGTACACCAAAATGTGTGTGATAGTGTCTTCGTCAATCCGCTGGATGAATTTTAAGCGATGTTACAGGGCACGAAAACAAATAAGTCATGCCTGATGCGGGCACCTACGTAACCCCCTCCCTAAGTTATGCTGGCTGCGTCGTCACTCTTCACTCCTCACTCCAAAATTAGTGTGGGTCAGGGGGTCATTCCTTATTTTTAGTTAGGTTTTACCGGCATCCAGGAGATCACCTCATGACAAATGTGCTTTGGTTTGCATTAAAGTTTGGTCTTGAAAACAAAGTAGGCCAACAAGCACTTGCAGGTATTACGGCGCTAGGAAAATATGTTTGCCGGATCGGGGAATTGGGGCTGTACCAGACTTGTATTGGGGCTGTACCAGACAGCAGGCCTGCGTGACCCTAGGTTCAAAATTCATGCCCCCTGCGCCATCTTATTGCTTGCTCCCTGTGCAGCAGGGGGTAAGGGCTCGCCTACGGACCTCCGCTGCAAATTTATATTGTTTCGCGAAACTTCCGAAATGTCACGTTTTCTCACCCGACCCGGCAAGCATATTCCTCCGTTTCCATTATCTGAAGTACCTAAATACTATGCAACTCGGATTGAATTCGAAGATATAGTTGATGAGATTAAATTTACTGATAAACAATACCGTATAATTTACCGTAAACGGAACAAGCAAAACCTTGCTTGTTTTTCCTCTCCCCTCCTCCTCCCCTCCCACTTCTCAAAACCTATTCCTTTACCTTTAAACTCAAAGGGCTCACAAATGGCAAAGCAGTTCAAGCGGCGCCGTAACCCGCATGTGTACACCAGTGCCCAAATGTTGGCGACCTTGGCGGAGCTAGAGCTGGTGGCCTTGCTGCAGCACAGCTCCATCTGGCTTGCTGTGGATCCGCACACAGCATGGCTGCTGGACATGTGCTGCACCGGACAGATGGAGGGCGGGCCTGGCACGGCCCTTGAAGTGGCTGCACATCTGGGCGTGCAACTCCCTCCTCCAATCCCTGAGCCTGCTCCTGCTCCACAAGCGGGGGAGATCCAAGGGCATCAGGTACACGAGCTCCTCATGTCAAGCACGTGCACATTCTTATGCATACGCATGGAGTGCCCAAGGGCGGGTTGACGACGCTTGCATGGAAATTTAACTCCATGGTAAAGACGCAAACACCTGAGCTCCGTTGTACGGCATACGCATGCATGTGCCAAGTGTGCAATTTATGACTTGTCAGTCACTGCATACAACGGCACTTGTCGCCTTACTTCAAACGCTTGTAAGTTGGTGCGCTGACTGTTTCGACATAGGCACAACATCAGGAAGCTCTGCAAGGTCAGCAGCTCCAGCAGCAACAACAAGAGCAGCAACAGCAGCAACAAGGAGAAGAACAGCAGCAGCAGCAGCAGCAGCAGCAACGAGGAGAAGAGCAGCAGCAGCTGCAGCAACAACAGCAACAGCAACAGCAGCAACAACACCAACGAGAAGAGCAGCAGCAGCAGCAGCAGCAAGTGGAAGGGGATGTAAGCGTATGCGCAGGGGAAAGGAGCCATGACGGCATGGCTACATCAGGCTCAAGGGGAGGAGGGAGGGGCAGAATTGGCAGGTAGGATTTGGTGGTGCAAATGAAGGATCCACCTTGGTACGCCTTATCCGGTTTGCTACTACCCAGCCAATCTATGTCCTTTTGCGTGAAGGCATGTATTAGGGCAGGCAGAGAGCGGCTGCTTCCTCACCAAGCGCTCGTACTTGATACAATGTAGTGCTTCCAAGGTTTGACAAAAGACGTTTACTGCATTGTGCATTGTAAAGAATCGTCTATTTCAAACACTGCCCTTCAACTTTCTGCCCTATTCCTGAACATACTCTATACGTGCGTTTTGTTTCCAACGTATCATCTAGTGGGCAGGCTGCACAGCCACCTTACAGCCGCATAATACCTTCCTTTCACAGCCACCTCATAGCCACCTTATGCCTTCTTTGTATAGCCACCTCACCGCCACCTTATGCCTTTCCTGCACAACCACCTCACAGCCACCTCACGCCTTTCCTGCACAACCACCTCACAGCCACCTTATGCCTTCCTTGCACAACCACCTCACCGCCACCTTACGCATTCCCTGCACAACCACCTCACAGCCACCTTGCGCCTTCTTTGTACAACCACCTCACAGCCACCTAACGCCTTCCCTGCACAACCACCTCACAGCCACCTTACGCCTTCCTTCACAACCATCTCACAGCCACCTTACACCTTTATTGTACATGTGATTCCAGCAATGTTAATACAGGGGTACCCCTTGTTCTCTCTCGAGCGCACACACTCCATGAGCCGCATCTTTACATACATCTTGTTATGTGGTGTACGACATATCATAAGACATATGTGTAGGGTTGGCCAGAACCGTATATGCACACCGTATATGACCGCATGTATGGTGATTTTCCTGCCAAGAACACTGTATATACACCGTATATACCTATAAATGTATGGCTCTGGCCAACCCTACATATGTGGTCACATAGGTATGACATATGTGGTGCATATGTGGTTTGCGACATGTGGACACCTATGTTCCCTTTGCTGCAAAGAGCAAAGGGGCAGGGGGGAAGGCCCCCTTTATTGCTAGTTGCTAATGGAGGATGCCGTTGGCATGCAGTCTACACGCCAATTATCAACTCTCATCAGGAGCCGATTTTAGGCCAAGCCTGCAACCCTCTTGATCCCCATTGATTTTCTTTTACTTTCCGCGATGAAGGAGCTTTATGGTACTCGTACCAAAGTGGCTCCTTTTCCTTAGTTAATGTGGGGAGTGGTCTTCACTGCCTGCGTAGTTTTTCTTTTTTCTTTTTCTACAACACTGCTTTGGGAGAAAGTTGGCCTGCGACGCGCTTGTCAAGTGCCAAACATTGGCATGAGAAGTGCGTACCATGCCATCTTGCTGTTTGTTTAATGCCACACAGTGACGTGACAAGTGCGTGCCACACAGTGACGTGACAAGTGCTTAACTGCATGCCTTCTGTTTTTTTGTCAAACGCCACACAGTGACGTGACAAGTGCTTACCTGCATGCCTTCTTGTTGTTTGTTTAATGCCACACAGTGACGTGACAAGTGCAGACCTGCATGCCTTCTTGTTGTTTGTTTAATGCCATACAGTGAAGTGACAGGTGCTTACCTGCAAGCCATCTTGTCGATTGTTTAATGCCACACAGTGACGTGACAAGTGCGTACCATGCCTTCTTGTTGTTTGTTTAATGCCACACAGTGACGTGACAAGTGCGTACCATGCCTTCTTGTTGTTTGTTTAATGCCACACAGTGACGTGACAAGTGCATGCCACATAGTGACGTGACAAGTGCGGACCTGCATGCCTTCTTGTTGTTTGTTTAATGCCACACAGTGACGTGACAAGTGCGTGCCACACAGTGACGTGACAAGTGCGGACCTGCATGCCTTCTTGTTGTTTGTTTAATGCCACACAGTGACGTGACAAGTGCAGACCTGCATGCCTTCTTGTTGTTTGTTTAGTGCCACCCAGTGACGTGACAGGTGCTTACCTGCAAGCCATCTTGTCGATTGTTTTATGCCACACAGTGACGTGACAAGTGCGTACCATGCCTTCTTGTTGTTTGTTAATGCCATACAGTGCGGTGACAGGTGCTTACCTGCAAGCCATCTTGTCGATTGTTAAGTAGCATACATTGACGAGACAAGCGCGTACGTGCACCTTCGTCGTTGTTAAGTACGTATCACCTATCTGACACGACAAGTGCGTATATGTGTGCTTCTTGTTGTTGATTGTAGGGGAGGAGGTAGGGGAAGGGGCAGAGGGGGGGGGGCCCCCAATTTCTCGTTGATGGAGCTGGAGCCTTGGCGTGCGGCGCCTCATGCCTTTGTGAGCGTCAGGTAAGGGAGGATTGAGTGCTTTGTAAAAAAATGTGAGATAGTAGCCAAAGTGATCAGTTTAAGCCCTAGTGTGCGGTACCTCATGTATAGGGTTGGCTAGAACCATGTATAAAGACTATATATGACCGTATATTTGGCGATGTCCCTGCCAAAACTACCGTATATGCACCGTATATGTATGGTTCTGGCCAACCCTACTCATGGGCTTGTGAGCGTGAGGGGAGACGTGTGTTTTGTACAAAACGTTTATGAAGTGGCCAAACGGGAGGGAGGCACTGGGGTTGCAGGGTATGGAAGAAGAGGGCAGTAATATAAGGGCGTCCATTATAGGTGCAAGCAGTAATGCGCTGATCCACATAAACCCTGATTATAGTTGTAGATAATGTACAGACTTGCATCAAGCAGTGTTTGCTGGAAATTGAGAGGGCTTGCCAGGTTAGGGTCAGCCACAACCCCATCTATATGGTGTATGCAAGCCTTGTGAATAACAAGATATACTTGGCAGGAAGACTAACATGTAAATATTCAAGCGGATGAAATGTTTGGTTATAATCAACCTTACAAACGCAAAATGTGTCAACTTCCACAGCCACGTGTTCAACCAAGGTGTGCCATGGAGCTGTAGGCAAGAAGTGTGTGCCATAGAGTGTGTGCCATAGAGCTGTAGGCAAGAAGTGTGTGCCATTGAGTGTGTGCCATAGAGCTGTAGGCAAGAAGTGTGTGCCACAGAGTGTGTGCCATAGAGCTGTAGGTAAGAAGTGTGTGCCATTGAGTGTGTGCCATAGAGCTGTAGGCAAGAAGTGTGTGCCATTGAGTGTGTGCCATAGAGCTGTAGGCAAAAAGTGTGTGCCATTGAGTGTGTGCCATAGAGCTGTAGGCAAAAAGTGTGTGCCATTGAGTGTGTGCCATAGAGCTGTAGGCAAGAAGTGTGTGCCATTGAGTGTGTGCCACAGCGCTGTAGGCAAGAAGTGTGTGCCATTGAGTGTGTGCCATAGAGCTGTAGGCAAGAAGTGTGTGCCATTGAGTGTGTGCCATAGAGCTGTAGGCAAGAAATTGGAAGAAGCAGTGTATCAATAAGCAACAGGCATCTGGTGTATGAAACAGGCATTTAGTCGGAGGCAGCAGTGTATTAATATGCAGCAGGCAGCGCATTTTTAGACAACTACTGTCTATTTCTCAGCGGCAGGCACTTGGTGTGAGGATTAGGCATTTCATTTATTTGGAGAAAGCAGTAGTATGTTTATAAGCAGGGTTGGCCAGAACCGTATATATGCACCGTATATGGCCGTATATTTGGTGATTTCCCTGCCAAATGTACCGTATATGCACCGTATATATATGGTTCTGGCCAACCCTATTTATAAGCAGCAGGCATGCATGCGGCAAAAAACGTTGGTTCCTGGAATCCTCTCCTCATTTCATATCTTGCTGTAAGAAGTCAGAGCTGGATTTAATACTTTTTTTGTTGCTATGAGATTCATGGTAGGGTTAGGCACATAAGGAATTGAGGCGTACGCTGCCGCTCTCCGTGACGCGGTATTAATAGGTGCTATTTAGAGACAGATAATATTGTTAGCAGCGCATAGTACTGAAAAATCCAAACCACGCACACACGCAATTTCCTTTGCACTATAGTTTGGATTACAAAGGCCTCCAGCCTGGCATGGCTGCTCAACCTATAGGTCCCAACAAATAAATCAATCAAAAAGATCGGCAGCTGCACTAATAAGTTATGTTAAAAACTTCTTTCACACTATGAAATGGGCTTGTCTTGCTCCAATAATTGTCAGTGCGAAACAAGTAATGAGCGCCCTCACGTAAAGCAGGAAGCTGTCATCGTTTTCAATGTTCCTGGTATGGGTGTCCATGGTGACCTGTGCTCCTCAAATTAGATGCACAGACATGCGTGGTTGTTTGATGGTAACCTGTGTTCCTCAAATTAGATGCACAGACATGCGTGGTTGTTTATGGTAAGCCGTGCTCCTCAAATTAGATGCACAGACATGCGTGGTTGTTTATGGTAAGCCGTGCTCCTCAAATTAGATGCACAGACATGCGTGGTTGTTTATGGTGGCCTATGATCCTCAAATTAGATGCACAGACATGCATGATGGCACAATAATATGCAAATATATACCTGCTACACGTGCATGCATGTGTAGGCTAACTTTGGAGGAAGCTTTCTTCCTGCACCATGTGCTGGGTTGTTTGCGGGTGAAAGTGGCCTTAGGTGGGCAGCAGCAGCAGCAGCAGCAGCAAGCACCACAACAACAGCAGGACAACGCAGATGTTGAAATGACAGAAGCTGAAGGAGCAGCACCTGAAAGGGTTTGCACGAAAGAGCTTGATGCAGAGGTAAGATATGGTATTGTAGGTGTGGGTGTGGGTATGGGTGAGCGTGTGGGTGTGCGTTTGGCTGGGCGTGGGAGTATGTGGGGGTGAGCTAGCGAGGACCGTTGCTGCAATGGTTACAATGGGGGGTGACCTTCAGCCAGGTTGTTTGGCTGATCGGCTGCTGACTGGTCTCGGCCAGCCACAAATAAGTCCATAAGCTCAGAAAGAAAAAGAAAAAGTCTATTGTTCTGCTGAGAAAGGAAATCATGAACAAGTTGCTCGGTTGTTGACCTGTTGCAGCAAAAAGGGTTGGGCTGCTGAAAAGTCCTCAAAAGAAGGTGTAAACAGGAAGGAAAAGTGTTTCCTCAGCTCACAAAGCGATCGAAGACATTTGCTGCAATGTTGAGTGCAGAGTCTGTAGGAATGTGTGGGGTGAGCGGGTGAGGATGTTAGTTGCATTTGTGAGTGACGAGCTTGTAGAAATGTGCTGTGCGTGCGTGCGATTGTGGCTGAAAATAAAACGAGTACATGTGGTTGAAGCAACTGAGTTGTTACAAAAAAAGTAACCAGACTTACTTATAGAGACATATGCCTGACCGTAAGTGAAAAGATTGCTCATTCAAGCAGTAATGTTTGTCAGTAGTCGTTATGTTAATGACTTGGCCTGCAGCCTATCTGCAGTGTGCAACGAGTTCACAAACTCGTGATACATACATACACATTACTTACACAGAGGCTGCGTGATACATACATCTGTGATTCATATACATACATAGAGGCTGCGTGATACATACATCCGTGATACATACAAACGCTTTACTTACACAGAGGCTGCGTGATACATACATCCGTGATTCATTACTTACACAGAGGCTGCGTGGTACATACGTCGTGATACATACAAACGCTTTACTTACACAGAGGCTGCGTGATACATACATCCGTGATACATTACTTACACAGAGATGCGTGGTACATACGTCGTGATGCATCCGTGATACATATACATACATAGAGGCTGCGTGATACATACGTCGTGATACATACATACACATTACTTACACAGAGGCTGCGTGATACATACGTCGTGATGCATCCGTGATACATATACATACATAGAGGCTGCGTGGTACATACGTCGTGATACATACATACACATTACTTACACAGAGGCTGCGTGATACATACATCCGTGATACATTACTTACACAGAGGCTGCGTGATACATACATCGTGATACATACAAACGCTTTACTTACACAGAGGCTACGCAGGACAGAGCTCTGAATAGAATAGAAAGAAAAAGTACAATGCAGTTAGCGAATACATGTGGTGAATGCAGGGGGTGGGAGCAGATTGTTTTTGAAATGCATTTGCTTATAATGCCTACCCCTCCGGGCGTTGTCTTAAAACTGCCAGTCTTAGAACCAGTAATTTGGTTCTTCCGATCCTCACTGTTTCACTCATTTAAAGCAACCATGTGCAATGGCAGTCACGTTTTTGAAACTTAAGTTATTAAAATTGCCAGGGCCTAGAACCAGTTCATTTGATTCTTCCGATCCTCACTGTTTCACTCATTTAAAGCAACCGTGTGCAACAGCAGTCACGTGTGTAGGCTTGGCCAAAACCATATATATACAGTGTATGTACGGTAATTTTGGCAGGGAAATCACCAAATTTACGGTCATATACGGTGTATATATACGGTTCTGGCCAACCCTACACGTGTGTGAAACTCAAGTTGATGTCAGTCAGCACTTCTTGCACCAAGAGCTCTCTGTGCTTCCTTTCAATCGCAATCTCGCGTTTGAACCGAGGCACACATACTCACTGTACACATGCATGTTCCGCAAATTGTGTGCAAATCATACAGGGCTTGTGGTATGCATGCTACTCCATACGTGCCTCCTTCCCCACTTCCTATGTGGCCTACCACCAACTGAAATCCAAGGTGTGTGTCATGCATGCATGTGGAAGTAAGTATGTGATTTTTATGCTGACATCTGATCTACCACCAGCTGGTACTATAATGTGTGTATTCCTTTTAATGGTCACAATTTCTATCCACGGCTATACCCCTTGTGAGTTTCGCTCGTGCTGTCCAAGAGAAAGCAGCATTTCACCTATTAGGTTGGCAAATCAGCATTCAAGTCGTGCGTCAGCTGAGGGGATTGCTGAGGGGATGCTGTAGCGAGACTGTGAGAGGGATGCTGGACTGCTGTGTATATGCTGAATTGATGCTGGGCTGTGAGAGGGATGCTGAGGGGATGCTGAGGAGATGCTGGAGCGAGACTGTGAGAGACAGACTGTGGGAGACAAGCTTTACAAGACGTGCGTCAGCTGAGGGGATGCTGGAGCGGGACAGTTTCCTGAGTCGCTGATTGTTGATGAGCTTGCATCAACAAGCACATTTCATTACATAGGGTTGGCCGGAACCGTATATATACACCGTATTTGACCATATATTCAGTGAATTCTCTGCCAAAATTACCGTACATGCATTGTCTATATGGTTCTGGCCATCCCTAGTTATGTACACCACCCATGCATCTGCCTGCATCCACAAATTAGCAAGCGCCTTGCTATCTTTGTTATCAACAATTTGCCTTGCACTCCGCACCACATGCTGCAAAAGAAGGCGTCCCGGTAAGAAGAGCGCGTGCTTACATTCAAAGCTCGGTATTCCGTAACGCCGTTGTTCAGGTTCCTCTCCCTACTTATGCAGGCTTTACCCAGGATTACCAAACTAGTATGTGGTATATGCTACAGACCTCTAATTCTCTGATGCAATGAACATGTGTGTCAGAGGTCGTTGCCGCAGCTAGCCTCTGTATGTAAGAGATGACCATCCACATGGCATGCTCAATCCCTGTGACCAACCACATATTTGCGCTCATTCTTTCAGGGTTGGCTGCTGGCGCGGTCAGGCCCCTTGCACAGCACCAACTTTACGCTTTTGCATTAGTGCCCATTTGCGTGAATTCTCTTGAGTTGCAACAGCCTCTCTGTGTGCGCACTCTTTCAGGGTTGGCTGCTGGCGCGGTCAGGCCCCTTGCACGGCACCGACTTTACGTTGTTGTAGTAGTGCCCATTTGTATGCATTCCCTTGACTTGCAACAGCCTCTCTGTGTGCGCACTCTTTCAGGGGTGGCTGCTGCGGTCAGGCCTTCTTTACGGCACAAATCTTATGAAAGGGAAAGGGAAATAGTACGCAGGCAGTAAATTCCCCTTTTCACATTGTTCAAGGACAATCAGCCATTGTGCACGCTGTGCCAGTTGTGCCTGTTCAAATGCTTTCTCTTGACATGCAACAGACTCTGTGTGTGCGTATCTCTTCAGGGGTGGCTGCCGCGGTCAGGTCTTCTGTACGGCACTGACTTCACGCTGTTTCAGTATTGCCCAACCGTGTGCATTTTCGTGAATGCAACAGCCTCTCTGTGTACGCACTGTTTCAGGGGTGGCTGCCGCGGTCAGGCCTTCTGTACGGCACTGACTTCACGCTGTATCAAATGCATCCTTCCGTCGCCCACTCCACGTTTTCGGTGGTAGTGATGCCGCTGCTGCTAAACAGAGACGACTGCAGCAATGATAGCAGCACAGGCAGTAACGGCAGTGGTGCATGCAACGGGCTAGGTCCAGCTGCGCGCTCTAACCGTCAGCTTGACTGGCATGACCTGCAAATCACGGCCCGAGTTGTTGGCACGGTAAGAGGCGGTTTTGTGATTGAATTTAAGCTGTGTGCAAGCTGCATTTCATTTTTGAGTCGAACCGGCATGTTCGCAGTTCGCAGGCCGAGCAATTAGGGGCACAACTAACAACATTCGTGCAAGCTGAGTTGCAGGCCACTTTCAAAGTCATGATTTAAATATAAGCGCTGGGATCAACTTTTCTTATGCACAGGTTGCTAAGAAGCTGCTGCTGCTCTACTTGGTTGAGCTGCCTTCAAGCCCTGGGCTGCACACACTTAAGTGCCTGGAGCATTTCACGGTGGGTCAAACCTAACAGATTAAGTGTGGTTAGTTAGCCGTTAGCCACTAAGATTTTCTATTGCAACATAAAGCCTGCTTTTCTAAAACTTACTTGGTTGGACTGCGAGGATCTCTTGCTCTTAGGTTGAGCAGCCATGCCAGAATGGAGGCCTTTGTAATCCAAACTAAACAACCAAACTAAACATCCTCTTGCTCATCTTTCGATTCTGTTTGGAGGCATGTTGTTTAAGTGATATAAGGAGGCAGTGTGTCATCAACTAAAAAGGGCGCGAGCACAAGGGGATGCCTTTCAAAATAAGGTTTGCTAGAAAAAGCCTTCAGTCAAGAAGTGCAACTGCTAGCTTTTTGATGTAAGACATGTAAAACGTACATACACACTTTTGCCCCTCTACATTTTGCTTCCTTTTGTAGGTGGAAGAGCGGCTGGTCAGGCGATGGGTTCCTGACGCTACGCGTGATTGACGCTGCATTTCGATATGGGACAGTGCAGTTAAAAAGATCATGAACCAAAATACTTTTTAATTTTCAGTCTATGAGCAAGTCATCTAATGGTTGAAGTGGCCAGCAGGGGGCTACGGTGACCTTCATCCAGGTTAGGTTGTTTGGCTAATCTGCTGATGACTGGTAGTGCTGACAACTGATTTTGGCCGGCTACATAAATCTGGCTACATATTTCCGTAAGCTTAGACGCAGAGAACAACGCCAAGTTTTTTGTGTTCAACTGAGTGACAAGCAAGTTGGATGTAGCAAATAGTTTGGGCCACCGAAGAGTTCTCAGAGAAAAAGGTGCAGACGAAGAGGGGAAAAATAGTCTTCAATCAAATCTGAAGAACGTAAGAGCGTACACTCTGTCTGGGCATTTTCTTCTTCGCCCGTACGCCAAACAAAAACATACAGGATCTGCCGTCCGCCACGTTGCTTGCCTCCACGGAAACGTTAGTCGCGACATATTAAACCACATTTTTGCCTCTCATGCTCTTAATGGTTACAATGGGGGGTGACCTTCAGCCAGGTTGTTTGGCTGATCGGCTGCTGACTGGTCTCGGCCAGCCACAAATAAATCCATAAGCTCAGAAAGAAAAAGAAAAAGTCTATTGTTCTGC
>Ga0307945_1002615_pt1:0-10000 | contig 14616 bp, 16 predicted proteins | sample OrgLakmetagen228_FD_201818 | JGI IMG/M metagenome (GOLD analysis project Ga0307945, IMG submission 201818) | Saline water microbial communities from Organic Lake, Antarctica - #228 | ecosystem: Environmental > Aquatic > Non-marine Saline and Alkaline > Saline | place: Antarctica: Organic...
TATACACACACACAGGCCATGTCCGTCCTCACTCGCATCCCTGCCCCCAGCCGGAATGACCGAGCCTCTAACACATTACGCACACGCCAAGTGAGTGACAAAGCACACAACTCGCGCCGTAGTCGTCAAGGATCTGTTGTCTTTTCTTTGCTCACGTTCTCATTGTCGTTTTGTTTATTGTTTCACAGCTATCATTACTCTGCACACCATCCACGCTTTCTTCGTCACAAGCGCGTGCTTGTACAGAAACTTGCATCACCTGGGCGCACACAGCTCACTTACATGTGTGTATGCGCTCAGCAAGTCCCAAGGCCCTCTGCAAATGCACATCACACCAAGCGGTCTCACTCTCTTATCTGTTTCGTCTAACTGAGCCTATGTCCATTCCTTACCCTCTCTCCTTCTTCATCATTATTCATCACATCCTCTCCTTTCCTCCTCTCCTTTTTTCGCCCTTGCCTCCACCTCATTATGTCCATTGGCCTCTTCTTTTGTCAGCCCCTTTCTCCGTTGCTTTTCTCTCTCTTCATTACGTCACCTCTTTATACCTATCCTTTGCTCCAGACGGGCCGAGTGCTGGCCTGCCTTACAGCGCTGCGACAATCCTGCTGCCACCCTCACATTGCAAAAAGGAGAGAGGGCGGCGCAAGCCAGTCAAGAGGAATTGGAGGAGGAGGAGCTGGACCGGCAGCCCCACGCATGTCCATGAGACAAATAATGGTGAGGGCATTGTGTGCGTGTGTGTGTTCGTGTATGTGTGGTTATAAAGTCAGCGTGGTCAGGCTGACGCATGTTCTTGAGACAAATTACGGCAAGGGTGTTGTGTTTTGGTATATGTGTGTTGTGTGATCTATTTCAGTGTGGTCTATTCCAGTGTGGCCTATCATTCAGTCATCGGTCATCAGTGTGGTCTATTTCAGTATGATCTATTTCAGTGTGATGGCCAGCTTACGCATGTTCATGTGGAACAAATTACGCTGAGGAGATTGTGTGTGTGTCTTTTATTGTGTGTATGATGCATGTGTGTATGCGTATGTACTGTAAACTCACAAATGTGTCGGTTTGCAGACAGAACATGCTGGTGAAGCAGTCAACTAACTACTTTCTGCTGAATGTGCGCAGGGGAAGCTGGTGATGCAGGCCTACTCGGCAGTGGACGCAGCTGCAGGAGCTTGGGTAGGCAGCCGTCTGCAGGAGGCAGCTTTGAAGGACCTCCTCAGGGTTGAGCCAGGTGTGTGTCGTGTGTGTGTGTTTTGGGGGTATTGGTGTAACTTTGGGAATGACCCACCAGCTAGTGGCTGCCTGCATAAAGGTTTCTGCCTGGTGGTCCCTGGCACCTCCCGTCCTTCTCTGTTCCCGTTTTTTAAGTAGTAAACCCAATCTTCTTTAATCCATTGACTCGTCACAACAATTCTAGGAGCACAAATATGATGCGAAGATTTCTGCGTGTCAAGTGTAGCTCTCTGCCCAAAAATCCAAATTTAGGCACCAAAAGCACACATTCGTGATGTCACACACACGCACACATACACACACACGCACAGACGTGTACGCAAACGTACTCAATGCACATGTACAGAACCTTTCTGATTCAACAACACTCATGGATGTCCAAATAGATGTTTCTTACCCACCAGGCTCAGAACGGCAAAGAGCGATGCACACATGTATGTTTTAACTTACACATAGATGCGCTTGCACAAACACACATACACACACATTTACATACACACACGCACGTAGGCGAGTCTGCGCTGGATGCGCTCGCCCCTGAGATCTTTGCGTACACAGAGCTGGCAGGCATGGCCAGCGTGCGCAGCGCAGCCGCCATGCGGGACACCAACGGAGCCATCACACTGCTGCCCTCACAACAAGGTGCGTTGGTACCCTTGTCAGAATGGGTGATCATGAGCATGGCGCTGGCATGCCCATGAGCATCGCAACCAAGACTCCTTTGGGCCAGCCCTTCATTGCGATGCTCATGGGGCATGTGAGCACCATGCTCATGATGCCCGCACAGCAAGGTACGTCGGTACCCTTGTCAGAATGGTTTGGTAGGCATTATCTTTCCTAGGTCTGCCTCTCTTGTCAAGGCATAATCATCGCTGCTTCCAAGCATAGACGCAGCACATGCCACACACCAGCCAACTTCTATTGGCTTCAGCTCTGCTGCCTCCCACGTGTTTTCTTTTTCACTCCCTTGACCGCGTACAGCACCTTATGCAAACAACATACACAACAACAACAACAACAACACCTCAAGCATCGGTGAATGAAATGAATACTGTCGCTGCCAGGCGGGGAAGCATTCACATAACGGAGTCATCACATGAGTGACCTTATGAGACTGGCACATGACATGGTCATCACATGTGATCTTTAAAAAACTGGGCCACAGACCACAAGGCAAATGAGAGTTACGTGCGAGACCCCATTGGGTGCAAGCAGGGATGCGTCATACGGTCATTTGGGACGTTCAATACGGTGAAAAACGCGTTAAATGTGATGTACCGGAGCATTGTACAAAACGTCATATGACACATCCCTGGGCACAAGCCTGCCGGGAAATGCGCTCTCACATTATGCCGCTCTGTGCTTTTGTCATTAAGCATGGTGTTTAAGCATAGACCAAGGCACGTAACATGCAGTTTTCTAAGTGATAGCAGGTGCGCAGCTCATCAAATCCAATGGAAAACGGTGCCACCAAAACTTCCCCAAATCTTGGGAAATTTGTCGGCAACAGTGTGAATGCACCATACACACATGCGCACACAGGTCGCATCATACCTATGCATACATACTGGCACTAAGCATACACAAACGCACGCACACACACGACATCCTCAATCTCCTTGCACTTGAACTTGCCCTGTTCCCTTTACCTGTTGCTGCATTCTTCTTCCATTCCTTTTTCAGGTGAGCAGCAAGGACATGCTGCAGGAGGAGGAGGAGGAGGAGGAGGTGGTGGTGGTGGTGCTGGAGGGATAAGTGTTAACCCTGGCCCCTCTGCACCTTCAGTCCAGGCAGACCAAGCAACAGCTGCAGGGGGGAAAGCAGCAGTAGCAGGGGCGGCAGCAGCAGCGTTGCAAGGTGCTGGGCCGCAACACCAACCTAACCCTGAGCAGAAGCAGGAACAGCAGCAGCAGGAAGAGCCGCAAGGACAGCAGCAGCAGCAGCAACAGGAACGGCAACACGAACACTCTGGGCATGAACAGCAGCAGCAGGAAGAGCCGCAAGGACAGCAGCAGCAACAGGAACAGCAACACGAACAACAGCAGCAGCATGAACAGCAGCAGCAGTCGCAGCCTGACGTAGCCCGAGATGCAGCCATGGCGCGAGGCTTGGCCATGGCTGCCATGAATGAGGAGGAGGCAGCGGCTGCCGCAGAGGCGGTGGGTTTTTGGTCGTCGAACTGTGTTGTAAAAGTGCTGCTACTATGAAAGAGACTGTCAATACACCTGAATGAGACTGCCAGTACCCCCAACAGTTGCGCCTGACTGCGTGTCGTGGCTGACAAAGAATTCACACCACCATGTGTGTGTATTCTACCTGTCTGGAGCACCTCCCTTGCTGCCTCTGATTCAGCAGTGTATGCCTTCAGGCCTACATCCCTGATCCCTTATTCATGCGTTGCAACAAGAGTGACTGATCTCCTGTTTTAGGCGTTGCAACGAGAGTGACTGATCTCCTGTTTTTTAGGCGTTGCGGCAAGAGTGATCCGTTTTACATGTTGCAACAAGAGTGACGATCTCCTATTTTGGGCGTTGCGGCAAGAGTGATTCGTTTTACATGTTGCAACGAGAGTGACGATCTCCTATTTTAGGCGTTGCGGCAAGAGTGATCCGTTTTACATGTTGCAACAAGAGTGATGATCTCCTATTTTAGGCGTTGCGGCAAGAGTGATCCGTTTTACATGTTGCAACAAGAGTGACGATCTCCTATTTTAGGCGTTGCGGCAAGAGTGATCTGTTTTACATGTTGCAACAAGAGTGACGATCTCCTATTTTAGGCGTTGGGGCAAGAGTGATCCGTTTTACATGTTGCAACGAGAGTGACCGATCTCTATTTTATGTTTCGCAACAAGAGTGGCTGATGGTCCCTGGGTAGAGTATTGCAACAACAAGAGTGAAGGTGTGACTTGCCCACCACACTGCTGACATGTGCCTGAGATTGAGACCCTTCCTTGCTGCATGTGCTCATTAACAAGGCTGTGTTTCACGGCAAAAAAGGCACTGCTCTGTTTGGGCCCTGGGCGTGATCTCAGACCCGTGCCTGTTTGCTGTCCTGAGCGTGCACATGCTTGCGTGCGCGTGTGAATGAGAGGTATTTCAAAAGGTGAAAGAGAGGTCATACAAAAAACATTCGACCCTAGCGTGATCTTGGACCCAGTGACTTATTGTCATAAAATGAGCACACGGGCTTGTATTTCTGTGTTCCAAGATTTACTTCCATGCATCACCTAAGTCTACGGACCCATCTATCTTGCTATTATAAAAATAATTGACAAAGGCCTGGTTGGCCGTGTATGTGTGTGTGCTCTGTGTCTGCCCAGGTGGATTTACGTATAAGGCGCTGGCGGCGCCTGGAGTGTGAACGACTGGTGCTCAAGACTTACGTCATTCGCAGGTGTGCTTATGAGTATCTATGGGCTCAATTACAAGGAAAGTTTGTGCTGAGTTGCGTATACTGTAAAACTAGGATCAAACAAAGTAGCCCCAAACCTTTTGTGCTGCTTATCCTGGCTTTGATCTGGGCAGGCGTTGCCTGACACACACACACACATACATACACGTATACGCACACATGAATGATGCACACATAGACACACGCACAGACGCATGTACCGCAACACATTTGTGTGTATGTGTATGTGTGCGCAGGCGTTACCCTGAGGCGCTGGCCCTGGCAGCCTCTGAAGGTAACAACCAGCAGCAGCAGCAGCAACAACAACAGCAGCAGCCACAAGCAGCAGCAAGTGAAGGTGCTGCAGGTGCAGCAAGTTCAAATGCTGCAGGCACTGCAGGGGGTAAAGCAGGAGAGGGTGGGGGTGCTGGGCCTTCTTCTGGTGCAGGGGGCACCAGGGCAAGCACTGGTTCTGATGCTAAGGATATCCAAGAAGGTGGGTGGTGTGGGTTGGGTTGGGAAGAAGTCAGGGGGTGCAGGTTGAGCAATGTTTATATGTACGTATGTAGGTGTGTGCGTGTGTGTATGGATGTTAGTGTGCTCGTGCATGCACGTCTGTGCTTGCGCTATGTGCACGTGTGCGCATCTGTGTGTTATTAGTAAAACGATGGGAAGGGGGTCGAAATAAAAGGTGAGTGTACGTGCTTTTGTACATGCACTTGCTGGTGTGCCCATAAGCTTCCTCGCCCAGCCTTGCAATCTGCAGCCATGGTTCTGTGCAATGCATAATTCATGTATGCTGGTCTTGGGTCGTGTGACTTTTCCATTGTTTTGCTCGTAAGTGTGTGTATATGTGTATTCGCATGCGTGTGTGTATGTGTTTGTTTTGTGTGTGTGCGTGTGTGCATATGCGTACGTGCTTAGGTGTGCAACTGCTACACATGCGTCCAAGCACTACAAGTAGGGCTGACCAGAACCATATAAATACGATGTATATACGGTATTTTTGGCAGGGAAATCACCAAATATACGGTCATATACGGTGTATGTGTAAGGTTCTGGCCAACCCTAGCTATAAGCTGTCATGCGCTTTGCTCTCTGGAAACCTTTGCTTAATAGTTTGTGCGTAGCCCTTCCTCCTTTGCTTGTGGAAAGATGCTGCCTTCATGCCTCGCTGTGTGCAGACCTTCCCCCCAAGGTGTGTGCGCCATCTTTTCTCAGTGTGTGTTTCTATACACTTTTGCAGCGGCTGCGCGTTTGCGCAATGCCCGGCACCAACTGAATGATCTGCGCCTGCGTTTTCTCAGTGTGTGTTTCAATACACTTTTGCAGCGGCTATGCGTTTGCGCAATGCCCGGCACCAACTGAATGATCTGCGCCTGCAACTGGGGCTGGAGCCTATCATCGACGTAGACAACGGTCTGTCTGTGTGCGTTGTCTGTGTATGTGTGTGTGTGTTTGCATTCATGTGTCTGTATGTGTGCGTATCAGTACACGTTGTTTGCCATACCTAATCCCTCAGTAGCAGGGCACAGCATGGTCTCATTGCGTTGCGTGTAAGCTTGCAAAAATGCATGCTGCTGACAATTGTGTCTTTGTGTGTGTGTGTGTGTGTGTGCATTTGTGCGCAGCTGAATTGAGGCGCAGCAACCGCCGAGCAGAGCAGCGTATGACCAGAGCTGCGCAGCAGAAGGTGTGTGAAACTAAGAGGAAGTAATCATTGTGTATTCATATGTCTGTGTGGCTGCACGTGCGCGCATGTAAGAGCACCACAAGCAGTGACCGTAAAAGTTTCTTCAGGCCATGCTGCTGCTTGCAAGATCACCTGATTGTGCATTGTGTGTGTGCTAGTGTGTGCGTGTGTATGTGTGTGTGGGGAGGAGTGTGGGGGTAAAAAAATGAAAGTTTCATTATGGAATGTTTGTTTATGCAGCACACTCCTTTCTTTACGTGAAGGCATTTTACAAGAATTATTCGCTTTTTATGTGTCTGGTTCTGACACACACATACATACATATGCGCATTCATGCACTCACTCAGGATAAGAAGGAAGGGAAAGGAAAGGAAATGGAGAAGGAGGAGGAGGAGGAGGAGGAGGAGGAAGACAAACACAACAGCAACAGCTCCTCAGCCGACTCGGATGATGCGCTTGAAGGCGGAGACCGCAAACGCAAGCGCTCCAATCGTTCTAGGAGTGCTGCATCCAGGTAATTCACGGTAGAGGTGTTGAATGGTGCTTTTTGAATGGAGCTAGATCTTGGCAGAGGCTTAAATGCTGTTTGGCCGACTGAGATAGGTTACGGTAGAGGTCTTACTTGATGCTTTCAATTCAGCTTGGTCACGGTAGAGTTATTACTTGGTACCTTATTGACGGAGGTAGGCCACAGTGGAAGTGTTGAATGATGCTGCACGGTTGCTGATAGTTTTCATTTTTTAAGCAATCGGGTTGTTTTGCAGCCAGGTGGATTGATTTGGGGCTGTCACTGTCACGTACGTCTTACTGGGGGTTGTGCGTGAGGCAGCATTGACACATTTACCGTTGTGTTGAAGCAAAATGTTAGGGATAAAACGTAACAGGGCGCTTTAAACCAGGAAGCAATCAGTGGCCCAGCTCACAATCCTATAGTCCGAGCATCAGACAATTATCAGAGACAACAGTTTAGAATAGCGGGCCTTGCCTGTCTTGAGCATGTGCCCTCATCAAAAAGCAAAAGACTGCCAAATTAATACGCGACGCTGCTATTCTGTATGTGTGTGTGTTGTGTGGCAGGGGGAAAGGCGGCAAGAGGGGCAAACAAGGGAAGGCCGCCAAAAAAACGCCTGCAGAGGACGAGTCTGCGCTGGAGGTGTACCTCAGGTGCGTGTGTGTGTGTGTGCGCGCGTGTGTGTGTTTGTGTGTATGCTCCCAGGAGTGAGCGGCAGTGCAAGAACCCTCCAAATTATAGCTTAAAGCAGAAGCTGTCTCCAGGTCATTATGAGTTGCTTTTGGTTTATGTATCTATGTGTGTGTGTAGTTGTGTGTGTATGAGCTCACAGGAGTGAGCATGCCAATCTTACTCGGACCAGGTGGTTTGTTTTAAAAGTGCTTGTATCTTGGCTTGTTGTGATTCTTGGCTCATGTGTGTCTGTGTGTGTGTTTGCGTGCACAAGAGTGAGCAGGCCAACCTTGCCCCTTTTGTAGTGCCTTGTCTACCGCAATTCTTGGTTTGCATATGTTTATGCATGCGTGCGTGCGTGTGTGTGTATGCGCAGGAGTGAGCCGGCAGTGCGAAACCTTCAGGCAGCAGCGCAGAGAAGGGAGCCGCTCGTGTCATTGCAGAAGGAAGTGACGCGTGAGCAGCAGGTACATCAAAAGTACTTATTTACACCACCTGTGAGAGGGTGTGCATGTATAACTGTGGCCGAGGTATCGCCCTCTTTATGGGGTGGAATTTCAAATCTAGGTTGTTGCAAAAGAAAGTAGCGTGTTAGCTGCAGGCACGCAGGCAACACAAAATTGCAATGTACAGGGCTGAAGGGCATGCTGACCTTATAATTGGTGCTTTAGCCTGCCAAAGAGCCCTTACACCAAGAGCAGGTACTGGCAAAGCGCAAAGGAGTAAAGGTTTAGCGACCAAGGCTGTGAGAGGAATCCCTCCTCGCCATGTCAAATGAAGAAAAAAGGAGGGAGCTTGATCTACATAATGACAAACTAGTATTAGAACAACGCCTGACGCAGCACAGCACAGCGCACACACACGCACACACACACACACACACACACACACACACACACACACACACATACACACACACACCTACCTTCTTTGTGAATAGAAACTAGTGCAAACATAAGAAAGACACATGTTTTTTTTGCTAGTGCAGGTCATGGTGCAGCAATTATGTGCACACGCATACATATACACACATGCACACACGCGCACAGGGACATTTTAATGAATACGTGTGCACACACAAAGAGCACCCGTTACGTTGCTTGTGCAGGCCATGGCGCAGCAGTGGCGTGAATTCAAGCACCTGCTGCACCGTGAAGAGGAGGCAGAGGAGGAGATGGTTGGGGCCACCGAAGGTGCGTGCGTGTGTGCAGCAGGGCCTGTGTGAATACGTGCGAGTGTGTTGTGAAAGGAGGCAGAGGAAAATATGTTTGGAGGTACTGAAGGTGTGAGAAACGCCATACGTGTGTGTGAGTGTACGTGTGTGTTTTGTAAGGAAGAGGCAGAGCAGGAGATGGTTGAGGCTACAGAAGTTGAGAGACGCACCTCTGATGTCAATGAATACAACCTTGCTTGCCTCCCTTTGTCTCTCGTCTATCTTGGACCTCTGTTCAACTACACTGCATGTAGTCAGAGGAATCTGGCGAATGATACGTCTATGAAAAATATTGTAACATTGCCGGTTCTGGCAACTCAGCCACCACCACACCAAAACATACCATGCCTAACAATGACAAAACCTGGTATCCCTTAATTTTCTTTCCTCCTAGCCACAACACGCCACACACATTTGTTTCCACGTCCATCTGTTCCTGCACCATTGCCCTGGTGTACCTCTTTTAATCCGTTTCCATTCCACACCGCACCGTCATGCTTGGGTTCAGTTTGCGATTGCTGTCTGCCAACCCATACCACTGTGTCCCTTCTGTTCCATCTTAGGCATTTCCTCCACACACCTCCACTCTGCTATCTTTCATTCATCTGCGAACGTTAAATACCACCCCAAACGACACAACCACTTGCACTCACACACACACACACACATACACGCACACACACACACACACACACACACCATGCTCACATATGCACACGCACTCACAAACAAACAAACACACACACACCATGCTCACATATGCACACGCACTCACAAACAAACACACACACACACTCATAAACACACACCACGCGCACACATGCACACACACGCACGCAAACGCATACTTACAGGAGCCACGCATGAACCAGTGCCTGATGCTGCTGCTGCTGCTGCTGCTCCCGGCCCCTCTGTAGGCCAAGGCATGGACGCAGCAGTGCCCTCTGCAGGTGTGTTTACAAACAGCATCAAAACTACTCTCAGGAAGTTACTGGGGTGTGCTGCAGGATTTGTTTAAAGGTTTGGTACGGTGATGTAAAGTCGAGTGTCGATGACAATGGGATTTTATGAATGCTGGTTTTGTCTGGATATGTGGCTAAGACTGTTTGCTGGACATGATCTTTCCGAAGACCCTCTTGACAGGGACGCTATGCTGTGTGTGCGTGCACGCACGCACACACACACACACGCACACACACACACACATAATTGTACATGCACACTTGTACACTCATATCCACGCACAGCTGGCACAGGAGCATCCACAGGAGAAGCAGGCTCCTCAGGG
>Ga0307945_1002616_pt1 | contig 14615 bp, 17 predicted proteins | sample OrgLakmetagen228_FD_201818 | JGI IMG/M metagenome (GOLD analysis project Ga0307945, IMG submission 201818) | Saline water microbial communities from Organic Lake, Antarctica - #228 | ecosystem: Environmental > Aquatic > Non-marine Saline and Alkaline > Saline | place: Antarctica: Organic Lake...
TAAGAGAGGGTCTTTTAAATATCATTGGCAAGGTGGTGGCAGTGGAGTTTACAGTAAAAAGCAATACATGGATGGAATGGAGGACTTGATGGATATGCAAGTGGGGGACAGAGGGGGGGTGCTACAGTTTTGTATTGCTTGTAATACGTTCAGTGCTTTCTCACCTAGCATGCTGAAAGGTCTCACCTAGCATGCTGAAAGATCTCACCTAGCATGCTGAAAGGTCTCACCTAGCATGCTGAAAGGACTCACCTAGCATGCTGAAAGATCTCACCTAGCATGCTGAAAGGTCTCACCTAGCATGCTGGAAGGAAACCCTAGTAGCAGCTTGTCTATCTGGTCATGCACTCTCTTATTTTCCAGCTGATACTTGTGGTATTCTTGAATGTATGTTATAAGAAAAAACAGTCTTTTGCCAGATACTAGTCTTTCCGAAACCCAGATCAGCAACAGTACTCCCATCCCATTCCTCTTTCTGTTTCCTCACCTTATATGCTCCCTCGGCTTTGCTTCCACCCTTGCCCATTGCTTAAGCACGCAGCAAAACAGACCAACATTGGTAAAAACTAGCACGTATCAAGGATCGCTCCAGGGTAATGCTTAGGAAATGCTACAGACTAGCGCTCTCCCCCTTGCCAAAACCCACCAAAAGCTTGCGGTCTCCTTGCTCACAGGGAGACCCAGAGGCCAACATATCTTCTTTAGGGCCTTCCTATGTGTCCAAGCTCGATGACTTTGAGGCCTTTGTATCACGTGCAAAGTACCCCGCTCTGCCGTTGACAAGCAGAGGAGCTGCAGCCGACCACAGCCCTTGCGCACCCCCCCCTTCGACCTCACATCAACAGCAGCAGCAGACGCAGCAGCAGCAGCAGCAAGGTAACTATATTTTTATTATGTTGCAACTAGTGTATAGCAATTTGCTGTACCATTTGAAATAGAACTCGGAAGTAGGGTACAAAATTTGAGTGAGATTGGTTACCACTCCGGAGCATATGCCGCTATGGTTCTCCTCATTCTTTTTTGTGTAGGTACGCCCGTTCCTAGTGGTATTAAACTATACATGCTTCAAGCATTACGTGGCCGTCAGTGCCAAGCTGCAGCGTGTCCAGCTGACCTGCGAGGTTACTTCCAGCCCAATTCCTTACTTTTGTCCCCCTTCATTCTGGAGGTTTTAAATCATAAAGCTAGGAAGCCTCATGATTCCTTAAAGGCGACCTCACTGGTTCTCCATCACAGCGTTGTGGCCAGTTCTGAAATAATACCATGCCAGCTCCAAGGAGGGTTGCTTATTGCTGACTCGTCTTGCATGCAAGTACCAGTTGCCTTCTTCCAAGCTAGTTGTTGCTTAACAACTCTCTGCCCACTAATGACGCTCTACCCCCCCTGTTTTTGTGTATGACACAATACCCTGCTGTGTCACGTTGCAGATTCTCGCACGTACACCGCTATTCCTTTGTGGCCTGCTCTGCCCAAAGCACACGTGGTTTCCTGTTGTGATAATTTGCGTTTCCCGCTGTTGCAACTTCTGCTGTGTGTGTTTGCAAGCTCTTGCAAGAAGCTGCATTTGTTCTGTGACCTGCTCTAAACATGCACATCGTGTACAACATACTCAACAGAAAAAGTTATCGGCAAAGAACCTGCAGGCTCTCACCAAAAAGACGCTGCCCTGAACATGTACATCCCATCCCATACACAAACTTACCTGGAATGGGCATACGGCACGTAACTCTGCAGGCTCCCACAAAAAGCTACTGCTCATCGATGACCTGCCGCACGTGCATGATCTGGAGCGCAGCCGCCGCCTGGCCGCCAGCCTGGCTGATCTGGCGTCCACGGCACGTGGTCCGGTAGTGCTCATTTGCACGCAAGCCAGCGGGAGTGGGAGGGAGGGAGGGAGCAACGTTGCTACTGGGGGAGCTAAGGGCTTGAGCAAGGTGAGCTCAGCAGCAAGAAAGGGGGTGGCTGTTTTTCACACAAGTGAAGTCAGAGTGGTTGTTCAGCAAGGTGAGCCCAGCAGCAAGAAAAGGGGGCCCTGTGTTTTTCGCAGGTGAAGGCAGAATGGTTGTGGTCACACACGTGCGTAATTGTAATCACGCAGGTGTGTACCCTTAAGGAGTGTGATGGTGACGTGGATGAAAGTGACGGAATGGACAGGCTTGAATACTTAAGCAAGAAGGGTTTCTAAATCCGTATAGGGACGCTGCGAGTTGTATTGGCTTGCACCAAAAATGTAGGTTGAGCATTTTCTCGAGGTTGAGTAATAGGGCAGGCGTGGGTGTATGGAGAACAGAAGCACTAGAGGCTGATTGCTGGTTAATTTCGTGCATCTTAAAAAATCATCGCAGGAGTGCAAAGCTGAATGAAATCTGATGATTTGCACTTACTTTTTTGTTCCGTCTGGCAGGATGTCATGGCTGCACTAGAAGCTGCAGGAGCCTTGCTCCTGTCCTTCAACCCCCTCACAGCAAACTGCATAACAAAGGTACGTGTGGGAAGATGAGAAGGAGTCCGTGAAGTCCTGAGGCTCTCAGGGTAAAGTTAGTGCCTATTCCCTGCTCTAGCCAGTACACTTTTCCATCACACCTACAATGTAGGAACACTCAACCTTACAAGCACTAGCGCTTCAGTTACCTCACCGTAACCAGACAGCGCCCTAATTGCTTGTGTTATTATATTAAGAAATATGTTGTTCATTTCCACCAAGCACCTGCCCCTCTTCTCACCTGTCACACCAATCAACGCCACATACAGGTATGGCTGGCCAGAATGATCAACAGTGCACACAATGTATTATTGGTGAGGACTTATTAATTTGAAGGTCATGTACAGTGTACATATACAGTCCTGGCCAACACCATGCGCAGGTGCTACAGCAAGTTGCCGCAGCAGAGGACTGCCCTCTGTCGCCAGATGCTGCCGCAAGCATAGCGGGCCTGTCAGATGGGGATGTGCGCAATGCCATCCTCACGTTGCAGACCATGTTTGCCGGGCACCGTGTGCGGGTGAGTGAGCAAAAGTGTCAATGACCATCTCCTTTTGTTTTATAGAGCTAGATCTAGATGTAGATCTAGATTGACAAAACATCAAGCAATGTAGATCCAGGTCAGGCCTGTCAAATCAGAATGTGCGCAGTGCCGGACTCATGCTGCATGTTGTCAGGGCACATGGCGCAACACTTGAAGATGGACCAAACATATGTGTGCTAGACAGCAGTAAAGTGCAATTTTCCACAATAGACAACGATAGCATGTCCAACACTATGCCCTTCTAATATGTTTGTGCGTCTGTCTCCATACACCGGACCCGCAACAAAAAATGCTGGTGCCTTTCCTTGTGGCTGTGCTGAATAGGGTCAATGCAGGGATCTCTCTTTCACAAACACGACATTGACTGGCAGCAGTGTCTTGCACTTCATAAAAATGACAAGGCATGCCCTCGCAGCAGCGTCTCACACTTGGAAATTTAGCAGGGCATGCTCTCACATTGTGTTAGCACCACTGTACCCTGCCTCTTGCAACACATGGCCAAACATGCGCAGGCTTCCTCGCAGGGAGGTGCTAGACGAGGGGGCAGAGCGGGGGCCTCAGGAGGAGGAAGAGGCAGTAAGAAGGCGCCTAAGGTTGGCAGCGTGGGCGGTGGGCTGGTGGGGTCAGAGGCGGCACGCATCGCCAGCACGCAGGTGGGGGGTGGGGTGTGGCTTCCCAGTAGCTTAGGAGTAAGAGAGCGTGGGAGAGCGCATGGAAGAGAGTGAGGGAGAGTGCGTGGGAGAGAGCGTGGGAGAGCGCGTGGGAGAGAACGTGGGAGAGCGCGTGGGGGAGTGCAGCTGAGATTGTAGCATGAGTGTGCGCTTGGTTGCTGCTGAGTGCACTAATTGTAATTTGTGGCCCTTTGTGAGTCTGCATGGCTGGCTCCTGGAAGCACATGTTCACATGTTGCTGCTGAGCGAGAGATTGACTGCAGCGTGCATTTCAGGAGGCACATGGGAATGCAGGTATTGATGCTTGCATGCTGTTTATAAAGTAAAAACATGTACATGTCGGCATACCTGGAAGCACATGTTGCTGCTGAGCGAGTGCGTGACTGCAGCGTGCACTTCAAGAGGCACATGGGAGTGCAGGTATTGATGCTTGCATACTGTTTATGAAGTAGGCACGTGTACCTGTCGGCGCTCCTGGAAGCACATGTTGCTGCTGAGCGAGTGCGTGACTGCAGCGTGCACTTCAAGAGGCACATGGGAGAGCAGCTATCGAGGCTTGCATCCTGTTTTTAAAAGTAGGCTTGTGCAAATGTCAGCAGGACACGTTACCAGCGCACGAGTGAATTGTGAAGGTAGCATGATCAAGCACAAGGCGTGCAGCCCTTGTTTAGAGTGCAGTTCCGTGTAAGGGCAACTAGAAACAACCCAGCCTAGGAGTTGTGAAGGTCTCTGTAGGGTGTACTTGCTACATTTGCTGCTGCGCCATCTCTAGGACTTGAGAGGGTCTCTGTAGGCGTGTACTTGCTACGTTTGCTGCTGCGCCATCTCTAGGACTTGGGAGGGTCTCTTTAGGCGTGTACTTGCTACATTTGCTGCTGCGCCATCTTTTTCATGTGCTTGATCTCTGGTACAACAGCTTTTTTGTCCTTAGACCAGGTACCCTGTGGTATGGAATCTGCAGATGTTCACCTTCATTGCCTAATACGAGAATTTGCCTCTAAGCGCATGCTCTCCCAAGTTGTGACCAGGCATTGGCAGAATGAATGGGCCTTCATCACATTTCATTGTATGTCTGTGCCATCCCTGCACAACTTGCTGGTTCTTCTTCCTCTTCCCCATTTGCTGTGGTCCGGTGATGTGCGCTTTTGCTGATTGCTCCTGTGAAGCTGGTCGCCTTGAGAGCTTGTGTTGCTACCTGAGCTCACAACACTGAGTGTGTGTGTGCACGTGTGTGTGTGCACGTGTGTGTGCACATGTGTGTGCGTGCAAGTGCACGTTTGTGTGTGCGTGTGTGTGTGTGTGCAAGTGCACATGTGTGTGTATGTGTGTGAACATGGGTAGGCGGGAAAACTTTCACTTGGGTTTGACTGAATTTGCAGCGCGACCTTGGACTGGACATCTTCCATGCCCTGGGCAAGCTCCTGTACAACAAGCGTGAAGTCGCAGATGAAGGGCAGCCTGGTGGCACGTCAGGCAAGTGCAGCAGGTGCAGGATGGTAGGTGGTCACCAGAGGAGGGCTGCTAGTGCAGCAGCTAGTGCAGCGGATGCAGGACGGTAGCTGGTCACCAGCATAAGGCTGCTGCTAGATGCCCTCATGTTCTAAGGGTGATAGAAGCCAATTTGAAATGCAGCTTGTAGTCAGTACAAGGTCGTTGCACCTAGCAACTGACACAGGAATGCAGGTAGTGTTCGATATGTACTTGCAGCGGTAGCCAATGTATGGCTGCAGCTAGTAGCTCAAAAGGTACTGCAGCTGAGCCCGTAAGTGCTTGTTCCTATTTGAGCACGATGTATGGCCAAAGTAGAGAATCCGTCGTAGATGCATGTCCTGATCTGTACAAGAACCCCCACCAATCAAGCAACATAAATATGTTTGATGTGGCATTTATCTCTCAATATGTACTGTTCCCGCTCAATTATTTTTCTTTGACAGATGTTTTGATGGCTGCTGCCTGCAGCTTTTTATTCCTCTTTTCTTTTTGTGCCCAGAGGAGACGATGGCACAATTTTTAAAGTTGACCCACTTTCGGCAGTCCACAACACTTATGTGCATGCTTTTTGGCAGTCCTCGACATGTGTGTGCACGTCCTCATTCCACTCCAGGGAGTACCGGGAGCAAACGTGGCCTAAGCAAAGCTGCAGAGGCAGCAGCATCAGCGGTGGCGGCAGTGCGTAAGCAGTCAGAGCTGCAGGCCCCTAGCAAGTCAATCTGGATGTGCAGTCATGACTTCTCTTCAGAGGATATGCTGTGTGAAAGGTGAGGGTCCATGTCCTCCTTTACAGTTCCTTTTGCCGTGCAGCCTTTCTATTGGCTCATTAAAAAGAAAAGAGCATACCTACATTATGGGGGTGCCGTTTTCATCAGTCTATAAATGTACTTATCTTCAAATTTGTCAAGTGTGCAACGCAGCCTCCGCCGCCCTTCCTCACTGTACGGTCCTTTTCCAAGCTATGATACTTCGCTTTGCTTGCAATTGCAACACCTCAGCCTCCGCCGCCCTCCCTCGCTGTACGATCCATCCTAAGCTGCTTTTTTGCTTTGTTTGCATCATCGCAGCCTCCGCCGCCCTCCCTCGCTGTATGACCCTGAGGTCATCGTTGCACAGTCCGGTCTGGAGCCCATCCAAGGTGAGCTGGCGGCGCTAGGTCGTTACTCTTGGAGGTCATTGCTGTTCGTTATGTTGTCGCTGCTCATACGCTGAATGTTCGTTCGTTGGAATGATGGACAGCTCATCCCCAGCAGTATGACAAGTTTTTAAAGTTGTAATTAGGTTATTGATGGACACCTACCCCTACGCTTGTAAGCAGGCTCACTTTTTTTGTGCGCAGCTCTGCATGCAGAAAGCATGCGTGCCTTTGTTGTAGAAGATACCCCATAAGGACACCCCATAGAGATATCCCCATAGAGATACCCCATAGAGGTACCCCATAGAGATACCCCAGCCCCCACACGATTTCTGCTAGCTATGCCTCAGCTTGTGTATTCACCCATTTCTTCCCTCAAACTTGTGTTCTCAGTCGCTGCCTTCCTGCACGAGAACTACCTCAACTTCATCGATGAAGAAGCCATAGAGGATGTGACCATGGCGGCCTCATACATGAGCGATGCAGGTGAGCTGATGACAGCAAGAAGGGTCCACAGGGTGCCACCCATACAGGGGCCTCAGGCCTCTCTGGATTTACATTTTTGCAATGGTCTATTATGCTCTTGTTCTACCTTGAAGTGTGTGCACACTGTATTGTGCATCTCTTTGCATGGTATCAGAGCTATTTTCATGGAGACAATGTCTTGACCAGGGATATATGACTTTAACTCCATCATAATCATCCATCATAATCATCGATACCTTGATTGGTACGAACTTGCACTTGCTCCACACACCGTTGGGCTGTTGCAAAGTTGCATCACAAACACACGCACAACACACTCATACGTCAGCATACGAGAGATGAATCTGCCCTGCGACCATTCACGCACTCACATATACACACACACGTACACACATGTACACACACGCACACAGCCTTCATGGCATCCTTTCGCAATGGCGCATCCAGCAGCGACTTCTCTGGAGGATTTTGGGGTGTAGAAGAGCCCACCACTGCATTAAACCTTGCATCTGCGTGTGCTGGGTCTGTGGCTGCTCGGGGCCTCATGTTTGCCAACACACATCCTGCGCCACGCAGGTAATTCATAGCAAACAATTGGCGGTGTAGCTGATGACGAGTGGTAAACAACCTAATTCCTGCATAGAGTGGATCTCAGGAGCTGGCACCAGAGTGTTTCTTTTCTAGCTAGTTTAAGTGTATTGAAACCACCAGTATGGATTTTTCTGTCTCTTTCCTTTCCAGGTGGATGCCCCTGCAAGCTCCTGCACAGAATCGGGCTGAGCGTGCACGCAGCGAAAATGCAGAGAGGGTACAGAGGACCTCTGCAAGTCTAGCCGTGTGGCATGGCACCTTGGCAGCGGGGGGGTGCTCTGCAGCAGTTTCTGCTCAGGTGTGGGTGGTGCGATTCAAAGTGTTTGCTGCAGGACTGGTCACTGGAACATCTAATTACAACAAAAAGCAGTGGTAGCCTCAGTGCCTAGTTGGCTGCTCGTTGTCCCTGGTAATTTTTGAGCAATTTGAAGGTGAGGAGAGGGTGGGAGCAATGGGAAGGTCGCACATTTGGGGGTAGGAAGCAAACCCGCTTAAGTTTTTCTCTGCTCATTTAGAAGCCCACACATTGTGCCTTTCTAGGTGTGCATGTTTCAATTGTGTACCATGGTCCTGCACGCTTGTCAGCTGCCTTAAATAAGGTCATGCTCCGCCACAGCACAATGCTAAGCATAATTCCAGACGCCAAGGCTGAAAGCGCTTACACACTATGTGCACAGCTACACAGTCTTCACTCTTCACAGTACATTCCCGCACATCATGTTCCGCCTGCAGGTCATGCCCTGGATCCGTGCCCTGTCCTTCAGCCCAAGTCTCAGTGCACTCGCGTGTGTGATGCCAGACACATGGTCTGTCTTCACCACGTCATCGAACCAGAACGTGCAGGTAGGGGGCAACAGCAGCAGGGAACGGCAGCGGCAGGAGCAGCAGGAGAGGCTGCAGCAGCTGGAGATGGCACGGGAGGTGCACACAAGTAACAGGCATCCTGATGGACGAAGAGGGGAACAAGAGGGGGGGAGTGAGGAGGAAGATGAGGATCCCATTGGTGAATAAGGTTCATGAGAGCTTCTTAAAAGGGGCCGCGCATGATGCATTGGCGGGGGACTGTGTAGCTCTCCATGAGCAGGGAAGGATTATTTCGTTTCCTGTGTCCGAAGTTTAAACAAAGTTACGTTTCAGGTCGCCATCACAACAAAGTTTGAGACGGCGCAAGTGATTATACCATGTTTTTCAGGATGGGCTGCTTTGTATTTTGCTGCTCTGCTTCTTTCCAGCTTTCTTTCTGCTTCGAACACACGGGCATACATACACACGTGCACTGGTCGGCTGCCGCGCCTCTTCTCCCCAGAGCTGGGAAGTCCACTTAATCCTGTGGCTGAGCATTTATTAAATACTGGCTAAGTAAGTGAAAAGCATCATCAGCAAACCAGAAAACACCATCAATAGACTGGCTCCAGCTAGTTGGCCCTCATTACGTGGCAGCTGTCTGATTAAATCATCGCCTCGATCTAGTTTCTTTGTAGAATGGCATGAATATGTGATCAGTGCTTAATCAATCTTATCTTCTCAAAGATTATCAAGACGTTCCCCAAACTTTAGTTAAGTTTAGATCGAAATTAAGTGCTGTGTAGACACTTCCCCTACTCAACAAGCAGAAAAGGCACAAGAACAACATAAGCTGCTAATGCCTTGCTTACTCGGACACCGTAAAACCCTTCACACCATCCTGCTAGGAGCAATAGGTACCATCTACAGCAGCCGCACAAGGAACCCACCCCACAGCCTCGGAGTTAAAGGCTACTCATGAAAAATTAAGCCTACTTGCAATCAGGTCCGCAACCAAAATCAATCCGCAACCAAAATCATACAGGTAGGCGAGACATTGAACACGATCCCTACAGATTTTTGAGCAATACTCCTGGTGGTGTGCAGGCTCCTGCCTCCCAACCACCTGATCCCCACTGAAAAGCTCCTCTTGTCTATATGTTCTCCCACCAGCTACCAGCCCCTTCAAGGGGTTACAAGGGGTTACAAGGATGGCCTACAGTCCGAGTCTCTGGCTGATGGCAATTGGCTGGTGAAACAAAATCAACCAGTGTCGAAAATTGAAACTAAATCTGACACAAACTTGAGAATTCTGTATGAGTCTTGATTCAGGAATGCATTTATCTCAAAATCAGTGATACTGTGATGACAAGTTAAGAAAGGAATAAATTCAGAGCTCGAAGGAGCAAACACACGCAGAGTCTTAAACATTCCTTCAAAGAGGTCTCTGTATCTCATGCGCAGCTCGCATACTTCAACACACTTGCAAAAGAAAAGCACATGCTTCTCATCTTGAACTTCTCCACACTCACATTTATCACAAATGCTAGAACCACCATGCCATTTGCAAGACTCCACTCTCAAATGGTGTGCACGCAATCTGAACCTGCTGAAATTCCTCAACACATGTTTGTCCAGATCCTTGTACAAGTAGGAGGGGATAAAAAATGGCAACCCCTTCTACGATCTGTTTTGGCTAAGCGTTCCAAACAAAGCTGGCTCCCATGCAGAAGAGCTACGAGTTTTGACCAACCTGCAAGACAAGTTAAAACATCGCATGCACGCCTACCATTACCTTGGTGGAGCTAACACAGATACACTGCTTTACAAGCTCTGGCAAAAATTGCATGATACACCCAAGCGTGCAGCACAGCCCGAATCTCACACACAGCAACCTAATGCAAAGCCTTGCTCATGTCCAACTCAGTAACACAATCTGGTCCATGCCAGATGCGACTTTTAAGGAGATGGAACAAGTCCTTAAGTACAGGACGGAAACGATACACACAGACAAGCACACCAAACGGTTTAGCCATAAGACAGGACCTGCCACATGCCCTTTGTGCGGAGGATCAGACAGTGTTCCACACACTTCTTAGGTGCAACATCGATACTCTGAAAAGAATGCATATAAACCGACACCACCACGCAGTTAGCCTTTGTGGTGAAGAGATCAGTAAAGGCAAGCTGGGCTCAGCAATTTTTACAATGGATGCTTGTAACAGTGAAAAGTTATCTGGCCTTAACATTGAACCACCCGATGACATTGAAAGAAACATCCCTGACTTTTTTTTTTTGGTGGTGTTACAGCTACGGCCCCCAGCAGGGACCTGACAGACAACAAAAAAAAAAGAGGGAGGGCTCAAGCAGAGGAGAAAGCAAGAGGAAGCTGCTCAAGGAGACCCAGAACCAGGGAAGGGAAACCAGGAAAAAGAAAAGGATCCAAGAAGAGTACTGAGTTGAGGGAGCGCAGGACGGAAGACGCAGAAGAAAACCAGGAGGATGGAAGGAGACGCCAAACACACGAAAACGGGGGGGAGACACACAGAGTGACTGGGTTTTCCCAACACAACAAAACCTTCCAACTAGACATCATAGCCGTCCAGATGGCGTGTTAGTTATGCCCATTGAGGGAAGAGGCAGGCACTTGGATCCCAAACAGATTTCCACTAGGGACAGAGACATACATCTTGTAGAATTCAAATTCTGCTCAGACATAAACCCGCAACAGACATTAGAAAAAGCGCACAACCAACATCAACCTCTTATCCAGCGTCGTCTACAAACAAGGAGCCTCTAAAACATTCTTAAAACAACAAAGTCACACTTCATGTTATACTTCTTGGAGTCAGGGGCACAATCTACAATCAGTACACCATAACTCCTCTACTAAACTGGGCATCCCCACGCACAAAGTGCACCAACTAGCTACTAAACTGCACTGCCATGCAATAAAAAGCTTAAACAAGATCACAAAAACAAGACACAAAACACATTTTAACAACAACAACACAACATACATGGAAGGGGGGTTACTGGTAGAGCGGCTGGCCTTTAGGAGGGCTAAAAGGCGCAGGCCGGATCGCATGGCTGACAACCCGCCGGGTCCTCATTAGTCTCTGTTGTTTCTCTTGTTCATTCTTCGGTGGGGCTCTGGCTAGTGTGAGCACTAGTTGAGAGCCTTTTCTTAATGCACGCTGGTGACTTCCAGTGTAGACTTTTACTTTTACTTTTGATGTTGTGCGTCTCTGCATCCATGGCCATTGGGTGGTGCAGGACACAAAACAACATCCTTTCCTAATCCGTGCCGGTAGTGTTTACGGTATCTGCGTTTCTTTCTTCCTTTTCTTCAAGTCTTGCCTGCTGCTAATCTCTATAGGTCCCAATAAAAAATTATTGACAGCTGAATTGATTGTATTTGCTTCTTACTTACAGATCATCACGACGTTCCCCCGGGGGCCCCAAACTGGACGAAAGCCGTTTCTGTAGAAGAACGCGGAGGCAGGTTGCATTTTCAGACTTGAGGAGAAGCAGCCTGCCATGTGGTATGCCAGGATCATACTAAGGTTGTTGAGGCGCTGCAGGGAAAAAAGTTGAAATAGAGGCCCCTGTCTTGCTGGTAGGGGCCTGGGCAAAATAATACATGCATGATGGCTGGCCTTAATTATTCCATAGCTAAAGCGTGGAACATGATGGGAAAACAAAAGGCTGGCAGCATTGATTCCTTCAAGAGGGCTGCGAAGCGCTCAACTAGAAGAAGCCCTGCTGTCGTGAAGAAAATAATGTTTCATTATAGCGATTATAGGCGAAGATCGTCCTTCCGCAGCCCGACAAACACGGTGTCTGCTGAATCAAAACATTAGAATGGAGTACCTAACCGTTTTTCAAACATAACGACCAACTGGTCTCTTCGGTCTCTTCTTATTCGCATCGCATAAAGAATAAATGCTGAAATCCAACTCCATTCAAAATATGGTGTCCACTAGCAGTATACCTAAAGCCCAGGTCGTGAAGAGTCCCACCCGTTGCCGGACCGCTCTCGACGCAGCAGACATGCAACGCATCGCCATTGGTGGTCACAGAGGTGTGTGCACGCGTCTCGGAGTACTGGTGTGAATTTTGCAGCTTCGTGTTGCCAGCACCTAATTCGGCTGACAAGGACAACGCTTCGCTCTTCGAGCGAAGAGAAAGCACGCGGCTCTGCTGCCTATATAATGCTCTGCGTGGCTGGCGCTCTTGCTCTGTCCCGTACTGGCTTCAGAACATGTGTGAATCACAAAAGTATCTCGGGACGCCTTGATATTCCGCTAATGCTCCCCTTGGTACCTTCCTCTCCTCAGGCCACGGCACCAACCTCGCTACACATATAGAGGGCCAGTTGTACCCCAGGTGAGGATATGTGGAGGGGCACATGCTGTGGAATGATGGATATGGGGTATGCACGCGTGCTCTGTACTCTTGGCACAAAAGCCAATGCAGGCAGCACTTACAACAAACTGGCCATCCTTTGCACGCCTGCTAATGCTTGCAGCTACCGGGAAAACACGCTCAAATCCTGTATGAAGGCGGTGGAAGCTGGAGCGACTTTCGTGGAATTTGACTTGCAAGTAGGTTTAATATACACACACACACACACACACACACACACACACACACACACACACACACACACACACACACGTACACATACACATACATTCACACACATACACACATACGCACATACACACACGCATACACATACATTGTATGTGTATGCGTGTGTGTGTATGTGCATACATACATAAATACATACACACAAACACACACACACATGCACGCACACACACACTTGCTCACACACACACATACACACACACGCACACACACACATACACACAACAAACACAGATACAAATTCCAGTACAAACCCTCCTGCTAACTTGCTCACTTTTCACGCCATCTTCCAGGTAACCTCGGATGGTGTTGTGGTGCTCTGGCATGACGATCAGGTCAGTAAATTCAAGGGACCTCATTGAAAGCACGTCGTTGTGACTCGTTGTTTTGATGCCTGAGTTAAGCACCAACAGCATGCCAACAGCTCCTCAACCTCTGTGTCCCGCAGATCATTTACACCGGTGAAGACGGCTACCCTGTGCACTGTAAAGTAGCAGACCTCACACTAGCGCAGTTCAAGGCGCTTGTGTGTGAGCCTCAAGCCATGGAGGATTCAGAGTCCTGTGCAGGCGACTCCCCCAGGTGTGCACGTGTGAGCACGAGGGAAGCTCCCAGATCTCACGGTTGGACAAGTCCACACACATGAGCACCGCTAGATTGACACCGCCAAGAAAACAAGTCTCTTGTGTTTTTCGTCATCTCTCTTTGTCCTGGCCGTCCTTTGAATGCCGTCTCGCATCACAATGTGTTATACACTGGTTTATGTTCTCTTTATCTCTCCAGGTCGACGACGTCAGGGTCTTCCACGTCCCTGCTGCGCCAGTTTGATGGGGTGAAAGGCCTTGAGGCCCCCGACTCCCTTCTCCCCTGGATTGTATCTTTGGACGATGAGCTGCCCACTCTGGACGCCATCTTTCACGTGAGTATTTTATCAGACTAAATGAGGCGGAAGGCTACTGCAAAATAGAAGGCACTGGGACAACTGATGTGCAAGCTACATTACTATTTTCTTTTAACGTGAGTCAATGAGATGCTCGCGCGCCAAGTAGAAAAGGGCACTTGCAGCAGATATGAAAGAAAACAAGAAAACCGAAAAAGGCTGTGGTTCTCAAGGGCTGTGCTGAACGCGTCACTCCAGGTGCTGCTATATTTTTGGATAGCCCATACACAAGGACGTTCCTGTTCTCCTAGTGCTCACAAGCGCACACACACACACACACACACACACACACACACACACACACACACACACACACACACTTGAGTTCACGTCCTGCTCTCCTCTCGTGCAGGGCCTTCCCCAAAACGTGGGCTTGAATCTAGAAGTGAAGATGGCAGTGCCTAGCTCGGTACAAGCCACCCCCCCTGAGGAGGTGAGGCCAGAAGCAGTGGTGTGTGGATACGTGGATGTGTGGATAAAAGGTTTTTGGGCTTACCGGGCAAATGCTCAGTGACATAGTCATATGTAATTTGTCACACCTAGGGTTGGCCCAAACCTTACATGGGATTTCCATATACTGTATACACGCCGTATTTCCATTTATACCGTACATGAGGGGAAATGGATTCACTCAGAATCAGGGATGGGTCATACGGCGTAGGCGTATTATACGTCGTATCGTATTTATCACGTATTTATCCGTATTATACAAATTGCTCCGTATAATACGATTTTGGGCACTTAACGAATTTTGCAGCCACAAGCCCCCCAGAAGCACTCCCAGGCCCTCTAGAGCCCCCCAGAGGCACTTCCAAGCCCTCTAGAGCCCCCCAGAG
>Ga0307945_1002618_pt1 | contig 14605 bp, 14 predicted proteins | sample OrgLakmetagen228_FD_201818 | JGI IMG/M metagenome (GOLD analysis project Ga0307945, IMG submission 201818) | Saline water microbial communities from Organic Lake, Antarctica - #228 | ecosystem: Environmental > Aquatic > Non-marine Saline and Alkaline > Saline | place: Antarctica: Organic Lake...
CAGAGACAAGACGCCAAAGCAGGTCGGCACACTCGCTAAATAGTGTGCAATGCATCTGCGACAGAATGGACGTGTCGCTGCAGTTTCTCAGTGTGTAAGCAGGTGTAGCCTTAAATCCCATTCCTTCATGCCGTAAAGCCTACTGTCTCAGTTTTAAGCCCTGAACCACGCACTTTCCTCGTTTTGCAGATACGTGTGCAAACATAGAGCTCGATGCTAATGCTCGCCGCCTTGCTGGTGAGTCCTTTATTGCTATGCTTCTGCATATCAAGCACACCATCACGAATGATTGACCTTAAGAAATGTTGCGAGCATGCTACCTTACTTGCTGTAGGGAATCGAAACCTTGATGAGGAGGCCTACGCATTGGAGTGCAGGCGAAAAGACATCACGTGAGTGAGCATCTTATCGCCTGACATGATTGCAGAACATGTCTGTTTTACATTGCAGACACATTTGAGTTTGGTGGTTGAAGTGGGAAATTTTAAGGCCACAATAACAGGACAATGGGCTTCAGTTAGCACCTCCAATGCAGATTCTATGACCTCAGCCTAGGGGAACAAAGGGCTACTTTGGAATCTTAATTTGGAGATCATAAGGAGAGAAAAGGGTTTCTCAACGGTTTGAGGTCATTAAGGAGAGAAAAGGGACGCTTTTGTTGTTTGGCTGGTAATTGAGGAACTCCACCTTGCCCAATTTCTTCTAGAGCGGATATATTACACGATCGCCTCTGCAGATCACAACTTGAAGCAAAAGGATATGACAAGGCATCTGCTCGGAAGACTGCAGGCCCTGCTCCGAATGTGGTATGTGTGACTTGCGGAAGGGACACCTGAAAAAAGCCTTCGTAACATGAAGCCCATTACCAAGCTGGCAAATTCGAGTTTTGTTCCTCATTCATGTGTAGAAGTGTCGTTCATGTTTTCCTGCGTGCTACAATGAAATTAAGAGTTGATTAATACAAACAGATACAGCTTGACATAAAACGCATGTCTTATGCAAATCCATCAGAAAGAGTCAAGGTTAACGCATGTACATGGCTGTGTCATAGGTCATAAATTAGTAAGCTTGTGCAGTGAATTGTGTGCTTCTTCTGTATCGACACTACTTCAATTCCTGTTTCTTACCTTATCCTTTGCACAGCCTGTTGCCAAACTAGACTCCGAGTACGAGAAGGACACCCTGGCGCTGGCTGACCAGATTGAAAAGTACATGGCTATCGATGTGTACGATAAAACGCGCGTACCCTTGATCAAGGACATGAAAGTCCAGTGCGGCAAGTGGGTCTCTAAGTACGCAAGGGGGGGTAGTGCACGATCGCAGAGTGCACGCAAAATGTACGTTGCTGTGGACTCAGTCACCGGGTTCATGGCATCAAATGGCCTGGCGCCTCTGCCCAAGGGAAAGGTGAACACCACCAAAAAAAGCCTAGAGGAGGCACGAGCTTTCCTTGAGAAGGGCATTTAAGGGCATTCCCAAAATGCCATGTCTTACCTAGATAGTCTTGTTGTCTTCATTGGTTCACCATGATTTAAACTGTTAAACTTGCCACTGCTACAAAGTAATCGGACATTAAGGTGATTTATTAAATTCAATTAAATTCCAGCTCAATGGTAGTAATTACAATCGTCACAGTTATAAGGAGACATTTTTACATTGGTTCTATTTCATTTCAGACTACATTTTATCATGCGGCAGTTGTTTTGGTGGTCAAATTAGTGTGTTTGGTTCACAATTATAACAGTGAATTGTCGGATCCTCATTGCGCTTTGTTATGTAAATTTACGCAGTTTCACGAGGTTTATAATGTACAAAAAAAGGCCTTCAGTATCACGCAGGTCACAACAACATCGTCATTTTTGGTAGGGGAATTACTCTGATTCCATGTCACTGTCTCAAAACGTAGGGTGTGAACACAAAGTCTGAAACGAGCTTTACTACGGATGACATCACGAGGCAGGTTGAGAAACATGTTTGGGATGTAAGGCGAATGAGTGACTAGAGCCCCTCTTGTAGGAAGAGCACATCATTGGTGATAAGTAGAGGAGCGTTTGCTGTTGTGTTCTTCTCTCGGATGAGTTCCAGAATAAGGTGTCCAGTACTCCAAGTGTCTCTCCCTGAGGTCTACGACAAAATGGCTGAGATCAATGGGTTCACAGTTTTGCAGCTTTTGTTTGAAGATAGAAGGTCGTGTCAGACCATCCACCATGGCAGAAAGAATATAGGCTGACCAGCACGATTTGGTTCGTGTATTTAGCTGCATGACAGCATGTAAGACCTGATTCATTGTGTAGCTGTTGAATTTAGTCAAAGAATTGTACAGGCACATTGCCGCGCGAAACCAATTGAACTGTAGGGATTCCAATCCACACTCTCGCAGGACACACTATGAATGCGTGGTCTCTGAGATAGCAGTTTTGTAATGCCGCATCCACAATTGATAAGGACGCCGGTAGCAATGACTACAACGTGGGAAGTTTTTTGAAATCCGGATCACCTAGATAACACCAGTACTGCTGGTTTTGTTGCAACCTGAAGGATAAACATCCGCACAGATATTGCAAAGTATTTGTTGTTTGAAGAAGAGACCACTGCAACATGTTAAAAGAGACATAGATCAACACATGATTCATCGCTGCCACATGGTTAAGTGCCTGCTTGTGGCACACTGTTTTAATACATGAGAAGAAGAGCCACACTGTTTTGAAACACGAGAAGAAGAGCCACTTAGGTTGATTGGAGACACAAAAAGAGTGATTTACAAGGAACAAAGAGAATTGATGAAATAAACTAGCTCACAGCCAAGGCAACTCACAGCTTGCTAAAGGTCTTATGGCCCAGGAAAATGCTAGTAGTATCAAATCATCTTAGTTCCAATTTCCACTCTTACATGGTGTAGGATCGGAGCTGCACACCCATCAGGAGGTCATCCTCTTGACACTTTCAGCGTAAGATCCTCAAATTCCCAAAAACACGCAGCAGCAGTAGAGTTTGTAAAAGAAGAGGATGCTGGAGGTGAAATTACACCAGCCTAGATGAATTTTGGGGCCTCTTTTCTGATCGCTACTTCTACCCTGCCTCTTCGCCTGCCTGATCTTGCAGTGCCTTTGCAGCACTAGGCGGCGTCTCCAGCACGCGCTCCACGCTCCCTGCTAACGTTGCTGCCGGCGACCCCGCAGCAGCCCCACCCTCTGGCATTTCACCTTGCATGTGGACTGGGGACTTGGCAGATGTGTCAGGGCTCCCCTCTGTTCCGGTAGCAGCAGCAGCAGCAGTAGTTCCTTCACCACCACCACCACCACCACCACCACCACCACCATCACCACTAACCACGTCAGCACTAGCACCAGGCTGCTCAGGCCCCACAATAGCGCGTGCTGCCGCTGCAGTGTCAGCACTAGGGTGATCTCCAGCACTGCTTTCTGACTGTTGCTGCGGAGGTGGCGATTTGTGCTGTAGTTGCTGCTGCTGCTGCTCTGTGCCTGCTCCCACCACCACACCCACCTGCATGGCACATCGTGTGTTTGTAAATCTGTGTTGGTATTAACTAACGGATATGAATGCCCGACCATTACTCAAGTAAGCATCATTTCCTGAGAGTCCTGCAGGAAGTAACCACATCTCATACCTCCGACAAAAAATATTGATATACGAACAATGCACAAGCAAGATTTAATATTGAAAACGTCAGATTTAATATTGAAATCGTCTGCACTTGATCACTAACTTGTAAGCATGCAGCTCCAGTATCTGTTTTGTAAGTCATGGATAAAGATACGCACACGTCTACTTTAGCGGAAGTATGACCGGCCATCAGCTCAGTCTGGTGAAAGGGATTCAAAGGTGCATTCCAAAAATTAAATAAGGCACAAAATTAAACAGCCTACTCCACTAAAAAGGTTGAAGTTAAAACAGACCCCTCCCCCCCTTCTAAGATTCTCAAATTATCGGGACTCGTCCAATCACTCAATGGAAGGACCTTGAAAATTCACTAGGATCCCAGGTCTTCAAATAATAAAACGCAATTAAAACGCAATATGGCATGCTGGCATTGCTGAGAAAAGGCGGACAACCATGCTTGCAGTCTGTGTTTGCACGCCTTTACCGTAATTGTACATATAGCAGAAAACCTTGCATTGCGAGTTCTCTTGCCCCGGAGCAGGAGCACCACACCCACCGGCGTTTCAATCTCCATGCTGTCCGCCAGAGCCGCTGCTGCAGCAGCGGCGGCAGCCTCCACGGCACTAGAAAACGCGGCATCTCCTACAGCGTCCCCTTCCTCCCCAGAATGTGACCCATGCTGCTGCTGCTGGTGCTGCTGGTGCATGGGGTAACTGGGGAATGGAACGTGGTTGTGGCCCATGTAAGAATGGTTGTTGCTGCTGCCACCGGATCCGCCTGCCGTTCCTGCACTCCCCAAAAAGTGAGTTTAGTCTAAGCTGCGAAAGCATTTGACCTGGTGTGGCTGCTTGACCTGTGAGGCTGAGAACAACTTTAACACAAGCCACATAAGAAGCACGGTAAGCACCCAGCATTTGCATACAGATTCGACCATCCCTGAATGCCAGCAGTTAGCTGCTTGTAAGCTGTACACACACACACACACACACAAACACATGCACACATATAACACCACAGCGCAGGGGCACAAGGACAGCCTACCCGCAAGGTTGGCCTGCACCACATACATATATGGCTTAGACGCTGCACCCTCAGCAGATCCCTCCCCTCCACAAAAGATATATCGTTCTGGACGAATACCTAAAGTTACGGCCAACCCTACCTACCTGTAGAAGGCCACCTATCATCCTCATCCATGGGGCTGGATGAATCCCCAGCCCCGTGTGGGTGTGCTTTTGAGCTGTGCAGCTGCTGTTGCTGCTGCTGCTGCTGGTGGTACTGCACAAATCCCAGGTGGCCGTTGTTGGCGGGCATGGAGTTGGGAGGGGCAGCTCGCACGTCCATCAAGGTATTTGTGAAGGCGGTAGAATCTTCAGCGTCGGGGTCCACCGCCCCTTTGACGGGAGAGGAGGCACGTCGGCTGCGGTCTGTGGAGTGGGGTGCCTGTGAGGTGTGGATGGAAAGTATATATAATATTTGTATATATGTCTGTGTGAGTTTGTGTGTGTGCGTGTGTGTTGTGTGTGTGCGCCAGGGAACTTCAGCCCGTGCGGGCGCCGCACTTATTAAGCAAATTTTGGCCTTGCCCGCATGGCAAGACCAAAATTTAATATGTTGATTCCGGGCTTCCCGGAGAAATGTCACAGGTCGGAGACCCCTGGCTCCGGGACACCCGGAATAAAATATAAATTAAATTCCGGGCTGCCCGGAGAAAATTTGATGATGCTGTAGAGGTGGCCCGGGCAGGAAGAGAAAAGGGGGGGAGGAACAGGAAGGAGGAACCCCCTCTGGAAGTGTTCCTCTGGGTTGCTCTGCTCGGGGTGCTTGCTAAAGTGATGATGAGAGGGAGGCCAATCTCCCTCAAGAGCATGCAGCAGCAGCAGCAGCAGCAGCAGCAGCAAGAGTTGCGGCATGCCAGCATGCAGCCTGCAGCAGCAACAGCAGCAGCAGAAGCAGCAGGGGGAGCAGTTTCATGTTGCTCAGGAGCACTTGTGCGCGTGATGGATGTATGCGTGCATACTTTGTGTGCATGCGCATGCTGCGTGTATATGTAGGTGCGTGTGCACATACGCATATGTGTGATGCATAGGTGCGTACGTGAGTGGATGCGCGTGCATGCATGTGTTTGCACAATATAACAGCATGGATGTGCAAGTTCAAATCCTTTGTGGGCATGTATGTATGCACAACGCATATGCGTGTACTTGTGCGTGCCTGCGCTGTGCATGCTCAAAAATTGCAATCGTGAATGTCAAAACGTTTAACTGCCTGTACATGAATGTGTGTGTGCACATACGCATGTGCGTGCATATGTGTGTGTGCTTGTATGTGCATGCGTGTATGTGCATGCGTCGTGTGCGTGCTCACAGAAAGAAGATTGATTTGATGTACACATTCCACTGCCTGTGTGTGCATGTGCGTGTGCACATATGCACGTGCGTGTCATTGCTGTGCATGTGCGCATGTGCGCACGTGCGTGCGTGTGCATGGGCAATGTAAGGTTTAGATGCTCGCACGTATAAGCTGTCCACAGCCTGGGCAGCTTCAGCAGCCCAGGCAAAAAAATTGAACCTCACCCGCACATTTAGTGAAGTGATGTGCGGCGCAGCCGCACATTTCTTCATGTTTTAGAAAACCAGCTGAGGGCGACCCGCACAAAAGAAAATTTTAGCTGAGGGCGAACCGAAGGTTTTTCAAACCCCCTGAAGTTCCCTGGTGTGCGCGTGTGTGCGTGTGTGTATGTGTGTGTGCTTGTATGGTGAGGAGTGTGCAATGTGTGGAGTCGGGTACCATGAGGAGTTTGTGTGGAGAAAGGTCACGCACGTTCATTTGTTTGGTGGTAAATGTTAGTGACTGCAGGCAGGTAGGTGCTAGTGATGCTAGGTAAATGCTAGGTAGGTGCTAAGTGACTGCAAGGATGTGCTGTGCTGTTGTGCGTCAGCCTGCCAACCATGTTCAAAACCAAGAATTAGAAAATCCAGGGAAACGACTTTTGGGCAACCTTTCCACTAGTAGGCCGACAGCTGAGCTAACAGAAGGTCAACAATCAAATGTAATGACGAGACCCGTTCAGAATTTATGGTGACTTTCATATTTCAGGTTGTCCCTACAAGTGAGGCACACTGTAGTTGGTGCCGTTTAGCTGTTGGCCTATTCGATGAACCCCATTGCCTTCCCCAAGCTGTACACACATGTTCATGAACATGTTTGAGCCTTATAGCGTAGGAAGTGGCAGTTGGGATGGGGTCTCTGTGGTCCCACGCCTGCTTTGCACCGATATTGCCACAATTTGGCAGGGAAAAGGCCGATCACCAAGCTTGCTCCAATCCATCTTTGCTCCAGCAAACAAGCTTCTTTTGCATTAAGCTGTAACACTGCTGTATAAAAATGGAGGTCTGGATGGTGTATACTGCGTGGTGGGGGACCTGACAGTGTGTGTGAGTGTCGGTACAAAATTAGGTATATCTCTGATCCCTGCATCCATTTCATAATTAATTATCCACGCCCTGACTGCGCCAAACGTCAAAGCCATCTACAAGCTTCGCACAATGCCATAGCTGGTGCGAAATGATGGCTCCTGTGAGGAACCGTGTCGCTTTGAAGAAGCGACACGGTTCCTCACAGGAGCACGGTTCCTCACGGTTCCTCACGGTTCCTCACGGTAACAAAAATGGTCAAACCTTGCGGAAGAACAATGACAATTTATCCAAAATTTCTTACATGAGATCGTGGATTGAGTCAGTTTGCGCTGCTCGTGCTTCTCGCTGGTCGCAGTCATGTCATATAAAACTTGGGCTTTCCATTGCAGCTTTTTCCATCAAAAACGGATGGGAGAGACGATTGTGCAAAGTTTTTGGCACAGAACAGCCCATGTTTGGGTGGGCCAGCCATTGGGGAGACCTCCACAACGCAAATATGTCGCGACTTTCAAGAGTAAAAAAGATTTCAGATAGCAAAAATATTCCTCCTATCGACATACCGTCCGTTTACGATCACTTCGGAAATTAATTAATTATTTAGCCAGAAAACGAAAATTTTAGTTAATTCTTGGAGGCCTCTCCGAACTGAATTCGAAGTGATAATTATTTATAGTGGTTTTGAGGGTGAAAATCGAAATGAGCTCCAAACGCGCCAGTGTGAACCCCCTGGCCGGGGTTCTTGAAACCTCAGTCCCCAGCTGAAAGGCTGGCTGCTCAGCATAGGGACCGTTAGAAGCTGCAGAGGGAGAGGCAGCTCAAGGAGCTGCAAGAGGAAGAGGCCAAGGCAAGAGGAAGAAGCAGCAGAGGGAGAGGCAAGGCAAGAGGAAGAGGTAAGAGGAAGGAGGCAAGAGCGGCAAAGGCAAGAGGAAGAGGCAGGTAAGAGGAAAAAGCTGCAGAGAGGCAGCTCAAGGAGCTGCAAGAGGAAGAGGTAAAGGCAAGGCTTTCCCTGCTCTGAGCACTGTGCAGCATCAGCCACAGCTTCAGCCTCAGCCACAGCCTCAGCCACGGCCTCAGCTTCAGCCTCAGCCACAGCTTCAGTAGCAGTGCTCAGGCAGCATTGGGGCTCTCGAACTCAAAAATTAATTCCCGACAGGGCCCTCCCGAAGTGCCCTCGAACTCAAAAATAAATCCCCAGACCCCCTCTGAAATCGAAAATTCAATTAATTATTTGAAAGTGTGGTCACGAAGTGATCGTGAACGGACGGTATTTGTTTGTTTAATAACGCGTTGCCTCGTCACACAACGACCTAAACGCTTTCCAAAGGTCTTGTGTGCATGTCTTTTGCAGACCTGAACCTCTGCTGCTTGTTCTTTTCCTCACGCCTTAGCGTACATTATATACTTATTTCTGTGGGTTTATGATGTGTAAGGGAGGACCCTCAATTCGTACAAAAAGCCACATTTTTAAAGAACCTAACCCCATGCCTTTACTTAAACACACACACACACACACACGCACACGTGCATACACACACATACACGCACACAGACTGTTAGTGTGGACTCTTGACTCACAGGCTGAGGGTCGTGGCATTTGGAGTTGTCGTTGACGTGTTGCAGGGATGCCAAGAGTGGCGGTGGGGGCATGTGAGGGGTGACACCTTTGAAGCACAGCGCATAACACACACAACGTTGGTCTAGGGTGAATTGTGGTTGCTCTGCATGAAGAAGTTTGAGCCAACGAAGAAGGAGCGTTGACACGTTGCCGCTCTCGGTCAGCGCTCCTTTGGTACCTTGTAACGCGGTGCTGAGTTGATGTTAGAGCACATCAGCAAGCAGTGTGACAGTTCTGTTTGCCTGGTCTTTTCTAGGTTTGCACGGTACAGGACATGCTATCGGTCAGCACTCCTTAGGTGCAAGGGAGGTATCCCATCAGCATAATTGTCAACTGTGTCACGTGTCATTTGTTTCCAATCGTGTGTACTGTGTGGAATGTCATTCCTTTGCTATCACGTGTGTGGTATGTGTCATTCCTTTGCTATCACACTAGTGCAATAGTGACACGTATCGGTGCTGATTGCGAGATGACGTCACGCATATGCTAACATGTGCTGATTGCAAAATGACGTCACACATATGTTAACAGGTGCTGATTGCCAAATGACGTCATGCATTTGTTAACAGGTGCTGATTAAAAAGTGACGTCACACATATGTTATACGTTTACAGGTGCTGATTGCAAAATGACGTCACACATATGTTAACAAGTGCTGATTGCAAAATGATGTCACGCATATGTTAACAGGTGCTGATTGCGAAATGACGTCACGCATATGCTAACATGTGCTGATTGCGAAATGACGTCACACATATGTTAACAGGAGCTGATTGCAAAATGACGTCACGCATTTGTTAACAGGTGCTGATTAAAAAGTGACGTCACACATATGTTATACGTCTACAGGTGCTGATTGCAAAATGACGTCACACATATGTTAACAGGTGCTGATTGCAAAATGATGTCACGCATATGTTAACAGGTGCTGATTGCAAAAAGACATCATGCATATGTTAACAGGTAATCTGGGACACCACTCACCCACTTCCCCAGTGACCATCAGGCACTTCTCGATGGCAAGCGCAAGCTGCGTTGGGCAGAGTGTTGATGAGAGGCAGATTAATGAAATAGAGTATCGGCATTCTTGTAGCTGTCGGAGGCATGTTAACAGGTGTGAGGTTGTGTGCTATTGTTGCAAGTTGCACAGGCATTTGACACTCACCAACATGTTACCACAAATGCACAAAACAACTATGCACAAACACGCAACCACACACACCTTATGCAGCTTTTTGTATTGACGTGTAGGATTCAGCAAGATCTCACAGAGGCGCTGAATTGTCCATGGTGCCTGCAAGGCATAGCGATAGTCGTTGGCAGAAGGCAGTGGAACGCACAATTGAAGAGGGTACCCATTTTTCAGTAGTTTGGCACTTATAGTAACTTCATGCGCAAACTCCTGTGTACACAACCACTCACAGCTGCACAATCACACATCAATGTACAATCGCACGTCAAACACAGTAGGTAGGCACATAATAGGAGTGAAGAGGCGTTGTCTACCAATGGCAATACCTTGTTAAAACTCTCTATCTGGGAACGGAAGCGGTTGATTGCCTCTGTGAGGCTCACTCCTCCGTCTAAAACAGGTCTGACTGGCCCAATGCTGCCTTCCTCTTCAGCCTGGCTCTTCTCGTAGTCTTTTAAGGTCTGTGTGGATTCAAAATGGAGGGTGATGGTAGCTGCATGTGCACCCACGTACAAACCGTTGGCCTCCAACGCCTGGCGGTGGGGCACACTGACCTCTTCCAACAGCTGCTCCAAAACAGGCTTGATGAGGCTGAAAGGAAATCGATTCACTCCCGCCAGCGCAGTTTCAGCCAGCACTCCTCTCAGTTCAGGCGTCAGGTGCCTGCACAAATGATTGAACACAATCTTGGGTGACTGTGGTCCAGACACCTGTGAACCCGTCATAACTGCATTCATGCTCACGTGCCTGAACAAAGAAGTACACGACATGATCCCCCTCTTCTGGATATCCAATGCAGGTAGCAAGAGCAGCTCACCTGTCTTCTTGAGTGGCAAAGCGTTCCAGTTCATCTTGGGAAGCGATTGTGCTGTCCATCCGCTTAATATCAGAGATATTTTGCTAGTAGAAATAATTACAATACGCTTTGAAATTATTCACTCACGCATGCTCTTCCCGTCCAAATTTACAAACAAAGACCAATTGCGAATACATGTTGTGCCATTTTTACCTACAGACAGGAAGCAGAAAGTTGTTCAATTCCACCATCCCGATGTTTGTTACGTCCATACGTTTTTGAAATATGCTCAAACGTCAGGGCCAGGGCAGAGCTTGCACAGGGTTACCTTCTTTGTCTTGGCATGTACATTTATACGACCCACCCTATTTAATCATGGTAAAAATCCACTTCATTCATGAGGTCAAGCAATGCTCTATCTTTTCATTGCAATAACATATACATCACATGCGCCGGAGGGTTAGTAGGACATTAAAGAATCTGCAGTTGCGTTTTTAACTGCAACTAATGTTGCTCATGATTCAAAACAAGCAACCGATGCCCATAGGTGATAACATGCATCCCCTTTTGAACTCAGTGACCCCCTCTCAACAACAATGGAATTTCTGGAATTTACAAGCCTGCAGGGACTGCTTAGTATGTATGTACCGTACGTGAAGAAGACGGCCGCCTCGCCCAATTGGAGACTAAATTTTTAGCGAAATTATGATCAGCAGAGAATATGAAGCACTTCAAATATGTAATGCCTTTGGGCAGTCACTTCTACATATACATCCACACACTACAATAAGTCGTACATGCCAGTAAGAACTTCTGTCACAAAGAAGGGAGCCAATAACCCTGAAGAACTCCTCTACTCTCTCCCCCCGTCATAAGATCCAGTGTCCTTTCCTTCCGGGCCTGTGTGCGCATGGAAACGAGATGGCATGATTATCACAAACCGCCAATGCCTGCAGCACAAACGCTGGTGCTTGCATAACGCGTGGTCAGTTACATATATCTGTACAAGAAGGGCTAGCACGTAACATGAAACAGGACCATATAATTGACTGTTCCTAAATTGCACGCGTGGGGAAAAGTTTTCGCTGCCTGCTGCTTAGGTTAACTTTTCTCCTAATTCGTATTCTTTTTTCCGCTGTTCTTGTATGCACCTCGCCAAGGTCCACCGGTCGAAGGGTTGCCTGTGTGGGAAAAAAATGTAACGTCATCTGTGTCATCCCTGTTTTGCTTGCATGGCAGGTGGTATGTCTAAGTTCTGCCGAAATGCATTTGAAATAGAATGCCAACCAACCTACTTCAGAGGAGGCTGTGGAGTCGTTGTATATGAAGACCCACCATAAGGCAGCAGATGCATCTTGCGGTATTGATTGTCGCGACACCTGAAGGCTCTGGTGCGGGGTTTTCTCTCCAAGTTGCAGCATCTGCGGAGGTAAATTGGGGCAAAGATCAATTTTCAATTCAAGCCGTTTTGCTAGTCCCTAGGACATTTGATCAGAGGTCTGAGGTCCAAAGGATGCAGCAGCTAGTCCTCACGAGTTTACATGACATGTCAGGAAGGACAACGAAAAAAAGGGGGCAATTGATCAAGTGTCATTTCAAGCATTGGCGAGCACAAGAGCATTACCTTGGTGCCGTTTTGTACCTAAGCGCCGGGGCGTTTGTAGGCTCGCCATACTGCAGAGTCCACTCAAAGCCCTTGCTGAGAAAATCTGTGTGTTACATGTTGCAGTTGAGAGTGTTATACTTGAACACGCGTAAGCGCCCGCAGGTTGTCTTTCCTGCAACTCCCGCAAGGGAAGACCACGCATAGTATGTGTGAGAGTATGTGTCACATACATACACATACGAGCACGTACGCACGCGCACACACACACAAACACGTACAGCAATCACACATACACACGTGCACCTCTGGATCGGTTCTTGATGGCCTCAGAAAGCAACACAGATGGAAGCCCGTAGTGGCTGGAAATTGCTGCTGGTTCCATATTGCTCAGCCGAATCATGCATTGCCGCATGGCTGGAGGGAATTCAAAGCCAATGGTGCCTGAGAATGCAGAGGTTAAGATCAAGTTCACGCTCATTTACTTGCTTTAGAGATTAAAAGCAGGATTGGAAAATGTGGTGAGGATCTGCTGAGCCTCAAACAAACGGAATTATTTGTTGAGGGATGTTATCCACTTCCAGGCGTCCAAGGGTCTGAATCAGCGTGATGACCTCTTGCTTCAACACTTGTCTCATGTATTTTAACTACTCTACTTAGAAACTCCAAAGGATGATAGGCTAGACAAGATGATCTTTTTCTGCGGCGCCATAGCTCTACTGCATGGCAAATGGTAAATGATCGTAATCAGAGGGCTGGTCAAAAGCTCTGTAATAAAGCGCTCACCATCAGAGCTCCCTGAATGGCAACGGTAGTCAAAAACGCTCAAAGGGTTTTGATCTTGGGTCCAAATCTTGGGAGGATCCTGGGTATTAGCAGTTGCAGCGACTCAGCAAGTGCCAAAGCTGACAATAAAACGCACAGCTTATTGTGAGGATGTGCTGCAAGGCACGAGGGAGATGAGAAGCAACCGCCTCTTCACAGCTGATACCAGGGATTCTAGGCTCATATGAAAGGGGCGTTATTTGTTAACTTAATCCAGGCAAGCATTGATTTCTGGTTTCACATGAAGGGTTGTTTCATGGTGTAACCAAAGCTGGTCAGGATTAGCAGCATTGGTTCTGGTCTCACGTGAAAGGGTTGTTTCATGGTATAACCAAAGCCGAGGTGGTTAATCATGAACTTCTGTGTGGTTGGCAGGACTATGCTGTCCACGGCAGAGCGCCTCCAGGCGGTGGTGTACACCTGTGAGCGTGAGCGATGATGCCACACGCACGTGTTATGTGGAGCTTGACGAGACGAAAACACCGCCATGTGTGCAGATTCTGACATGCAGTTACTTCAAGGACCTTATAACGTATTGAATATGGTGTTTTACAGAAAACTTTGCGTTTGACCAAAGATTATCTGTTGCACCTTTTCCATGCTAATTTCTCTCTGTAGCTGCCTGAAAAAGTAGGAAAAATTTTCCAAAAACATGGCTCACATACAATTGGTGTGTATGTCATATAGTGCTCAGCATTTGCTGTATCAAACTGGCAACCCCTCAGCGCTACACTGTCTCACGCACGCAAGCACACACACAGACACATACAAACACGCACCACACATACACACATACACCACACCTGATCGTTGTCAATGGCCCAAAGCTTGCCATGCTCATTCAGGAAATAATTTTGTGGATGGCGGTCGCATTGGGAAAAGAACAAATCAAACAGGGCCGCCAGCCTGAGCTCTGTGTGGTTGAGCTTGTTCTGAAAGAGATCCAGCATTACGTCATGATCCATTTGAGGTCTACCGCCGCCCTGTAAAGAAGGGGGTACGGTTTAAGCTTGCCCAAAATCAGTACCTGTGTGAGAGTTGCATTGAATGCAGACCACTTACACGCTGCTAAATGACAAGTCCAAATATCACCATAAATCTTATTAACACAATTGTAAAGATGCGTGTCGCAATGACACAATTGTGAAAAAGTGTGTAAGGATGTGTGTTGCAATAACAGAATTGTAAGGATGCGTAAAAGTACCTTGACATTTTCTAATGACACCCCGTCTGCGATCTCTGCCCACAGCCCTAGCCAGTTCACGTGGAAGCCATGGCCTGGGATTATTCCATTTACAGGCTCCACCCACAGCTTGGGCACAATGTCAGACAGGCCACACTCGGTTGTGAGCTGTAGGGCAACGTTATGCGTGTGTGTGAGTTTATGAAAACAGCAAAGCTAGTTTGCACACACACACACACACATACACGCTTAAATGTCTTCCGTGGTCAGCCCTAGCAAAAGATGATTCTTGCTAGCAGCAGACTATAATGCACGTTATCTATAAAAATGCCTAGGAAGCTACCTTGTGCT
>Ga0307945_1002619_pt1 | contig 14603 bp, 15 predicted proteins | sample OrgLakmetagen228_FD_201818 | JGI IMG/M metagenome (GOLD analysis project Ga0307945, IMG submission 201818) | Saline water microbial communities from Organic Lake, Antarctica - #228 | ecosystem: Environmental > Aquatic > Non-marine Saline and Alkaline > Saline | place: Antarctica: Organic Lake...
TACATAATTAGTTATATAATATTATACATATTATGGGGAAAAACTGAAGAACGCAAAAGTGAAACCAAACCGTACCTGCGCTTTTCGGCCTCCAATTTATAATACATAATTAGTTATATATTATTATATATATTATGGGGAAAAATTGAAGAGTGTAAAAGTGAAACCAAACCGTACCTGCGCTTTTCGGCCTCCAACTTGGCGGCAGTCTCAATGTGGAAGATGCTTGAGCGTAGGGCATCGATCTCGCCTTGCAGGATCCGTTGGGTGTCCTGCAAACTCACACGCGTCAAAAGGTACTTTTATTTATGTAAATGTGAAGGATGCTTGAGCGTAGGGTATCAATCTCGCCTTGCAAGATCCGCTGGGTGTCCTGCAAACTCACACGCGTCAAAAGGTACATTTATTCATACAAATGTGAAAGATGCTTGAGCGTAGGGCATCAATCTCGCCTTGCAGGATCCGTTGGGTGTCCTGCAAACTCACACGTGTCAAAAGGTACATTTATTCATGCAAATGTGAAAGATGCTTGAGCGTAGGGCATCAATCTCGCCTTGCAAGATCCGTTGGGTGTCCTGCAGATTAACACGCGTCAAAAGGTACACTTATTCACTTATTCATCCAAATGTGAAAAAGATGCTTGAGCGCAGGGCATCACATTTGCCATGTAGGATTTGTTGGATGTCCTGCAAACTCACACGCGTCAAAAGGTACATTTTTTCTGCAATGGTGAAAGATGCTCGAGCGCAGGTCATCACATTTGCCATGTAGGGTTTGTTAAATGTCCTGCAAACTCACACGCGTCAAAAGGTACGGTTCTGTATCCCAATGTAGAAGATGCTTGAGCGCAGGGTATCAATCTCCCCATGCAGGAACCGTTGGGTGTCCTGCAGACTCACACGCGTCAAATGTACTGAAATTCATCAATGAGGAAGATGCTTGAGCGCAGGGCATCGGTTTGGTCTTGCAGAATTTGTTGGGTGTCTTGCAAACACAAATAGCATGGATGAGGGATAAGGGTATTCATCATCATGTAGGCTGGTCCTTCTCATACCTCTAGAGGCTTGGAGAAGGTGCATGTGTGTGTGTTTGTGTGTGTGTGTGTGTGTGTGTGTGTGTGTGTGTGTGTGTGTGTGGTGGTGATCCATTTGGAGAGTGTGCTAAACACCCCCAACCCCCTGACCTGCACGCGCACCAGCTTGGTAATGCACCTTCTCATGCCTCTGGAGACTTGGGTTTAGAGACTTAGAGAACATGCGACCCTTTTTATGACTGCGTAGGGTTGGCCAGAACCGTATGATACGCCGTATTTTTGGTAAATTCCCTGCCGAAATCGTTGTAGTAAATACACCGTACATATATGGTTCTGGCCAACCCTATGAATGTGCTTAACAACCCCGACCCTCACACCTGCATGACCACAAGCTTGGTAGAGTGCAGCTCCTGCTCGTCACGCTTAGAGGCGTGAGCTAGGTCACGGTTCACGACCTTGATGTCCAGATCAATGTCCAGCAAGCGGTTGTTGAGGTCCACCAGCTTGGTCTGCAGTGTGTGGGCACAGACACTTGATTGTCAGAAATAAGACTGGAATTCCAGTCCAATGTGCTGAAACTGACGCAAGAAACTCTTTGTTGTGCCAACCATCCACGTTATGCATGTGTCACTTTATGTCCAGGTCAACGTCCAGCAAGCGGTTGTTGAGGTCCACCAGCTTGGCCTGCAGTGTGTGGGCACAGACACTTAATTGTCAGAAGTAAGACTGGAATTCCAGTCCAATGTGCTGAATCTGACATAAAAAACACTTTGTTGTGCCAACCATCCACGTTATGCATGTGTCACTTTATGTCCAGGTCAACGTCCAGCAAGCGCTTGTTGAGGTCCACCAGCTTGGTCTGCAGTGTGTGGGCACAGACACTTAATTGTCAGAAGTAAGACTGGAATTCCAGTCCAATGTGCTGAAACTGACACAGGAAACTCTTTGTTGTGCCAACCATCCACGTTATGCCTGTGTCACTTTACGTCCAGGTCAACGTCCAGCAAGCGCTTGTTGAGGTCCACCAGCTCGGTCTGCAGCGTGTGGGCACGTGCATCTGTGTGTTTAGATGTGTCAAACTCACACATCACTTGATGCCAAGGCCAACGTCCAGTAGCTGTCCGTACCCAGGGCACTCACACTGAGAGCAGTGGCAGTGGCAGCAGTTGCTGTGCAGTGCAGGTACACACGGATGCAGTACATATGCAGTACAGACGTCGTACAGGGACACACAGATAGGAACATGTGTGTAGGGTTGGCCAGACCCGTATATATGCACCGTTTATCTGGTGGTTTCCCTGCCAAAATTACCGTGATTTAACTGTATGTGTATATGGTTCTGGACAACCCTACACGCGTGTATTCAACTTCTTATACAGCTTTATTGCTGTAATGCATGTGAGTAGGCACGGGTAAGCGCTTGCAGCATGATCAAGTGTAGGCTTCCCGTCTGTGCACGAGCTGAAGAGACTTGCAAGGCACACCAACAAGCCCTCACACCTTCGGTTTCACAGGCCATCAATAGAGGGCTGGTAGAGCCCTCAGAAGCGTGTACGCAGACCGTATGTGACCGTGTGTGACCGTGTGTGACCGTGTGTGACCGTATGCAGAACCGTGTATGCAGAACCGTGTACGCAGACCGTATGTGACCGTATGTGACCGTATGTGACCGTGTGTGACCATGTGTGACCGTATGTGACCGTGTGTGACCATGTGTGACCGTGTGTGACCGTGTGTGACCGTGTGTGACCGTATGCAGAACCATGTACGCAGACCGTATGTGACCGTATGTGACCGTATGTGACCGTATGTGACCGTATGTGACCGTGTGTGACAATGTGTGACCGTGTGTGACCGTGTGTGACTGTATGCAGAACCAAGTACGCAGACCGTATGTGACCGTTTGTGACCGTATGTAACCGTGTGTGACCATGTGTGACCGTGTGTGACCGTGTGTGACCATATGTGACCGTGTGTGACCGTGTGTGACCATGTGTGACCGTATGCAGAACCGTGTACGCAGACTGTATGTGACCGTGTGTGACCGTATGTGACCGTGTGTGACCGTGTGTGACCGTGTGTGACCGTATGTGACCGTATGTGACCGTGTGTGACCATGTGTGACCGTGTGTGACCGTATGTGACCGTATGCAGAACCGTGTACGCAGACCGTATATGACCGTGTGTGACCGTATGCAGAACCGTGTACGCAGACCGTATGTGACAGCGTGTATGGTATTTCTCCTGCTTAAATCACTGTATCCACACCGTACTTCCCTGCTACAAATATCGTGTGTACGAATACGGGTGTGCTTTTGGTCGGCCTTAGCCATTGGGAATACCAGTTTTCAACAACAGCAGCCTGACTCACTTCCTCAGCACACCGACTTTTAGTGACAGGTGTCCGTTGACCTCATCAGACCATGTTCAAAGCGGCAAGACGATCTTCAAAGTGGGTGCGTGCTTATAATGACAACATTAAGACCATGTTCAAAGAGGCAAGACGATGTTCAAAGTGGGTGCGTGCTTACAAGGACAATGTTTTGACAATGTTCAAAGAAGCAACACAATGTTCAAAGGGCTGGGTGTGCGCTTGCAAGGACAATGTTCAAACAATGTTCAAAGAAGCAACACAATGTTCAAAGGGCTGGGTGTGCGCTTACGAGGACAATGTTTTGACAATGTTCAAAGAAGCAACACGGTGTTCAAAGGGCTAAGTGTGCGCTTGCAAGCACCACTAACGTGGCGAGTTCCATTCACGCCAGACTTGAGCTTGCAGAAAAACGACGAAACTAAAACCAGCCGGAGCTGTTTCATGTAAGACTCGTGTTTGCAGATGTATGTCATGCTGTTAGGTCCGGAGCAGGCGGCAGGCTCAGCTCGTCAGCCTCCTGATTTCCCTTGGCCTCTCCTACTCATACATTGTGATGGAGGCAATGAACTTAAGGGTACTTAGTCATCAAAGAGGCTCCTTTTTGGTAATCGGCAGGTGGGGCGTGCGAGTAGTGTAGAAATTAGGGGAACCTAGTCATCAAAGAGGCTCCTTCTTGGTAATCGAAAGGTGGGGCGTGCGAGTAATCAACAGGTGGGGCGTGCAAGTAGTGTGGTCTGCTCAATTCCTCTGGAAGCATATCCTTCCAGGAAATGCTCTCCTCATTTCTTCTTTTTCTTTTTTCTTTCCCCCCCCCAGGTCACCCATGGCCCCAAAAATGTAGATGAACAAGCGCATGTGAACATGTGACGGGCAAGCAATGCTAAACCCACACAACACACGAACACACAATACACACATACACACACACATACACGCGCACAGACACATACCTGCAGGTCCACCACATCAGCGCTGGGGTGCGCACGCTTGTACTGCTCTGCAGCTGCTTTGACATACGCAGCCTGCTGCTGGGCAGCAGCGGTAAACGTGGTGTGGTAGGCAGCCTTGATGCTTTTTTTCTCCTTTTTCTGTGGTTGCGTGGCCATGCAGGGGTACTTGTGTGTATATTGGTTGTGACGCATTTGGAAATGGGAGGGTGTACAGTGAACATTGTCTCTCAGTCAGTAGTTACCTCTGAAGAGTGTGTCTTGACACAGACAGGGGTGCATGCGTGCGTGCGTGCGTGCGTGCGTGTGTGTGTATGTGTGTTGGTGTGTGTATGTATATGCCTGTGTGTGCTTGTGTGTATGTGGTCTGTGTGTGTTTGTGTGTGTGTGTGTGTGTTTGTGTGTGTGTGTGTGTGTGTGTGTGCGCATGTGTGTATGTGGTGTGTATGTGAGCTGTGTGTACGTGATGTGTGTGTGCGCGTGTATGTGATGTGTGTATATGTGTGTGTATTTGTGTGTGTATGTGTGTGTGTGTATGTGTGTGTGTGTGTGCGTGCGCACGTGCGCGTGTGCGTATGTTTGTATGTGTGTTGTGTGCTTGTGGTTGTATGTGTATGTGTGTATGTGTAAGAGAGAGAAGGAGAGAGTGTGTGCTTGTGTTTGTATGTGTATGTGTGTATGTGCTTGTGTTTGTATGTGTATGTGTGTGCGTGCGCACGTGTGTGTGTGTGTGTTTGTGTGTGTGTGTGTGTGTGTGTGCGTGTGTGTGTGTGTGTGTGTGCGTGTGCGTGTGCAACCTGCCCATCTCTCTGCAACGCACCAGGATGTCCTGCGAGACCAGCAAGCTTGCAATGAGCTGCTCAAGCTCCCCTTTTTCTTCCTGCTCCCAGTGCTTCAAGCGCGCGTGCTGCTCTTCATGGATCAGGGAGTGGATGTCATCTGCTTGTGTGGCGCAAGCCTGCAGCTGGTTGGAGAGCAGGCGGGCATCAAGGATAACTGGGGTGCCTGGAGCACCCTGCATGCTTGATCTCCGCTTTAAGCTTATGCTAACAATCCATCACGCGACCAAAAATTCAATCACACGATCCGTTTATATTTTGATGGTTACTATGTTAACTAACGCTTATTTAATCGCCCGAAACGCCATGCAAGCATACACTAGTTTGGACCAAAAAATGGTTGATCTCATTTCTCGTGTTTTTAATGATGCGTTCGCCATTTACGTTATACAATGTTTTTTCCAGCAGCACGAAGGCTTGAAACCTCTGGAATTTTGCTTGCAAACTGGGTTGAGAGACGCAAGCGTGCACCAAATTCCTGCGCGATGCTGTAGAAGAGCTCGATGACGGCTTAGTGTTTTCCAACCTCAGTTTGAGGATGGCCCAGCTCGTTTGAGGACCTTTATGAACCAACCTGGGTTTTTTTGTGTTGCCTCTTTTGTAGCTCACTGTTCCCTTGATTTTTCAAGCGTTTGTTTGGTTTGGTTACAGGCTTTTTTCCAAGCTTCCGCTCAGATGCCCACCAGAGGCATATATAGCGATGTAACCTTACTTACTTACTTACATTACCTAAAAAGTGGCATTGCCCATAATGAAAAACTTTTAACTATGGGTTTAGGTCATTTTCAATTCAAAGGTAAGACCTGTCTTACTCCACAGCATGCATTCCTTTCGTTGCAGGCCGGGCAAAAAAACAGATAATCAGCCTAATGGCTACTGTTATTCCCTTAATGGTAGTATGTACAGAGCATCAGCTACGGAGAAGGGCACTCAGAGGCAGATAATCAATAAGCGCCTTGATCACACAGGAAATGTTTTAGATTACTCCCCCGCGTTCGCCATGCACAAGCAAGCTGAGGGGCCAGATGAGGGCAGCACTCACACGCACGTACGAGCTGTAGCAAGGTCGCATGCATGAATAAAATGTTTGAGACGCAGCGCCTAAAGGCCTTCACGCAGCCTTCTGTTCTAACTTTTTTAATCTAACGGGTCAAGAGTGACGGGGTATCGCTGCAGAAATCAGACCAGCAGTCTTTCCTAAAGCCGCATGCATTCTGTCACGAAAGTTAAGTCCAAAGCATTCTGTACTTATCAACTGCGCTCGCTCTGTGATCTCTCAACCAGAAGAAACGAGTGATCTGTTTCAAACGGCGCAGTGGGCCACGGGTGTTGCGTGCATACATGTGTGTGTGCCTCCTAAACTGCGATAGGCCACGGCTGTTCCGCGTATACATGTGTGTATGCCTCCTAAACTTCAATAGGCCATGGCTGTTGCGTGCATACATGTGTGGACGCTTCCTAAACTGCGATAGGCCACAGCTCTCTTAACTCTCCCACAGGCCGGCCTGCCAGTACTGCAGGCAGCTTCTTGGATAGGAGCTGCTCCACCTGTAGGTGTGCATGTGTTTAAAACACGCATTGGTTTGTAACACGTGTGCGATGCTTGCATCCAAAGAAAAGCACTGTATTTGAAGCTTCATGTTCTGTCTCAGCAGTTTGTGACTGTACGTTTTCAGGCGAGCATTCCTGAGAATGTGGGGCCACGCTATTGTTCTCTGGAAAGCCTGTGTGGCGCCATAACACAAACAACTCTCAGCTGCTCCTCCTTGTGAAAAGTCCTCGTGGGTATGTATGCAAACATTGTCTGTGGCCTACTTTTCTACCCTGTGTCAGAGGTTTCCAAGATAACTTGTCCCTGCTCGTCCTCTGTACTTGGTAAATACTGTGTACCTAGTAAACACGGGTATGCCCTATTGGGAGCACGAGCCATTACGTTCCCTTCATCTTGAGCTTGCTGCAAAAGTATGTTGTTTGCAGCAAGAGTATGTCGAGACCTGCAACAGTGGTGCTTGCCACTCCTTGAGGTCGATCAAATAACAGGGGTACGTGCCCACATTCATGGTCTGAAGCACTATCTTGCAATACACTTTGCCCCCTTTCACTCCCACAACAAAACCGCTTTCCCACTACCGTATCTTCTCAGCTTGGAGACTTTCGCCGCCGCAAGATGAACCTGTAATCAGCCCAGCCCTGGCTTGCCAAATAGAAGCACCACTTCACAATCAGGTCAATGCTACCTTTACAGCCACAGCTTGACAAAGCTGCAGCTTGGCTCGTAGGTCTGGCCCTAAAAAGATCCTATGAGTCAAAAGCCTCCCTCCTCCTGTGATGGAATTCCATGGTTGAAGACCCTGTAACAAGCTCACCGCTTCTAAGTCCACGATCAGCCCGGCCTTTGCCTGTATTGACAGGCACTCCTTGGCATGGCACTCTGTGGGTGTCCAAGTGTGGTACTTGAGGTCCGATCCATTCTGCGATGCATGGAGGAAACGCGCACAGTATATGATTGGTCGTGTATGCCAAGGTTGCCCTGCCGTGATTTTATACACCACAGTTCTGCGATGCATGGAGGAAACGTGCACAGTATATGATCGGTCGTTTATGCCAAGGTTGCCCTGCCGCGATTATATACACCACAGTTCTGGCCATAGGTCCGATCCGTTCTGCGATGTATAGAGAAAACACGCACAGTACATGATCGGTCGTGTATGCCAAGGTTGCCCTGCCGTGATTATATACACCACAGTTCTGCGATGCATGGAGGAAACGCACACAGTATATGATCGGTCGTGTATGCCAAGGTTGCCCTGCCGTGATTATATACACCACAGTTCTGCGATGCATGGAGAAAATGCGCACAGTATATGACCGGTCGTGTATGCCAAGGTTGCCCTGCCGTGATTATATATACCACAGTTCTGGCCATACTTGAATATGTGGGTGCTGACTTGAAGTATATGAGGCTCCATTTTTTGTGCATCATATTACGGCGTAAAAGGTAGGCAGTACAATCATGCGCGTGCACATCATACAATTGATGAGGTACAAAATCACGTGTTCTCTGCATTCATGGTAGGCCAGAAACATATACATACAGTGCATATACGGTACTTTTGGCAGGGAAATCACCAAATAAACGGTCATACACGGTGTATATATACGGTTCTGGCCAGCCCTATTTGCATTACATTAAGGTGTGCAAGGTGGGCAGTACATCATGCGCGTGCACATTATAGGAAATGATGAGGCATAAGACTCGACTTTTCTGCATCACATCAAGGCGCAAGATGGGTAGTGCAATCATGCACGTGCACATTATAGGAAATGATGAGGCATTAGACCCGACTTTTCTGCATCACATTAAGGCGCAAGATGGGTAGTGCAATCATGCGCGTGCACATTATAGGAAATGATGAGGCATTAGACTCGACTTTGCTGCATCACATCAAGGCGCAAGATGGGTAGTGCAATCATACGCGTGCACATTACAGAATGATGAGGTATTGTACTCAACATTTTTGCATCACATCAAGGCGTGCAAGGTAGGTAGTACAACCAGGCGTGTGCACAGTAGGAAATGATGAGGTACCAATCCCAATGCTAAGAAGAAATCCTATCCACATTATGTTGTACAGGAAGTATGCTTACATAGGTATTACAACAAAGATACATATGCATGCACACAATGACATCGTAGCTCCTCTGTGGGAATGCAGCGTCCTACATGAGCCTTGTTGTATAATGGAGGGCAGCGTGAGAGTACCATCACAGAAATTAGCTCACTCAATGTCGCAAGCGAAACCGTGCATTACTGTGTCACAAAAAGTGTAAATTGATAGCACACGGCTCGCTTGAAAACTAAAGAGATGCAGTTGAGTGGCTGGTCTTAAGCCTGTATAATTCTCCCTTTGGCAACCTATTTGGTAGATGCGCGGCTTGGTGAAGCACATGGTGCCCACCCCCTCCCCTTTCACCATTTCAGGTAACGCAAGATATCCCTTTCACCGTTTCAGGTAACGCAAGATATTCCTTTCAGGTAAACGCAAGATTTGACATACACAAGATGTCCCCTTCAGGTAACGCAAGATATCCCTTTCACCGTTTCAGGTAACCCAAGATATAACTTATAACATGTACAATGCGCGTATAATGCTCAGATGTGCAGTTGCGTGTGCTCGATTTCCCATAAAGCGTCCCTCAATCCCTAAGGACCCCCAAACGATTTCCCATAAAGCGTCCCTCAATCTCTAAGGACCCCCAAACCCTCACCCTTTGAAGTTGTACACGCTGTTTAAATGCTGTGGCCGTTGATCAAACACTACGGCGTCCACACTGATGCAATGCGAACGCCGCGTATCCTAACCGTACAATGTGCATACATAGGGTTGGCCAGAACCATATATATGCGGTGTATATACAGAATTTTTGGCAGGGAATCACCAAATATACGGTCATATACAGTGTACATATACGGTTCTGGCAAACCCTATGCATATACTTGCATTGCTAAGGCTGTGCATACGGTGAGACGCTAGTACAAGTACAGTGTCCACACCGTTGCAGGGAACACCGCATAACCTCACCGTGGGATGTGCACATACTTGCAGTGCTAAGGCTTTGCATACAGTGACAACGGTGATACAAGTACGGTGACCCCACAATGTGAGCCCTGCACAATCTCAGCGTGGGATGTGCACATACTTGCAGTGCTAAGGCTTTGCATACAGTGACAACGGTAATACAAGTGCGGTGACCCCACAATGTGAGCCCTGCACAATCTCACCGTGGGATGTGCACATACTTGCAGTGCTAAGGCTTTGCATACAGTGACAACGGTGATACAAGTACGGTGACCCCACATTGTGAGCCCTGCACAATCTCACCATGGGATGTGCCCATACTTGCAGTGCTAAGGCTTTGCATACAGTGACAACGGTGATACAAGTACGGTGACCCCACATTGTGAGCCCTGCACAATCTCACCGTGGGATGTGCACATATTTGCAGTGCTAAGGCTTTGCATACAGTGACAACGGTGATACAAGTACGGTGACCCCACAATGTGAGCCCTGCACAATCTCACCGTGGGATGTGCCCATACTTGCAGTGCTAAGGCTTTGCATACAGTGACAACGGTGGTACAAGTGCGGTGATCCCACAATGTGAGCCCTGCACAATCTCAGCGTAAGATGAGCACATGCTCGCAGTGCTAAGGCGTTGCATACAGTGAAAACGGTGATACAAGTACGGTGACCCCACAATGTGAGCCCTGCACAATCTCAGCGTGGGATGTGCCCATACTTGCAGTGCTAAGGCTTTGCATACAGTGAAAACGGCGGTACAAGTGCGGTGACCCCACCAACGTGAGCCCTGCACAATCTCACCGTGTAGTGTGCACATACTTGCAGTGCTAATTTGCATACAGTGAAAACGGCGGTACAAGTGCGGTGACCCCACAATGTGAGCCATGCACAATCTCACCATGCAATGTGCACATACTTGCAGTGCTAAGGCTTTGCATACAGTGACAACGGCGGTACAAGTGCGGTGACCCCACCAACATGAGCCCTGCACAATCTCACCATGCAATGTGCACATACTTGCAATGGTAAGGCGTTGCATACAGTGACAACGGTGATACAAGTACGGTGACTCCACAATGTGAGCCCTGCACAATCTCACCGTAAGATGAGCACATACTTGCAGTGCTGAGGCTTTGCATACAGTGACAACGGTGGTACAAGTGCGGTGACCCCACAATGTGAGCCCTGCACAATCTCACCATGCAATGTGCACATACTTGCAGTGCTAAGGCGTTGCGTATGGTGAAAACGGTGGTACAAGTGCGGTGACCCCACCAACGTGAGCCCTGCACAATCTCACCATGCAATGTGCACATACTTGCAGTGCTAAGGCGTTGCATACAGTGAAAACGGTGGTACAAGTACGATGACCCCACAATGTGAGCCATGCACAATCTCAGCGTGAGATGTGCACATACTTGCAGTGCTAAGGCGTTGCATATGGTGAAAACGGTGATACAAGTGCGGTGACCCCACCAACGTGAGCCCTGCACAACCTCACCGTGTAGTATGCAAACTTGTAGTGCTGAGGCCTCCACGCAAAGTGGTGGATGTCTCCCACGCTTTCAGTCATATTGTAGTGCAGCATGCTCAGGTTTGCCCACTCCCACTTGTAAGGTAGCAGCTCCAGCACCTGCACGTACGTTTTGGTCATTTTGTGCTTTCTGTTGTAGGTTGTATGATCATTCTGTGCTTTCTTTTGTAGGTTATATGGTCATTCTGTGCTTTCTTTTTTGAGTTGCAGCTCCAGCGCCCTGCGCATATGTTTTGATCATTTTGTATTTTGTGTTTTGTATGGTACAAACGAGGATGCTTTATGTCAGCCACGGTGTAGCTTTTACATCTTGTCAGGGGAAGAAAGGGAACAGTATGCATGGTAGAGGAGGTGGCAGTGGATAGCTATTAGGGTACAGAAATAAAAGAGGTGGCAGTAGATAGCTATAATGGACCAAGGGTATAGAAACAATGAGAAAGGGAACAGAACTACTGCCACAGTCCGCAAGAGTGGCAGGTAACAGATGAACTTGCGGCATCCATGACTCAGCAATTATTGTTGGATGGTATATTGACTCACAAACCTGACAGCATGGCTTAAAGAGCGTAAGACGTGTATCACAAATGATGTGCTGACATAGAAAGGCCTGTGAAGCAAACTGCCATGTATGAGGATCTGGATGGCGGTTAGCATCATCGTGCAAGTGCTCTTTGCAAAGCATGTCCTGACCTTGAATATGATGAGTCTTAAAAGGCTTTTAATCTGATCTGGATGGCGATCAGCATCATCACGCAAGTGCTCTTTCCAAAGCATGTCCTGACCTTGAATATGACGAGTCCTAAAAGGCTTTTAATCTGATCTGGATGGCAGTTAGCATCATCGCGCAAGTGCTCTTTCCAAAGCATGTCCTGACCTTGAATATGACGAGTCTTAAAAGGCTTTTAATCTGATCTGGATGGCAATTAGCATCATCACGCAAGTGCTCTTTCCAAAGCATGTCCTGACCTTGAATATGATGAGTCTTAAAAGGCTTTTAATCTGATCTGGATGGCAGTTAGCATCATCGTGCAAGTGCTCTTTCCAAAGCATGTCCTGACCTTGAATATGATGAGTCTTAAAAGGCTTTTAATCTGATCTGGATGGCAGTTAGCATCATCACGCAAGTGCTCTTTCCAAAGCATGTCCTGACCTTGAATATGATGAGTCTTAAAAGGCTTTTAATCTGATCTGGATGGCGATTAGCATCATCACGCAAGTGCTCTTTCCAAAGCATGTCCTGACCTTGAATATGATGAGTAGTCCTAAAAGGCTTTTAGTCTAAGTACACAAAATCGATGTTTACCCTAGCAACCAAGAAGAATAAGCAGGGTTGGCCAGAACCGTTTGCCTACATCGTGCATGACCGTATGTTATGGTAATTTCCCTGCTGTAAAAATACTGTCAAACACCGTATACACGAATAAACGTATGGTTCTGGCCAACTGCAAGTGTTGGTGTCCAATCTTTGAAAGAGCAGGTTTCACCGATCCGCCTACCATTGAGCCTGGGCGCATGAAGATGGAGTTTGCCATGGCTGAGTGGTGGCGCCCTATGAGCACAGCAGACCGGGACACCGCTTCCAAGTGGGTGGAAAAGGACGCCTCTGCAGTAGGGCTTATAATGCGCGCCTGCGTGTACGCAAGCATGTGTGTGTGTGTGTGTGTGTGTGTGTGTGTGTGTGTGTGTGTGTGCGCGCGTTGTAAACGTGTGTGCATGCCTTGTGTGTGTATGTGTACGTTTACCTGCCGTTGCCCTCCTTTAGCTTGCGCAGTGTTCTGATTTATAGCAGAAGCTAATTGCAGCGACGCTCAATTCTCTTACCCACTCCCTTCATTTTGTGCCAAAACATTTGCATCTCAAAGCCACTGAGTATTACACACTCCTGCTTGTACCCAACCCCACGCAACAGCTTGTCATATGGTTTTTGATGCCAGACGCCACCTCAATAACCAGCCATTTAACCCACCTTCAAGTTGTGCTGCGCCCCCACACGGTGCAGCAGCTGCAGCAGCTCGCCGTGGTTTGTGATGCCAGGCCATTCGGGGCCCCCAGGCATGAGGAGTGAGATCGTGCGGGGCAAATTGGGGGGGGTACCTTGCTGCCAATCTGTAGGGGGGGTCATGCCTGCCCTTTCGTACGCCATTTGCCTGCAGCGGGATGTTTGTGTGCATGGCTCACGCACAGAGGAGGCTACTGTTGCTGTGCCGTGTACCAGACGAAAGGAGCACCCACTGGAACAGTTCAAATTGTAACTATTTGCCTGCAGCAGGGTGTTTGCGAGCACGGCTCACACACAGAGGAAGCTATTGTTGCTGCTCCACTTACCAAAGGAAAGAAGCACGTACATAAGGGAACTTGTTGAAGCATTTGCGTGCAGCAGCTTAACTGTATATGGTACACACAGGAGGCCATTTCTGCTAGGCCACGTACCAAAGAAAAAATCCACACACAAAAGGGAGCTGTTGAAGCATATACGTGCAGCAGGTTCATTGTACACATGGAATTCATAATACATGGTACACACAGAGGGCCACTTCTGCTAGGCCACGTATAAAAAAAAGGGAGCACCCACAAATGATTAAAGGTGGACACTCCTTCCGTGCCAACCCTCTCGTGCAGCCATGTGCATAGAGAAAAGATCGTGCCAACCCTCTCGTGCAGCCATGTGCATAGAGAAAAGATCGTGCCAACCCTCTCTTGCAGCCATGTGCATAGAGAAAAGATCGTGCCAACCCTCTCTTGCAGCCATGTGCATAGAGAAACGATCGTGCCAACCCTCTCGTGCAGCCATGTGCATAGAGAAAAGATCGTGCCAACCCTCTCGTGCAGCCATGTGCTTGGAGAAAGATGTAAGGCGTGTTCGTGCATGGCACACACAGTAGGCAGTTCTAAGGTTGCGTGTCATGTTTGAACAGACCACCCGGCAGTGCACTACAGCAGAGTAAGTGGTGTGTGCCACCTAGCAGTCGAACTTTTTGACTGATGGCTTATCTTATCTTGTAAGTGTGCGTGTGTGCCACTTTTTACGTGCCATGAGCCTGTGCAGGGGATGAAACCGAGCTCCAGGTTTGTCGCTGCGTAACTATGCACGTGGCAACAGCTCCATTTTTGCACCTTACAGACCTGGGCTACAGAAACAGCTCCAATTTTGTCGCTGTGTAACTGTGCACATGGCAACGGCTCCATTTTTGCACCTTACAGACCTGGGCTACAGACATAGCTCCAGTTTGTTTGCTGTGCAACTGTGCACATGGCAACAGCTCCATTTTTGCACCTTACAGACCTGGGCTACA
>Ga0307945_1002624_pt1 | contig 14589 bp, 14 predicted proteins | sample OrgLakmetagen228_FD_201818 | JGI IMG/M metagenome (GOLD analysis project Ga0307945, IMG submission 201818) | Saline water microbial communities from Organic Lake, Antarctica - #228 | ecosystem: Environmental > Aquatic > Non-marine Saline and Alkaline > Saline | place: Antarctica: Organic Lake...
GGGGTGAGATAGGGACTTGTCTCTAAGCGTGGGTGAGAAGTCCAAACTGAGTGAAGGCATAACAACAGCTAGTCCTTGCTCCACGTTAACCAACTGAATGAAGGCAGAACAACAGCTCGTCCTTGCTCCACGTTAACCAACTGAATGAAGGCAGAACAACAGCTCGTCCTTGCTCCACGTTAACCGACTGAATGAAGGCAGAACAGCAGCTACTCCAACCCTCCACGTCGGAGCAGTGGAGAGGGAGGACAAGATGTGAGGCTGAGGGAGGGGAAGGGAGGAATTGCTGTGGGAGGTATGGTGATGGAGTTACAGTGATGGGGAGTAGTACACATACACATACACGCACATACACGTACACACACATACACATACACATACATATACATATACACATACACATACACATACACATACACATACACACACACATATACACAAACACGCATGCATTCCTCAATGGCCAAGGATATGGGGTGTGCGGATCAGCGTTTTAATGAGCTTCTGTGCCAATGCAAGCTCTGTCAAACAGGACGCCATGAAGTTGACACTGCAGGCAGCACTGCAGGCAGCACTTAGTGGCTCGTTTGGGACTGTGCGCGCAGAATGCCTGTGTGGCCTGGGTGTATGCTGTGGGAAAGGATTTCAGTGTCAGGCAGACAGAATGAACGTCTTGGGATGGACTGCTGCAGACTGATGATTGGGCAGGAAGGCTACCACAGACTGTGTTTGTGGGCAGGTGGACTGCTGCAGATTGTGTGTGTGTGTGTGTGTGTGACTGGGCAAGACTCCTGTAAACTGACATAACCACTGCTCTCATAATCTCTGCTGGACTCTCTTCTCATCTGCAGCGACTGTTGTTCAGGGTACCCTACCCCCTAACCCCAACACAACCATCCACACACAAACACACACACACACACACACTACTGCCACTCAGCCAGGTGAATCATGTCTTACAGGTGAGTGTCCTGTTTCATTTTTGCTGTTGTGTCACTCTGTTTGTCTAGTGCAGCACAAGCACTCGCAGTGACACACGCACACACACACACCACCGTAACAGATTTGCTACAGTTCCAACGTGACCCTATACTGTAACACTGGCCCATTTTTGATAAATACCACCATGAAGAGAGCTACATGCAACATGTAATTATGGAAAGTACTCCTAAAAAGGGAACTGCTCCATACTCTTCTCCCCCCCTCCTCCTCCCTCTCCTGTTTCATCTAAACATTCATCTCAGTAGCTTTGAGCAGCCAAGGTAGATGCCTTGCTGCGGCAAGTCGGTCAATTTTGTCTGTCTGAACTTGAGTTGTGGTACATTTGCATAATAACGCCGAAAGAAATGCGTCATAAATTGTGGGATCAAATGGAGAGACCTGCCTCTGAACCAAACCATATATATATATCATCATCATCATTGAGCCTTAACCTTAGTGTGGTACCCTGCCTGTGTGTCAGGCACACATTGCGTGGTGACATACCCCCCTCTTATGCGCACCTGTACACGGTGATTGTGCGCTTTGATTGTGCGCACTTGAAGACTGTGTACACGGTAATTGCGCGCTTTGATTGTGCGCACCTGTACACAGTGATTGTGTTGCCCTTCATGCCCAGCACGAGGCAGTCCTGGTTGCCCTCCAAGCAAAAGCCCACAAAGCCGGGCTCCATACCTGTGCTGCGGGGCACGCTCACCTGTGAATGTGCATGTGTGTCGTGTGTGATTCTGATTATGTGAATGTGTATAGCGTGTGAATGTGCGTGTGTGTGTGCGTGTGTATGTGTGTGTATGTGTGTGTGTATAGGTGTGTGTGTATGTGAGAAAGAATATGTGGGTATGCTGTGCACAAGTTGGCATGTGTTGATTAGGTATGGCGTGCTTGTGTGCTTGTGTGTCGAGATGGATTTACAGGTCATGACGTAAGCAATATTGTTGCTGCAAGCGTAGAGGAGAACAGAACAGCACATGAATAACAGGTCCTGCGCTTGCAAGAGCATATTCAATTCGACAATGTTCCGCATCAAAATGACACCATGTATATGAAAATGAGATATGAGGTTTTAGCACGGAGTCATAAAAGATGTATTGAGACAGATTTGGGCGAGCAGAACGTCAGCCACAGAGGCACATGCACCGATCTAGATCACAAATAGGGTTGGCCAAATAAAGCCCTTAAAGAGACATCGTGTATGCGTTTATGACAGCCATGTACTTGGAGGTGCTCTCCCCTCCCCCCTCAACCCCTTTCAATTAATCCTAAATGTATTACCTGATGGTTTAAACACACTTGGAGGTTTTCTCCCCTCCCCCCTCAACCCCTTTCAATCACTCCTAAATGCCTTACCTGATGGTTCAAACACACTTAGTACTTAATATACACCCTGCACCCTACAATTCATGCACGACCGGCCACCAAAACCGAGGCACCTGACTTGATGACTTGATGCAAAGCCACGTTAGTGGAGAATACAGCTCCCCACGCTCCATGGGAAGAAGGTGCATTTAATACTAGCCCAGCTGCTCAAACACCTATATACCCATGCACTATGCACTACGGTTCCGACCGCCCATTTCACTTGCGCAAAATCCGAAATCCGTTCATCACTCCTCCCTGAAATCCACTTTGAGCCCAACCAATCCAACCTCAATCACGTCAGACTACCTCCCTCCTAATTTCTTCAAAGTAGCTCACGCTCACTCCTCCAATCAGCCTTACTCTCTACCGTTTCAAACTTATACCATGCAGTACCATGCAAGAGCCACTCGCTCCAGCATTCATGACATTCACACTCCACACACTCCTCCCATTAAACCCACTGCCTCTTCCCTTGGAAAGCCAATGCCAAAACAATATGGGTACGCTGCACTTTTGGTGGAATGGCCAACTGGTGCAAGCATGGCTAGTTTTGAGCCTTCAAGCTTTTAGTACTATGCACCTTGACCCTTCATCAGCGCACGACTTTTAACTTTCTTAATCCCCCACCCTCACCATATGCCACACGCTTGTCCCTGGCCGCTAATCAAGGCCAACTCCAAGCTTCCTTTGGACCACTTTGGACTTATACACAGCCACCCGCCCACCTTCACCACGCCGTGCGCTCGCAGTCGGTCCCAATCCAAGCTCTCTCACACGCTAACTCACCCACTCTCAACGACTGACACAAAGCTATACGCACTCACCACCCATTCACCCGCTCACCTTCACCACGCCGTGCGCTTGCAGTCGGTCCCAATCCAAGCTCCCTCACACGCTAACTCACCCACTCTCAACGACTTACACAAAGCTATACGCACTCACCACCCATTCACCCGCTCACCTTCACCACGCCGTGCGCTTGCAGTTGGTCACCGATGGAGGCCAGGAACGACCTCTTAAGGCCCTCCTTGCCCACACGTGCACTCGGCAGGCCACCCTCCTTAGACTCGCGCACGCGAACAAGGTGGTGGATGTGCGCAGCAGCTCCGTGGCTGAGGGGGCGCTGCAGGCGGCGAGACCTACGTGTGTGTACATATGTGTGAATGTGTGTGAACATATGTGTGTGCATATGTGTGTATGTGTGTGTTTTGTGTGCTGTGTGCGTGGTAAGGACTTGGGACATTGCAGGCGAATATTATTTTGCAGCACATATACAAACATGCATACATAAGTAGGGTGAGAGGCATCCCCATAATATGATTATTGCATTATATAAATTATATACTATGATATCAGGAGGCTAAACAGAAAATCCATGACAGTCGCGTGTAAATCATGGGCCTCCGGCACAAAATGACCACCCACCCCCCAGACCCCCCTTCCTGAACCCCCACACTAATAAAACGGGTGTGAATCTGCTCAGAATCTAAGCAGCTAACTGCCTGCACCATTCTTGTGCCAAATAGGTTAAAACCTGAAGAGTTATAGGGCAACAACTGGTATGCGCACGCTATTGCACTGACCACCTGCTTCGTGCACAAATCCAGCCAAAACCTTTGCCGAAGCACTTTTTTACTTCATTCATGCAACTCATGTAAAATGCAATACATGAACTGCAAGTTTGAAATCAATTGCTGGTAATTTGCCAACACACCCCTGTGGCCTACTTGTTGGCCTTCCTGCGTTTCTGCGACCAGGCACCCAGACCCCCCCCTTTTATCAAATCACCCAACAAGGGTGCCATTTGACTGGGCTTGAGCGGAGGATTCCAAAAATATATTTATTACTTGCTGGAAGTAGCCCGGAAAATTTCTGGAGACCCCCCCAAAATTTTTGAGCACCCCAAATGACCACCCACCAACAGGCCCCTCAGAATCGACAAATCAATATACCAATCGATAGCTCTCGACGTCAGGATTCCAAATATGTAATTTATATTTCAATCGACACGTGATGCCAAAAAGTTATGATCCTTGACGCCTCCTGATGATATCACCAGGTGGGTTCTGCATAACATTATATTTTTGAGTGGCGCCAAGCGCGCTGCAGATGCCTGCTGAACAGATGACGGGGAAAGCATTTGGGATAGAAAGGGGCCCAGATGGCAAGTACCAACAGAAGCTCCTGGGGACCTGCTACACCCCACTGGAGCTCATGTCGCAGCTGGAGACCAGAAGCAGAAAGACCATTGCAGATTGTGGATGCAGTCATCACCGACCAGGAACATCAGCCTTGTGCCCTGAGGTGCCAGCGTTGCAACCACCTCATTAGCCCTTGCAACTCGTCCCAGTCAATCTAGCAGGATGATGGGCGGTGAACGGGCCTACTCAGCCTGAAGAGGGGCTGATGGAGGAGGAGGGAGCCCCCCCCAAGAGCGCAAGGCACAACAGCTCCCTGTCGTCCTTACATCCCAACATCCAAGCAGCAGCAGGACAGCCACAAGGAGCTCATGCGCTCTGTCATTGATGTTGAGCCTCAAAGGTCCAGCTGGGGTGCAACTTGAAATGGCGGCCTTTGGTTCAATTTGAGCAGCAGCCCAAAGAGCAGCAGTCACATCAGCTACCTTATTTTTAAGTTTGTTTGGCAGCTTTAGACAATGAACCAGCAACTCAAACAAGTTGTTTGAAACAACTCAAACATCAGCAGCGGATCCATTATTTGTTTACAAATGGCTGGCCAGAACCATATACATACGGTGTACACACGGTATTTTTGGCTTGGAAACCACCAAATACACGGTGTATAAATACGTATATATACGGTTCTGGCCAACCCTAATTATTTGTGTAAACTGCTGGCTTTCCCTCCCTCATTTGATAGCTTTCTTCTCCAATCCATGCAGGGTTTTCACCAATCAACTCCTTAAATCCAAATCCCCATGGAGCACAGTTTGGAATAAATATTGCGTTTTCTAGTACATTTATATAATATGGGGAAAATATTATGTTACCGTACATAAAATATATCACCGCCCTAATTATTGTTTTTTGGACATATCACTTGTGAAACGATGGTAAAATATATAATTATTTCTAGGGGGAGCGGTTCAGGTTTTTAGGGGGGCGGTAGCAAAATGTATTTTATGTTTGAAGTGACAAGCGCAGAGGATGCCCCCCGCTCCGCCTGCCCCTTCCTCCCCAGACCTTGCCCGTCTGCAGCAGGCAAGAGCGGACCGGGCTGAGCGAGAGGCAAAGGAGCGCAAGAACAAGAGGCAGCCATGCAGAACTCGCAAAACTAAGTTGGTTTGCCCCAACAGGATTGTACAGATGGCACTGCACTGGCATTCTGTGGTATTGTAACTAACAAAGCTGACAGGGATGCAAGCAAGCTCTCATGCAGCAGCAGAAATGCGCAGGCGCACAACGTGCACACACACACACACACGCGCACACACACTCATACATACACACATGCAGACACACACATGCACAGGCGCACATACTCACACAGGTGCACACACGCACAGACACACATGCACATGCGCACACATGCACACACACACTCTCTATAGCAACCTTGCACACACACGCACACACACATATACACACACACTTGCACACACTCTAGCTATAGCACCCAAGCAGCACGCAAATCTAGCACACGCACGCAGCAGCAGTAGCAGCAGTGACAGCAACAACAGCAAGAGTGACAGCGGCTTCCATTTCCTCCTTGAGTTGTGGGAGGTGAAGTTGGCCACACACACACCCCCAGGGCTCCAAAAGCCCCTTTGAGAAGGGGTGGTTGCTGATTATTACTGTAAAATAATTGGTGTTAAAACTTTTTCCAGGGGGGATGGTGAGGACATGTACGTACGTACGGTGTACCTCGCACCCTATACATGACACATACATATTGTAGTTGCAGAAGTTTTATAAGAGGTGCAATATGCAAATTTAAGCAAAAATCCACGTGCACGGTGTGTTTCCTGGAAGACCTATCTAGTGGGATTGGCCAGAATCTTATAAAAAAGGTGCACAAAAGGTGTAAAGTGCTGTAGAAAAAACATACGGTCAGAATACACGCCATGCACAGTGTTTATATGTGCTTCTGGCCACCAAACCTATCGGTAAGCTAGCCCTGTACCACATTTCTTTCTCTAGCGCTGAAAGCCTTGCAGTACCATACGATCATTAGGCACTCTCACACACACACACACACACTCTCTCTCTCTCTCTCTCTCTCTCTCTCTCTCTCTCTCTCTCTCTCTCTCTCTCTCTCTCTGTGTCCCCCCACCACACACATTTGTTTACCCCCCCCCTCTTCTCAACACACCCACGTCCACACCCACACCCATACCCACTGGTCAATGAAGAAGATGCGGTCTGTGTCGGAGGGAGAAGTGCCTAGAATGATGTTGTCTGGAATTGTATCAAAGTCGTTGTTCTCATCAAGCTTGGAGGGGTGCTCGTCACTCCAGGGATCGGGGGGCTCCTTTTTTCGTGCCAAGCGTCTTGGCGCTTCTTCTAGGGTGTCGTCATCATCTTCACTGACAAGCCCAGCTGCTGAGTGTATGAGTCATGCGTGGTTGTGTGTGTGTGTGTGTGTGTGTGTGTGTGTGTGTGTTCGTGTCCATGCGCGTGCAATCGCTTGTGTGCACGTGAGTGTGCTCATGCTCTGGTCTGATGCACATGCTCATGCCATGCTTTTTGTTTAAACATGCTTGGCTCACCTGCTGCAGCCTCCCCTGAGCCTGCTCCACCCACAGCGTCTGCGCTGCTGCTGCTGGTGGACATGGGTTGGGATGGAGGGGGTGGGGGAAAGGAAGGCTGGCCGCTGCTGCGTCGTGCTTGCTGTAGCAGGGCAGCTGCCGAGAAGGGCAGGGAGGAGGGCACGGAGCGGGCTCTACCTGCCCCAGGGCATGAGGCCTGAGAAAAACATGCTGCTGCAAGAGAGGAGGGGGGACTGGAGGAGGGTGACGCGCGTGTTCTGATACTGCTGCCTGCCAAAGCAGCGAGTGGCTGGCTTCGGATGCTGGCACAGGAGGAGGTGTGCCTGCTCAGGCCCCTCAAGAGTTGCTGTTGCCAGGACATTAAACGAGGTTGAGGATCACTGAGCCATGCGCAAACTAATTGCAAACAAAAATTATGTAACAGGGGCAAACTTTTTTACTTTTGAATGGAACATACTTTAAAATTTTTGGATAGAGCACCCTCAATCGAAGAGTGTAGAGGTACCAACCTGCCAGAGCATGCGAGCACGTGCGCGCGCACAAGCACACACACACACACACACACACACACACACACACACTTCACACACACACACACACACACACACACACACACTCACTCACTCACACACAACACACACACACGCGCACACACACACACACACACATACACACACACACAAACATGCACACACATACACACACACCAGTCACTTGCGCGCGCACACACACACACACACACACACACACACACAGACACACACACACACGCACGCACACACACACACTCTTGCACAAACGCACACACACACGCACACACACATACACACACATGCTCACAAACACAGCACGCGCACTGCTTGAACTCACTGACAACCTGTTTCTTGCTCAACCTCCTCTGCAGGGCGTTCTACGCCACCACTTCCAACCCATGGCAGGCCGCAAGCCCATGTCAGGCACCACAATTTCCTTTGCGGTGTCCCTCGCGATCTTGCTCGTCAGCGTATGCATGTACTACGGCAACGTAATTGTGCTCTTCAAGGACATACCCACCCTTATCGATACCATGGCCATCTCCTTGTTCCCCCGAGAGCCTGATCTGGTGGCCTACACATGCTTAAGCCCTGATGGCAGCGAGGACTTCAAGCTGCTTGTGGAAGAACTTGATAGGGGGGGGGCAAACGTGCATGGTGTGGGGCTGGGGACTTTTGACGGCATGAGAGGGTTGCAGGTAGGCACTGGCACGAACATGCGCACGCACGCACACACACACAAACACGCACGCGCACACACACAAACGCGCACGCACACACACATGAGTGCACACATGCACACACGCACATACACACGCATTTGCGATACGCACACACAAGCACACACATACACGCACACACATGCCCATGCTTACGCACACACTCCCTAACGCACATCTGCAGGCGCTGCGTCACGTCCCTAAAGGAGAACTGATCCTCTCCGTGCCCTACACATTTGCATTATCCATCGCCACAATGTCTGCAAGGTGCGATCAACGCGCATTGTTGCACACACGCGTGAGACCACAAAACTTTCACATGCAACGCCCCCTCTCTTGTGACCTGACTTTGCACCCTAAGGAAAGAAGAGTGTGCACAAAGTGCAAATTCTCCACAGGGCCCTCCTTCCTTGACTGTGTGGAGTGCATTTGAAAAATGAAATATGAATAGCCCACGGCTGCTTGGTACATTGTATGCTGTAAAGTAGGAGGCGCCTCTTAGCTATTTATACCAATGGAGGCAGCAACTGGCAGCTTTTGGCGTACAGCTGTTGTGTGACTTCTGACTTCAGCGTGCATCTGTAAGATCCGAAATGTGCAATCTAAGGTTGTTTGGGGTGTCCCTCAAGAACATAGACAGGCTGACAATGAAGGTGATCACCTTTCCTTCACCCCACTTCATTGGTATGTATGTCTAAGTGACAGGTTGTACCTAAGCGTGCTATCTAAGCGTGCTATCTAAGCGTGCTATCTAAGCGTGCTATCTAAGCGTGCTATCTAAGCGTGCTATCTAAGCGTGCTATCTAAGCGTGCTATCTAAGCGTGCGTGCTTGGTTTACTATGTTGATGCATCATGCTATGCTGCATACGAAGCTCGCAAGCGTTTTTCCCCTTTCAGTTCTTAGAGCAGCAAATGGTAGTTCACACAGCATGCAGCTCTCCTTTGGGCACTTGGTACAAGGCTCGGTGCTCACACAGATCTGCTTAGTACTTAGTGCAGCTCACTCATAAGTAGGGTTGGCCAGAATCGTGTATGTACGGTGTATATACGGTGTTTTTGGCTGGGAAATTACCGAATATACGGTCAAATACGGTGTAAATATACGGTTCTGGACAATTCTCTCATAAGTATGTACGCAGGTATCCACATTTGTGATGGATTACTCAAATGATAGGTGACCCACGTGACTACGCACCATAAAGACTACTGTGCTGGGATTGAGTCATGCTCGTGCGCATACCTTGCCCTGTGCACACAAGCATGCGTGCCTTTTCATCGAAAATGTGCAGCACTGTGTGGCTACTTCACCGCGTGCATGCTGAAGTACGCACGCGTGTGTTTGCGCCTGACCGCCCTCCAACTATGAAATAAGCTTACGTGTCTATTTCCTTGACTGTGCTTTTTGCATGAGACAGATGAAATAAGCTTACTCTGCATGAGACAGATGAAAAAAGCTTACATTGCATGAAACAGATGAAATAAGCTTACTTTTAGGGTTGGCCAGAACCGTATATATGCACCGTATATGACCGTATATTTGGTGATTTCCCTGCCAAAAATACCGTATATACACCGTATATATATGGTTCTGGCCAAACCTACTTACTTTGCATGAGACAGATGAAATAAGCTTACTTTGCATGAGACAGATGAATTAAGCTTACTTTGCATGAGACAGATGAATTAAACTTACTTTTAGGGTTGGCCAGAACCGTATATATGCACCGTATATGACCGTATATTTGGTGATTTCCCTGCCAAAAATACCGTATATACACCGTATATATATGGTTCTGGCCAACTCTACTTACTTTGCATGAGACAGATGAAATAAGCTTACTTTGCATGAGACCGATGAAATAAGCTTAACTCTGCATGAGACAAATTAAATAAGCTTACTTTGCATGAGACAGATGAAATAAGCTTAACTCTGCATGAGGCAGGTTATTTATGCTTAACTCTGCATGAGACAGATAAAATAAGCTTACGTGCCTTGTTCCTTGACTGTGCACTTTGCATGATACAGAGTTGGCCAGAACCAAACATGAACACGTATATACGGTGTGAATTCAATGTTCTTAGGAGGGAATCTTCATGTATACAAGCTACGGTGTGTGTATACGGCTCTGGCCAGACCTATACATGAATAGGGTTGGCCAGAACCATGTATATACGGTGCATATACGGTGTTTTGCGCAGAGACATCACCAAATATATGGTCATACATGGTGTGTTTATACAGTTCTGGCTAACCCTACACATGAACCGTGAAGATCACACGTGTGTGATTTTACCTTTCCCCTTTACATCTCCCATTCAAGGTGCAGTGTGCACGTGTGCACTTGAATTGTGAAGTGAGCATGTGAGTGCTCGCACCTCTCCTTCCTTGACTGTGTGGAGTGCATATGAAATGTGAAATATGAGGTCTGAAATATGAAATATGAAATATGAAGTATGAAATATGAAGTATGAAATATGAGGTATGAAGATACACGTGTAGGCCCGATATGTTCCCTGACCACTATGCAGTCTGCACTTGGACTGTGAAGTGAGCTCACGGTGCCTTCTCCCTTGACTGTGCCGAGTGCATGCAAAGTAAGAAAACACGCAAATGCCCGGCCTTTTCCCACTCCACCGTACAGTGTGCACTTAAAACTTGGACTATGAAGTGAGCTTACGGTGCCTCCTCCCTTGACTGTTCCCAGTGCATGCGAAGTAAGAAACACGCAAATGCCCAGCCTTTTCCCACTCCACCGTACAGTGTGCACTTAAAGCTTGGACTGTGAAGTGAGCTTACGGTGCCTCCTCCCTTGACTGTGCAGTTTGCATGTAAGCCATGAAAAGATAACACGTGCGTTTCCCGTTATCCCTGTGCAGTGCGCAGGCTGGTGCTGCCACCACAGGCTGGAAGTACGTTGTAGACGGTGACATACATTTGGACACCTTTGCTTTGATGTACGAGGCATACGTGCGTGGGTCACGTTCACCTTGGCGGCGCTACTTTTGCACCCTGCCCCAGTCGTATGATCTGCCCACGGAGTACAGGTGTGTGTGTGTGTTGTGTATTTGTGTGGGCGTGCATGCATGAATTTAAGCCGCCCCTGCTCCAGCTGTATGAGTATGAGCGTTCTGTGCATGTATTTGCGTGTGTTTGTGTGTTGTATGTTGTATGTGAGTGTGCATGTGCGTGTGTGCGTGTGTGTGCGTGTGTGTGCGTGTATTGTGTTTGTGTGCACACTTGTTGGCCCTACTTTGCACCGTCCAGTGCACTATCTTACTGGTGTGTGGCAGCAGCAATCGACGTCGTTGATAAAATTCCAATAAAATTCTGCTGGTAGTCTCGCAAGGCTTGGATGCAGAGACGACCCAAATATGTGGCTGCTCCACAGATTCTTTCACGGAGGGTCAGTAAACGCTCTCCTGCACCAAAAAACTTGTAAATCCCTTCCTGTGCACGTGGCTCTGTTACTTCAATTTTTTGACCTTTTGACCCCCTTTTGTGCAGTGACGCTTGGAGCCAGGAGGTGGTGGCCTCGCTCCCAGACTTGCAGAGATTTGTGGCTAAGCGCAAGAAAGAGGTGCTTGTGTGTGTGTGTGTGTGTGTGTGCGTGCGTGTACGTGCGTGCGTGTGTGCATGTGCGTGTGTGTACGTGCGTGTGTGCGTGTGTGTGTATGTGTGTGTGCATGTGCGTGTGTGTGTGTGTGTGTGTGTCAAAGGACCAGCACTTGGCCAGAGCCTTCTCCCATCAAAGATACACACACTTGGCCAGAGCCATACACACACTCAGCCAGAGCCATATAAGCACTCAACCAGAGCCTTCTGTCGTCATAAGCACAAATTGCCCTCTTTTGAAGCAGCAGTAAATGCCTGTGTTTGAGGTACACATTTCCTTCTGACGTGGCCTCCATATCCAGACCCGATTTGGGTTGAAATTATATGCTCAGATGGTACGGTGGAGTCAGGGAATACCTCTTTTTCTTTACATAGAAAGTGTTTGTTTTTTTCTAAATTATAAGCTGCATTCCATTTGTGACTTCTTCCATCCTACTGATGCATGCATCGCAAACCTGTGCTTTACCCTGCCCACCACAGCTGGCGCACTTTGAGGGCATCACCAAATCTGCGCTGTTTGAGCTGAGAGGTGCGTGCGTCGATTGTCTATTGTTCTGCCTCATTGTGCATGCGCATATGAGCAGTGTCGTGAGCGTGTACAGGTGCCTTAACATGTATTTACCAGTTATGCCCTAAAATGTATCTATATTTACCAGTTATGCCCTAAAATGTATCTACCAGTTATGGCTCAAAATGTATGTACCATTTAGGGTAGACCCTGACTGAATCATTACGTTGCGCATCACGTGCAGGTGGCTCCCAGCTCCTCAAGAACGTGTCCAGGTCAACCCTCCGCTCCCTACACAACAGTGAGTGGGAAGGCCTATGGGCTCTGTTTACTCCCTTTGATTTCACGTCATTTTCGGTTTCTGGTCTGGCGCACTTCCATTGAAACCATTGCTGCCAGAAACACTAGGACAAAAGAACAGAAAGCAAACCACGACTATGTCGCTCGACTCGCACAAAGACTTAGTCGCGTGCCGGTATTTCCAAAGGCGCACATAAGCGCACTCAATGAGCTGGGGCCTATTCTTTACAATTTCAAGGCAAAAGCCTGTCTTTGGGCAATGACGAAAATATTATGTGTAGTGCTGAGACTGCTCACCTGAGTGCATGTAGCAAGCAAATTAAATACAAACCACAAACAGTAGAAATCAGAGAGCTGCAGAGGTAAACAGGATCTCATGCTTTTTGGTAAAGTTGAGCTGTAAATAATCTCATTCATGTTTGTGGACGCACACTGTTTTAAGGGTGCCAGGCGCAACTAAACGCAGGGTGCTACAGAAATGCTGCACACACGTGTGTGTGTGAGTGTGTGTGTGTGTGTGTGTGTGTGTGTGTGTGTGTGTGTGTGTGAGTGTGTGCACACGTGTGTGTGAATGTGCGAGTGCGTGTGTGTACGTACATGTGCGTGTGCGCACTTACCTGTTGTGCTTATGAGGTGCACTCTCAATACGTGACAAATGTGTGTTTGTGTTCCTTTCAATGAGTCTAGGGTGTCGTTCGATTTGCTGTGCTGTGCATCTGTGTGTGTCTCGCGTCACGTATTAAGAGCAGCTGACTGTGACTGTGCTGTGTGTGACTGTGACTGTGCTGTGTGTGACTGTGCTGTGTGTGACTGTGACTGTGCTGTGTGTGACTGTGCTGTGTGTGACTGTGATTGTGCTGTGTATGACTGTGCTGTGTGTGACTGTGCTGTGTGTGACTGTGACTGTGCTGTGTATGACTGTGCTGTGTGTGACTGTGATTGTGCTGTGTATGACTGTGCTGTGTATGACTGTGCTCTGTGTGACTGTGCTGTGTATCTGTGTGCCTCGCGACAAGTGCAGCTGTCTGCACAGCACTCTCTTTGCTTTTGTGTCAGACATGAATAGCAAAGCATGGTGTAGCAACTAGCAAAGCCTCTGTCGGAATGCTATGACATTGAGCACTTTATCAACGAGAGGTGCATTGTCTTGTGTGTGCGTGCGTGTGCGGCTGCAGAGGCTTACTTGGCTGCCAAAACACGCACCCTGTCTTGGGACCTGGAGGAGGCAAACCAGAACAAGTTCAAGGTAGGGGGTGGGGTGGGGTGGGGTTGGAAGGATAAAGGTCGAGTTGGGAATAGCTAGAAATAAGTTCAAGGTAGGGGGTTTGATGGGGTTGGAAGGATAAAGGTCGAGTTGGGGATAGCCAGAAATAAGTTCATATGTTCAAGAACAAGGGTTCGTGTCTTGGTTCCGTAGCGCATTGCGTGATGGAAGGGGCAAAAAGCAATATAGGAGACGGCTACTTCTCCCCCCTTTTTCCATTCCATGCGTATTAGGATCTATTTTTACAACCTATTACAACCTATTACAACCTATTTTTTTTATAACCTGGGAGATGGTCTAGGGGTGAGAGCTGGAAAGCCAGAAGATTGTGTGTGTGTGTGTGTGTGTGTGTGTGTGTGTGTGTGTGTGTGTGCGCGCGCGGAAACAGAAGGCAAATCAGGAAGCGAGCACTTAAAACAAACGCATGACAAAGAGAGTGATGAATAAATGTGACTGCCAATGTATTGCTACCGTATTGTTTTCTTTTCAAAGATGCGCCAAACGTCTCTGCCCATGTGATATTTGATATTTACGTTGTGAGATCCTCAGTCTCGGGTAGCCTTG
>Ga0307945_1002636_pt1 | contig 14571 bp, 13 predicted proteins | sample OrgLakmetagen228_FD_201818 | JGI IMG/M metagenome (GOLD analysis project Ga0307945, IMG submission 201818) | Saline water microbial communities from Organic Lake, Antarctica - #228 | ecosystem: Environmental > Aquatic > Non-marine Saline and Alkaline > Saline | place: Antarctica: Organic Lake...
CCACCCACCTACCTACCTACCTACCTACCTACCTACCTACCTACCTACCTACCTACCTACCTACCTACCTACCTACCTACACACGTACGTCTCACAAGCGTTCACACACAACTCACCCACTGACAAAGCTGTCTTGTTCGCTGAGGATCTGGAACCGGACGGGCTTGTCACAGAAGCAGTATTTCTTGATAAGGTCAATGGTCCTCACGAGCGTGCTGCAGGGAAATGTGGCAGTTCTTTGTCGGAGGAAATGTTGCACTAAAAGTCTATCCGAACAACAACACCACAAACCAGGAGGCAGAGAACTCTTTTGGCTGAATCAGGTACTACGCACTTGAAGCACTCTTTGTGCAAATGCAAACTAAACTAGATTTTGCACGAAACACGGCCGCGCATACCTGCGTGATGGCTTGTTCTCGTGAAAAAGGTCCCCACCAAGCAGCACGAGGTCTACGTTCAACTCCTGGGCCTGCTTAAGCACCTCCTCAAACGCAACGAAGGAGTCGTGCTTTCTGATTTGGTCCTTCTCCCACACACCCTGTTTGTGAAAAGGAGCATGCACGCATGCAAGAGTCTTTCGCGGATCGCGTGACTGGAGTTTTGTGTGCATGTGGAGTTCTGCATGCATGTGTGCGGGAGTTGCCCGGGATGAGCTGGCGGTGTTCAGATGTGTTTTGCAGGCACTCACCAAGTGATTGTCAGAAGACACAAGGACCCTGATCACATCTCCATCTGCCTGCGTGCCCATTACAGTTTCAATACAATGTCATTAAATTTCAAATGAAGTTTTACATTTTGAAGCTTACCCAATAATATCTACATCAATGTTGAAACAAATCGGCGTGTGATTTGCTTGCTATTTTGCTGGGTTATAATGATTATTAACAGGCATAACGCCGCTGGACAATTGATTCTGGTCAGGCGTTGGAGAAGCACAGCACGTTCAAAATGAGACCCGCCACCATGCTGGCAATTACGCGTGGGGTGACAAGGAAATTTACAGGATCGGTGAACAGCAGCCGCAGGAAGTCCATTTGCTCAGCACCTGGAGAGGAGGGTTAAGCAGCAATAGGGCTTGACAAGTCAGGTCACATGCAGTTGTGCTCCATGAAATATCAAAATAATCAGTGTGGTTTTTTATACAACCAATGCATGAGGTGAGGGCTGGAATTAGGACGGACTATAAAGTGTAAGGGTTGCGGCATCAGCAGCAAAAGCTCTGCACATCCTGCCAAATTATGGCAGTGACCACAGGAGTGAGCTCCCATGAAAGGGCAAGGGCCATGATGCCGCCCACAGAGTGTGTCAAACCCAATTATGCAAACTCACGCACAAACTGCGACATGAATGCGTGCGTATTGATGAGCGAAAGTATGTATTTGTGTGTGTATATGTAAGTGACCAAAATGCAATACATACAGAGAGTGTCCTGCCTGTGGCGTACACTGAAATAAGCTCGAGCACGACACCTTCTTGATGTGAAGTTTGACATGAACAAGTAGGGGAACAGTGTGAGCATGTGCATCTGACCCGAATGGTGAATACCATGCCCACAAAGCCAGCCGTGAGAAAGGCCACTCCAAGGGACTGAGGTCCCACCAGCTTCAATTTTTCCAAGGAGTTTTTCCAATGGACTTGTCTCTGTAGAACACAGGACGTTGTGATTGTATCAATCAGCAACGCCACACAGGAGGAGAAGTGCAAAATGAATATGAAGTATTTTAACCTCAGGTAGGCCTAGGGTTTTCCATCTTCTGGTGAGCAGCATGTTTATGCAGACCTGGTGGGGTGTAAGCATAACAACTCAAGAAATCGTAAGTGTTGTGGCATTTAGACCAGCAACTCCGAGGCTGCTAAGATTATTATGTGGATGCTGGAAGAGGGTTTGTTGCTCTGAATAGGAACTGAAGAAAGAGATATTGCAGTTTCCTAGTGTTTATATCATATCATATTCATGCATCAAGTATCAATCATGGCATAAATCATAAGCATCCCTGGCTTCTAACACTTTTCTTGTGCCATTTCTGCTTCTTGTTGGGAATTCACGAATTCATGACATATTCATCTGTAGATGAACAGGCATCTCCTTTGCTGTTATTACGGGTTGAGGTTGGCAGCTAAGAGCCACGTAGGAATCATTCCCACCTGCGTCTAAGCAGCAGATTTGCGAGGCCGCCTTGTGTTATGTTTACTTGATATATGTTATGGTTACATACCAACGTAGCAAGGCTACCTACGTCTGCTTGTGCTAACACCCTGTGCACCACTTTGTTGGATCGCCTTCAGAGTCATTTGCCCGGCACCTTTTGTGCCTGTTTATGATCATTTAATTGTCTGCAGCCTGACAGCATGTAGTAAATGCCATCTAGTTTTTGGAAAATGTGGCTGATTGGAAGGCCTTCTATATGGTTGAGCGGCACGCGTTCAGTTGTATATCAAATCCGTGCGGCAGAGCACGAAATTGCTTTCTAATTTTTAGGAAAGGTGCTTTTCTTTGCCCAGATTGAGATATGTAGCGACTTCTACTAGCCTCCTGTACCTTATTATTCTGGCTTAGCATTGACCACATCTTTGATTTGGCATGCTACATCAGTGGCATACTTAAGCTTTTCAATAGTATGCTTAATACCAATAGTGACACTTTACGAAGGGTAGTCCAGGCTGATCTCAATTTACAGCCTCGTTCAAGTGCCTGCTGGACAGCTCATTTGCTGAGCGCTTTTCAAGGACTGCGTGGGCGTGAGTTGTATGTAGTACGGGGTAAGGTAAGGTTACATCACTATGTATGCCTCAAAGGGCATCTCAGCGGAAGTTTGGAAAAAGCCTGAAACTACACCTGGCTAAAAGAAAGAAACAGAAGCTAGAGGAAACATGAAACAGATGTATGTAGAAGAGAAAAGTGTATAGAGAAAGAGAACGTTTATTTTGAAGAAGCGCGAAGAGAAAGCATCAAGGAGAACGAGAAAAAAGCTGTTGATATGTCTCAGGATGTGTGTACAAGAAGCCTCAGTCAGAAACAGGAAACAAGAGGCTGAGAGAGCCTCACAAAACCAGGAGTGCCAAGAGAACAAGTGCAGCGGAGCAGAAGAGAGAACAAAGGACGCATGCAGCCCCCAAAAACAGCTCCTCTCTCTCCTCTCTAGCTACCCACCCCACCAGCTCACCCAGCTACAGCAGACCAGTCCGATGCTGTCCTCCACAACTTGCCAATTGAAACCGTATTTAGTACAAGCTGTTCAAACTGGGCGTGCTATTCCCATGCAAGAATTCACTGCAGATTTGAAGCATAGGATGAGAGGTGTTTGGAAAGACGCTGAGTTGGTGGACCCCAATGCGCACAACAACAAACTGGCCACTTATCATTCTTGATTTGCCACTCCATTTTCTAGAAGTGAGCGTATGCCGACTATTGTACCATGGTATCTCCATCTTGATCTGTCCAAACATGTTATGCGCAATACAAGTAGTTTCCGCTTGCGTGCGCATACTTTGAAAGTTGAGGCAGCAGCGTGGCTTGAAGATGGTTTTTGCGTATGTGACCAGTGCCCTGGTTAAATTGAACATGTTCAGAACGAGGTGCATGCTCTTTTATTTTGCCAAGACCATCCGGTTTGTGAGCTGAGGAAACATTTTTCCTTTCTGTGTACACCTTTTTTTGAGGACTTTTCAGCAGCCCAACCCTTTTTGCTGCAACAGGTCAATAACCAACTTGTTCATGATTTCCTTTCTCAGCAGAACACGCACTAGACTTTTTCTTTTTCTTTCTGAGCTTATGGATTTATTTGTGGCTGGCCGAGACCAGTCAGCAACCGATCAGCCAAACAACCTGGCTGAAGGTCACCCCCCATTGTAACCATCGTAAATCAGTGGCATGGCCCATACTTGCAATCCACGCTTAGGCTGGTACCATGATTTGTCGTGACAGATTACAGAGAAGTTACGCTCTCAGTTGTCTTCTCTGCAAAGCAATTAAAGTAGTAGTCGCATTAGACATTCAATGTCCCTTTGTAATGGAGATCAAGACTCCTCTCCTCCGAGGGAGAGAGAAGGGAGTCCCTTATAAAAATCGACAGGTCAAGTTTAGATGTCCGGACATTCAAAACACAGAGAGAGAGAGAGAGAGAGAGAGAGAGAGAGAGAGAGTGTGAGTGTTTGTTACAAAGGAGTCATCGAAGCTGTGAAAAGGACATGCATTTAATTGCAATAAATGGAAAGTCACATGATTGTTCATACTTCCAATTTAGCTCGACACGAAACAAGGAGGGCAATACTCTGTTACAACCATACCGCGAGAGTCTGGCAGTATCCCTGGCACAGGTTTTCGTGTTATTGAACTCCCTAGCCATGCTCAAGCTAGATGGCTTTTTTAATTCCTATTCAATAGGAAGAGTGATCTTGGTATCGAGACCCAGCAGCACTTGATTGCATGTGCAAAAGAGCCAAATTCTTACTTAGTCCGTAGAAATCCGAGTTTCAAAAGCTCTTAACAATCACGGGAAAAAAAACAAGAAAATATTCGGAAATGAAGTCAAGTTATCACGCAAGCAAGGAGGCAAACAGCCCCCAAATCCAGGCTGCAACACAAACAAAAGTAACAGACTTGACGAAGACCTTGAACGGTTGGTGACGGTGATAAGGCGCGTTAGTGTGTTCAAAGCTGCATTCAAGCGCCTTGGAGTCGCATCTTGATCAATCGCTTAACAGCTGATAGCCAGTATCCACATTCATCCCAGTCTGTGGTGGTCATTTGTACCTGCATTGAAGGGTGATAGGAGCAAATATGCTGTCATAATCCTGGCTATACCGTGATACCTAAGCAGTCACTTGCTTGGGCTTGAAGCAGAACTGAGGGAGTGAAAAAACAAAGGCACAAATCAAGGACTTTCAGTCAGGCCAGCCATCACTGTGAGTGTTCTTGCCCCCAAAGCAGAAAAGTACATTTAAGTATGTAGTAACCTTAATCAGATACATCTAAGCACCCCTGCACACTCAGTTTGTGGCGGGAGGTGCCCAGGTGGGCAGGGTGGAAATGGGTGAAAAATCCTGCCAGAAAATGGATTTCTTAAGCTCTTCCCCGGTACCACCGACTTACCAGGGATGTTTGCATTAATATTGAGGACATTTTGGTGAAGGTCCGGGGGTCTGGGGTAAAGGTCCGGTTTTAAACCCCCTTTTGACAGGGTAATTACTAAAAACCAAGGCTTTTGGGCAGGAAGCATGGATTTCACTCAAAGCTCCTCCTGAGGTGAGCCTGTCAATATTTTGAGTACACTCGCAACAAAGTCATCTGGTCGAGTTGGATTTGTAGTCAGATAGCTGAGCACAGATCCTTGTTTGTTTGAGAATCTCAGCTGTCGGTGCCCACCACGGCCCATCTCCAGCATTCCAGGCTATAATACTTGACAGGGCAAGCCTTGGGAGCATACTGAAGGGCTCCCGACACTCAGGTGATGGCCAGAAAGCGTGTTTCCAGGGTTTTCAGAAACACACCATTTTTGCCCAGCAAACAGGCCCACGCACTGTCCTTTAGGGGCAAATGTTCAACCCCCCTTTTTTTTGCTTTGATGGGTATGGTTTAACCGTAAACCTATCTGGGAACAAGAGTTGGCGAAATTCGGACCAAAACCCGCATTTCTACACCCATGCCACCTTTCTGGCAGGGAAATGGCACAAATCCATCCCTTTCACACACTTGACCCCAAACTCAATAATTTTATGCAGAAGCGTTACATTTATGCATAGAAACCTTTTGGGTGACCTCAGATGTGCAATTCAGGAAAGGGGCATTAATTCCCCTTTTTGGGGTGGGGCTTGGCTGGGCTGAATTTCAGACACGCACAGGCCTACATTACGCTATAATGGGCTTGCTACCTGTACTGGGCTTGCCATCCACAGAAAGAATGCCCTATTACGTAACAGCCTGAAAATCACAAGCAAGCACTGAAGCTGCTTCCCAGATTTATCACGATTGCAGGAAAGCCCTGTTACTTTGCATTGAGATATAGAAGGCAGTTAGTTGTAAGCTGAGCCTACCCACCTGTATGTGGTTGGCTGTATGCCAGTCTGCCGAGTCTATGGCCTGGCACAACTGCAAGAGTTTAGGCAGCACCCCTTGGCTCACTTCTCCAGCGTTCAGGCGCCAGAGCAGCTGCCCTATCTTTTTGCTGTTGTCGTCCATCTCTCGCTTTTTGGCTGCGAGCAGAGGCACGTACGGTGGAGCATGGAGGCATGATAAAGTAATGCTATATATCGAATGGCCTTAAGACGTGTGCCACACAAAAAATGCCAGTACATGAACTGTGTACTATACGTGAACGGTGTGATGAAATTATTGGCCTAGTACGGTATATTTGATCAATTGTGCGATCAAAGCAGCAAGAGGACGCGAGCACGTACTACTAGTACAGTTGTTGGAGCGTAGTCATCCTACAAGTGACTCGCAAATTCTGAACATTCGCCACAGTGATTAGATACACTCACACGCACTGAGGGACTCTTAACATTATATCATTGGTAAAGGGGCAACTGCTGTGAGATGTTGTGACAGCGAGCACGGAAAAATGCTAGAGAGGCTTGCCTGTGCATAAAGGTCAAAACACAATTTTGCTATTTGAACCGCTTTGAGCCTAGGAAGGTCGAATACCTCACAAGGCTTCATGGCTACTTTTATAAGTAGTCAACGGAGTCCTGACAAGGTGGGTTTCTGAGGAAACAGTCCCCCCTCCCTCTCTCCCTAAGCTCACTCGCAGCTGTCTGAATCACAAGGACATCACTCTTCTTGGCTGTTCCTGCTGCTAGCTAGGTGATTTGCTTACCAGGATTGTTGGCAAAGGCGGTGCACGACGAGTGCAGGCCGATGAGGGAGGCCACAATGGGTTGCTGCTCAGGAGGCACACGAGACGTGTCTGCGCTGGCCACCTGCAGCCCAACAACAAAGTACACACACACCGCAGGTAAGCGCAGGCACGTAAGACGTGTCTGCGGCAGCCACTCGCGGCCCAGCGACAAAACGGGAGCGTGCAGCGTGCAGAGTGCAGCGTGCAGATGCACAGAATGCAAAGTCACAACCAGTTACATAGAAGGCACAGGCTGAGGCCCTTGACAGCACAACGAGGGGGGAGGGAGAAAGGGGTGACAGTTTCATAAAAGATTCAGAGGAGAACCTGTCACATGGGGAACACGCCCTACAGCAAAACAATAAAAAGAAGACTTTCTAGTCCTTTTTAAGGGTGCCTTCCGTGTAGCGCTGTCCTATTGTACACAACCGTGCAGCATATTTGAGCGTAGGAACTACATCTGTGTGACTTTTTAAAAGCTGAATTTTACGATCTAAACAACCTGATCATCAGCACATGGACGTGAACAACATTTACATCACCCTTCGGCGCACCGAGATGTTGGCGGGGGGACCTGGTGGGGGGGGAGGGGGCTGGGGTTTAGGTGGTGCCACTGGGGCTGCTGCCATAGGCCCTGCGCAGTTTGCACATTTTGTTATTGGCAAACAGTGAGAATGCGACTTTACAAAAGCACCAGTGGAACATGGACAACCGTGGGTTCATCCAGGTGCCTGCCGCAAACCCTGAGCAGTTTAAAAAATCGTTGGCAAAACAACTAAATTGTATTTCAGCGTGCGTCAAGGTAGTGATGTAAGCGCTGCCACCAGGTTCCCTGTGCATGTCTAAAAGTTATTGGTGAAACAGTTGGAGTCTACATTAGGCATGCGCCGAGGTATTTATCAAGTGCTACCACCTAGGCACCTGCAAGCTCAAACGTTGTTGGCAATACGGTTGAAGCTTGCTCTAGCGTGCAGCTAGGTATTAAGGTAAAGTGGCAGGCCCCCGAAAGCACTGTGCAAGCTCAAAGTTGTTGGCAAAACAGTGATGACTGTGCACAAACTGACTGTATGCAAACACACTACATTTAATTCATCAAACTGACTGCTCTACAAATAGTTCAACCACTGGATCCTGTACCAACCTCCAGGACAATTTCATTTGATCACGTCGCAACGTTCGTGTGGATGCAGGCACAACACTCGGCCAAAAAATTCCACACGCAGTTGAGGAGAGATCGAGAAAGCTTCACATCACGGCATATTTTAGTACGCAACTTATGCTTTGGCCGCAACCTACAGTTACACTTATAGTCAAGGCGTTCGAGGTGTATTTTGTCCAGCACTATAGGATATATCTGGCTTAGAGTCCCTGCAGTAACACTTATAGTCAAGGCGTTTGTGGTGCATTCTGTCCAGCACAGAGGGTGATTATGGCTTAGGGTCAAACCCCTCAAACATTGTTATCTGTGAAAACACACGACCTCTGCTCCACAATATCACGATTCACAGTCACGTTGACACAGTGGCAGAGCAGGTGCCCAGCTGACCAGCACCAACAAAATGCAGATGCCAGCCTGAGGATGTGCAGTGGGCCTAGAGGCGACAAATCTCTAAAGCGGACGCAGCTCTGATTCAAAGACGCCATAAAGCATTGTTTGATCTGGAGGTTTCATCATTACAATCCTGGAAGTGCTCGGGTGCTCCCTTGCTTGCACCATTACAAACCTACCGACATTCATACACACAAACTCACTCGTGCAAACTCACCTGGGACCATGCCAGGAGGCATGCCAGGGGGAGCTGCTGTCATAGCATGAGCGGCCGCTGCCATGTTCCCTGACCCAGCCAATTGCTGCAAATACGCGTGTGTATGTGTGCGTGTGCGTGCGTGTATGTGTGTGTACGTGTGTGGGTGTGTGTGCTTGCAAGTGCAAGCGTGTGTGCTTGCAAGGTCAAGCTATGCAAAACATGTTCAACCCACCTGCTGCATCTGCTGCTGTTGTAGGGGGTTGGCTGCAGCTACGGGTTGCTGGGGCAGGCTAGTGGCAGGGGTGGTGGTGGGCATGAAGTAGGAAGCCTGCGTAGCAAAGAAGGAAGTGATGAGCAACAAGGGGCGTGTGTGTATGTGTATGTGTGTGTGTGTGTGTACGTGAGCGTGTATGTACGTGTGTGTGCTTGTATATGCGTGTTTGCATATGTGTGACATGAACAAGGAGGGCGTTATAGAAAGCACAGCTTCATGCCTATGAAACCTAGCGAATGGAATGGCGCATTTCAGAACACTAAATCATCTGGTGACCCCGAACATATTCGATTGCAAAGCATCACAAACCCTACTAGTGAAGTCTCATAGCGAGCAAATGCAGGGGCTCAGATGCAAACCACTCAGGTATTGCATTTCAAAGAAGAATCGACCATTTAAAATTTAGCAAGCAATCAAACATGGAGCTCTTCGCTTGGAATTAAGCTAAAATGTAAAGAATTAGAACCTGGATCGAGAAAGATTAGAAACCGTGTTTTTCACAGATTTGAACGGCAATCTTAAAGCAGGGGGTAGTTGGTACATGGCACGCACCGAAGGAGTGGGTTGGGACGTGACGGGAGTTGCTGTACCACTGCTGCCCCTGGGCATGCTGTATGCTGCTTGCTGCAATTGCTGCTGGGCAGCAACGGCAGCCTGTGTGTGTATATGTGTATATGTGTGTATGTGCGGGATGTGTGTGTATATTCGTGTGAGTGTGTATGTATGTGTGTGAATATGTGAATGTGTGCATGCGACAGCCTTGCAGGCCCTTCCACCACGTGGACCTTGTGTTGCCAATAACAGTTACAGCACAAGCAAAACCCAACACACACAGCAGCAAACACACCTGAGGGGTGGGCTGTGGTACTGCAGGTGCTTGTGCGGCATAGGGGTTGGAAATGGGAGCAGCAGCTAGGGCAGGAGGTGGCACGGCGGGGGTGGTCGTGCGACGGGCTTGGTAGACTGCGGCAGGGGGCTCCTGTATATGTGTGTAATGGAGGCTTTGCTTGTGTGTGTGTGTGTGTGTGTGTGTGTGTGTGTGTGTGTGTGTGTGTGTGTGTGTGTGTGTGTGTGTGTGTGTGTGTGTTTGTGAGTAGCCTTGTAGGCAGTTTCTGGTTATGAACCCACAACAATGGAGCACGCTGTGTGAACCAGGGCAAGTGCTTCCTACCTGATACGCAGGCGCCCCCATTTGTTGCTGCTGCTGCTGCTGCTGCTGTGCCGATGCTGTCGCTACATTATACGCTGCCGCTGCGGCTTGCTGCTGCTGCTGCTGCTGCTGCTGCTGCTGGGCAAACATGGAGGGCGTGCTAGTGGTGGTGGGGGTGAAGGCAGGTGGAGGAGCAGCAGCAGGGGCGTGGGGCGCTCCGTAATGCTGCTGCTGCTGTGGTATCTGCTGCTGTTGGGACATGCTACTCGCAGCAGGGCCTGCGCCATAGGCAGAAGAGGCGTAGGGTGTGGCAGCTGGTGTCGCCATGGGGGCGGAGTACTGGGGCTGGTGGGGCGCTTGGGGCCGGCTGCCATACATGCTGCCTGAGTGTATGTGCGTGCGTGCGTAATTTACACGTGGGTCTGTGCGTGTAGATGTGAGATTGTGTGTATGCTTCAACATGCATCTGTGCATGTGCGTATCTCAGCAACCATTCCAAACAATCCAAACAAACAGCTTCCTGTAGGGTGTTCCTCGTGCGATCAGAGATCACATACCTCCTGCCATTGGAGGCTGAGCAGCGGCGGCGTGCTGCGCGTACGGCTGCTGCTGCAGCGGCTGCTGTGTGGCGTAAGGAGAAGGCACGTAGCCTGGCATAGCTTGAGGGGTGGGTGCAGAATAGGCTGCCGTTGTGGTGGCCTGCATGGTGCACGTGTGCATGTTTTGTGTGTTTCATTTCGTTTGTATCTGTGTTCATATTTGTATCTGCAGGCAAGGGACTTCTGAAAGCTGCCCCACATACACTGAGTACACCTAACATGGTGAAGACACAAACTGACTCACACAGACACATTTCTACGACAGCAAATCCTTTCGTACAATCCTCTATGGCGACACATTACAACAAACGCATGAAACCCTGATACGGCCTGCACATCAGCACTCACATCTGAAGGAGTACCCAGCGACTCACACACGTACTTGGGGGCAAACACACACACACACACACACTCACACACACATAGAGCACAGGCACCACCTACCCCCCCCCTGCAACCCACTGTGGCAAGCACAGGTTTCATCCACTCGCACCAAGGAAAACTGCCTGAATAGTTACTGACCCGTATTCAATCAAACACCAAACACATCACCAACACCACACACCAGATCACACACGATGCAAGACACAGATTCACGTCCTGTGGCAAAATGGGCAAGGGGGAAAGGTTGCCCCACAACTACACACACACACACACACATACACCACGCACACAAACAACACGCACGTGCACACGCACACACACAAATACATATGCACCCACCATGCTAGGCGCAGGTCGCACGTCCTGTTGCACAAAGGGGAAGGGGGGAGGGAGGGTGCCAGGGGGAATGGCCGCCCCACTGCGATAGATGCGGTCCTTCAGAGTGGCAACCGTGGGGGAAGTCTCTCCTGGTACCTGCTCCAGATAGTCCAGCGCTAAAGACATGCGGCCCTGCGTATGCCAATTCACGTGTTATGTACTGTGTATACCTGCTCCAGATAGTCCAGCGCTAAAGACATGCGGCCCTGCGTATGCCAGTTCACGTGTTATGAGTTCACGTGTTATGTACTGTGTATACCTGCTGTGTGTGTGTCTGCTCCAAATAGTCCAGCGCTATGGACATGCAGGTTTTCTACTTTGCCGGATAACGCGTTACGTGCTTTGTGTTTGTGTACATGGGTGTGGCACGGACCCGACACCAGCAGGCCAGGCTTGCTGCACCTTGCAGACGCGCTCATTTTCACACACCGACGGAACAATGAGGAAGCCTGCGGGGTGCACATCACACTTGGCTGGCTCTTTTTTCACACACCGACGGAAATATTCATACTGATGGTAAAAAGAGGAAGCCTGCAAGGTGCTAACACAACCGGCCTGCCATCGGCCTGCGGCATCTAGGCATGTGTGCTTCTGTGTAAACTGCTGAGTTCTGTGTGTAAAACTTGAACTCCAGTTCTTGAAGTGAAGCAAAGTGATATCTCTCATATCACTCTTGCTTTTTATCTTAGTTCCTCTTCAAATTCTCCATCTTTTTATTTACTTGGTCCTCACAACTGCTAATCCTTCTTAGTTTGAGTTTAATTATTCTATCTTACTATTATAAGTGTGAATATATATATATATTTTTTCTCCTTTTCTGGGCAGTTGTGAGGACCTGATTCCTTAGCAGTTGTGATCCGGCCTTGCAAATAATCCACTGCCTCTACAACCATTGGCCTGTAAACTAAGTCTTTACTTTGTATTCTCAGGTTGTGTCTACCCACACACACTTCCACGTCTCCTCTACTCAGCAGCCATGGTGAAGCAGGCACAAGTGGGCTATATTGCTGACGTCAGCAAACACACACGCACACTCATACACGCACAAGTAGCAACACTTAGGCAGCTCTTTTAGCCGAGTAGCTCTAGCTGTCAATGCTGACTTCACTCAACACAATACACGCGTGTAATGTACTTACAGCCACAAAGGCACGCACACTCCTTTCCGTACCTGAGCAGCCAAAATGGAGGCGTAGGTGGTGACCAGCTCAGCTAGGGCGCCTGACGTCTTTTTGTTGCCCGTGGCCAAGCCCATGATGATAGCCTTCTCCACTACCGTCTACGATAGAGCACGTGCATCAAGCGTGTGTGTGTGTGCGTTTGTGTGCATGTGCATGTGTCTGTGCAAATGCTTGTTGGAACGTGTGTACGTACACAGTAAGAAGATGTCTTGGGCGTATGCTGCTGTGCGGCCAGCAACCGCAAGTGCTCAAGATGTCAGTGCATACACCTTTTCATTGCCACCTAGGTGGCCAAAGAGGCCACAGGTGCTGACTGCTGATTCACACGATCTGACTCACTCGTATCTCTGTACGCTGAGTGGGAAATCCTACTTAATCCACCAACCAACACCCTGTGAGACCTTCTGGTCTGCAGGCCAGTAGAGCTCAGGTCTACTGTCTGCATGACAACGAGCGATGACTGACAGGGAAGCATCAGATCAAGTAAACTGTTTCGACACAACACACTGACTTACGCAGACCCGGCTGCACCACACGTGCCCAGAAGGCCACCGCAGCATATACAGAGCACGCAGCATCTACGAGGCCTGTGCTCATGCTTAGGCACGCATTCATTCCTCCCCATTCACACACCTGCAGTGCGTCCACCTTCGCAGATCCGCCTGCAGTACGTGCCCAGTAGGCCACCGCAGCATCCACGTTGCCGGAGCACACGTAGCACAGGGAGGCTGCGTGGTGCATGCCTGCTGTGTTGAGGCGAGTTGCCAATATGTCACACAGCACAGTCCAGTGCTCCTGTGAAGTAAGTGTGTACATGTGCATGTGTACACGTGTGTATATAAATCGTGTGTGCGTGTGTATACGTGAGCACTCCTGTGAAGTGTGTACATGTGCACGTGTGTGTATAAATTGTGTGTGCGTATGTATACGTGAGCAATCCTGTGAAGTAAGTGTGTACATGTGCATGTGTACACGTGTGTATATAAATCATGTGTGCGTGTGTATACGTGAGCACTCCTGTGAAGTGTGTACATGTGCACGTGTGTGTATAAATTGTGTGTGCGTGTGTATACGTGAGCAATCCTGTGAAGTAAGTGTGTACATGTGCATGTGTACACGTGTGTGTATAAATCGTGTGTGCGTGTGTATACGTGAGCACTCCTGTGAAGTAAGTGTGTATATGTGCACGTGTGTATAAATTGTGTGTGCGTGTGTATACGTGAGCACTCCTGCGAAGTTAGTGTGTACATGTGCATGTGTACACGTGTGTATAAATCGTGTGTGTGTATACGTAAGCAATCCTGTGAAGTTAGTGTGTACATGTGCATGTGTACACGTGTGTGTATAATTTGTGTGTGCGTATGTATACGTGAGCACTACTGTGAAGTAAGTGTGTAGATGTGCATGTGTACACGTGCGTATATAAATTGTGTGTGCGTGTGTATACGTGAGCACTCCTGTGAAGTAAGTGTGTACATGTGCATGTGTACACGTGTGTGTATACATTGTGTGCGTGTGTGTATACGCAAGCACTCCTGTGAAGAATGTGTGTACATGTGAATATGTGTGCGTGTGTATAAGTACGTGTGTATACGTGATTATACGTGGCCAAGGGGCACTTCAAACAGCCATGTTGTTTCCTTGCCTGTCTCGATTCCAGCCCCCCTCCCTCCTCTCCCCGGGCGTTCAATATACTTGTCCCTTTCTCCTTCTTCCAGCGGTGCCTAAATCACATATTTCTGCCCCTCTCTTCCACTCTTCCACAAAACTGCACGCACCCACCTGAGCAGTGCAAAGTACCTATCCCTTAACCTCCTCCGCTCCCCCCTTGACACAAACCCATCCAGTGTATGCTGCAAGCAGTGCCAACCTTTCCTGCACCTCCCCACATGCCACTACTTTGTTACCTGACTCACCCCCCCCATCTACACACCCCCCATCATCTACCCCCCCCCCATCTACACACCTGTCCAGTGAACATCAAGGCAAGCAGTGCCAACGTTCCCTGACTCCCCACAGGC
>Ga0307945_1002642_pt1 | contig 14561 bp, 18 predicted proteins | sample OrgLakmetagen228_FD_201818 | JGI IMG/M metagenome (GOLD analysis project Ga0307945, IMG submission 201818) | Saline water microbial communities from Organic Lake, Antarctica - #228 | ecosystem: Environmental > Aquatic > Non-marine Saline and Alkaline > Saline | place: Antarctica: Organic Lake...
TGTATATGTGTGGCGTCTGCTCAGCAACATGTGTATGTGTGTTGTGTTTGGCATGCAACACGTGAACATGTGTATGTGTGGCGTTTGCTCAGCAACTACAACCTGGAAGACATTATGTGTATGTGTGGCGTCTGCTCAGCAACATGTGTATGTGTGTTGTGTTTGGCATGCAACATGTGTGGCGTCTGCTCAGCAACAACAACCTGGAAACAATCACGTGTATGCGTGTTGTAAGTGTGCGTAATTCGTTACTTGTTTGTGTGTGTTTGTTCTTGCACAGCAACCACAACCTGGAAGACAAGTGTATGTGCGTTGTGAGTGTGCGTATTTCATTACTTGTTTGTGTGTGTTTGTTCTTTGAGGGTGGGTGTACGCGCGTGATGCATATGCCTTGAGAGTTGTTGTGTGTGTGTATGTGTGTGTGTGCGCCTTCACAGTTTATGAATGGGTGTATGTGAGAGCAAGCGTGCAAACATGTGTGCATACTTGGGAGTGGAATTGTGTGAACGTATGCACAAATTACAAACAACCTATCAAGCTGTGCTTACATTGCAGCAATCCAACGACAACCCACCTTGCGTGCCAGCGCTGTGAAGTTGGCGTTCCACTTGGCTTGGAGGACAAAGGGGTCATTAGAAAGAGAGCCTTTTTTGCTGGTCTTTTTGGTGGCCCCCCGGTTCCTCCTCCTGCTGTTGATCAGTTGCCTGCTTCCCCTGATTGAAACAGATGACAGTAGGTGGCAATAGATGACTGTAGATGACAGTTCTCAAGTGATGTAGAAGTGCATGATGTAAAGAAGTGCATGATGTAAAGAATAGTGAATTATGCAAGATAGTAATAATGGGTGGTGGCGCACAAAGGTGACCCCCACCGCACTCTCGATTTTATTACAGTCACAGTTTTCGTTTGGTGTTTTAAGGTTTTACCTCGTTCTCATAGGTTGAGCAGCCATCCCAGGCTGAATGCCTTTGTAATCCAAACTTAACTAATCTAACCCCCACCGCACAGGGTAACCCCCACTAGTGGTGACGCACAAAGGTAACCCCCACTAGTGGTGACGCACTAAGGTAACCCCCAGCAAGGTGACTAACGATAGGGGAGTGTAGATACACAACCCGACCATCTCTACAAAGAAAGCAAAGCAATACAACAGCCACGAATGATAGCTGCTCTGAGCATTGGGTCTGAGCCATGTATTGTTAATTGTTAATTCTCTCTCTCTCTCTCTCTCTCTCTCTCTCTCTCTCTCTCTCTCTCTCTCTCTCTCTCTCTTTCACACACACACACACACATACGCATACACACAACACATCAACTCTCAGCAACAGCAGCTCTGGGCACTTGACACCTACCACACATACAATTAGCGACAGCAGCTCTGAGCAATTGAGCAACATCACGCAGCATCCCTCAGCCTAACCGTTCTTTTCCATCATGGTCATCCCTACATGCTGGGTGAAGGCCGTGCAGCAAACAAGCCCGAGCAGGAAAAACACAAACTTCTACAAGCAGCATTCAGCAATTTACGTTGTTTTGCATTATTTTGGTATACCTACACGGACATTGTGTGTGTGTCTGTGTGTGTGTGTGTGTTCAGCATGAATTCACCTTGCTTGCACTGTGATCTGTACCTGATTAGCAAACTTAAGCACTTCTGAAGCATATAAAAAGCAGAACTCCAATGGCACACATTACATTTCATAACTGATACATGAGCCTGCATGAGCACTTCATATTGTTAGTAATACTGTAAGGCTACTAATAGTATTGTGAGTAAATATTTAATTATTTGAGCGCCTCACAATGTTCAGTACACAAAGAAATTGAGAGATTTTTGGGCCTCGCAAAACTTAAGCTATTTATATTAACTGCCAATTTGGGCTGGAGCCTGCAGGTCTTGGGTTCAAATCCCTGCTGAACTGCACCCTTTTGCTATCCACCCCAAACATTCATTCTGCCGCTCCAAACGTGGGTGTCTGAAGGACTTGTAATTCCCCTCATTCACAGGAAGAAGGCTTGTACAAAGTAGAGCAAGCATCAATGCAAAAGCACTTGCAAAAGCTCACACCATGCATCGATTTGACTGGCCCTGCAAATCCCAGCTGCTCACAATTTAAATTATGCTAATGAGTGGGGCATCTTAAATTAAGTAGGAGGCGCAATACTTCAAAAGCTTCACGGTACATTTGCATCAGTATATTTCAGCATACGTCAACTATAGCACTGCAGCTACCGACTCACTGCCGCAAGGGAGTGTCTCTGTTTGTGCTTTCACGGTACATTTGCATCAGTATATTTCAGCATACGTCACCTAGCACTGCAGCTACCGACTCACTGCCGCAAGGGAGCGTCTCTGTTTGTGCTATCAAGGTACATTTGCATCAGTATATTTCAGCATACGTCAACTATAGCACTGCAGCTACCGACTCACTGCCGCAAGGGAGCGTCTCTGTTTGTGCTTTCACGGTACATTTGCATCAGTATATTTCAGCATACGCCACCTAGCACTGCAGCTACCGACTCACTGCCGCAAGGGAGCGTCTCTGCTTGTGCTGGTGGGCTTGCCCCTGCCATGGGCTTTGGTGGCCTCTCTCTGTCATAAACAAACAAAGTAGGAGCGTGGCTTTGCAATATTTGTAAGTGGGTAGGGGATGTTGGTGGCTGTTCTCTGTCATAAACAAACAAAGTAGGAGCGCGGCTTTGCAATATTTGTAAGTGGGTAGGGGACGTTGGTGGCTGTTCGTTGTCGTAAACAAACAAAGTAGGAGCGTGGTTTTGCAATATTTGTAAGTGGGTAGGGGATGTTGGTGGCCTCTCTCTGTCATAAACAAACAAAGTAGGAGCGCGGCTTTGCAATATTTGTAAGTGGGTAGGGGTTGTTGGTGGCTGTTCGTTGTCGTAAACAAACCAAGTAGGAGCGTGGTTTTGCAATATTTGTAAGGTGGTAGGGGATGTTGGTGGCTGTTCTCTGTCATAAACAAACAAAGTAGGAGCGTGGCTTTGCAATATTTGTAAGTGGGTAGGGGATGTTGGTGGCTGTTCGTTGTCGTAAACAAACAAAGTAGGAGCGTGGTTTTGCAATATTTGTAAGTGGGTAGGGGATGTTGGTGGCCTCTCTCTGTCATAAACAAACAAAGTAGGAGCGTGGCTTTGCAATATTTGTAAGTGGGTAGGGGATGTTGGTGGCAGTTCGTTGTCGTAAACAAACAAAGTAGGAGCGTGGCTTTGCAATATTTGTAAGTGGGTAGGGGTTGTTGGTGGCTGTTCTTTGTCGTAAACAAACAAAGTAGGAGCGTGGCTTTGCAATATTTGTAAGGTGGTAGGGGCCTTTATAGGCTGTCCTCTGTCAGAATCGAACACAGCAAACAAATGAGACGCGCGGCTTTGCAGTTTCTGGAAGATGCTGGGGATGCAAAACATCTTACCCGTTTGGACCTCACTCAAGTCCTTTTTAGTTTCACGACCTGCCATTCTGGCATTCTAATGATGTTCATCTTGGGCGTCAGGAATTCTGGTGATGCCTTTTACGTCATTACCACTTTGACAGACTGGCACGTTTCAACCTAACAAGTGATCTAGCAAAGATGGTAATGACTGGAAAGGGCCACAAATGCTTCCACTTTCCTGCTTCTATCGCTTGGTTGCTTTAGTACCTATGCCTTACTGCAGCATCATGCAGCCATCATGCAGCCATCACCTATGCCTTACTGCAGCATCATGCAGCCATCACAACGTAAGGATGCTGATATCTCTTATGTTCATCATACAATTTGTGTCTCAAAGGAAAGAGATGAGGACATGTAAGATGGATGGGATGCAAAAGTGATTAGTGTACAGTTTTATTGCATGTTTCATGTTTGATACCATAGCACACGCGTGTTGTGCTTGACCATCAAACACAGGTGCAAGACAAACGCGTCACACGCTTGCTGTGCACAACCATTGCATGCTGCTCAACCGACACACGTGTGATGTGCACAACCATTGCATGCTGCTCAACCATCACACGCATGTCGTGCACAACCATTGCATGCTGCTCAACCGACACACGCGTGTCGTGCACAACCATTGCACGCTGCTCAACCAACACACGCGTGTTGTGCACAACCATTGCATGCTGCTCAACCGACACACGCATGTTGTGCACAACCATTGCATGCTGCTCAACCGACACACGCGTGTTGTGCACAACCATTGCATGCTGCTCAACCAACGCATGCGTGTTGTGCACAACCATTGCACGCTGCTCAACCATCACACGCATGATGTGCACAACCATTGCATGCTGCTCAACCAACACACGCGTGTTGTGCACAACCATTGCATGCTGCTCAACCAACACACGCGTGTTGTGCACAACCATTGCACGCTGCTCAACCAACACACGCGTGTTGTACACAACCATTGCACGCTGCTCAACCAACACACGCATGATGTGCACAACCATTGCACGCTGCTCAACCATCACACGCGTGTTGTGCACAACCATTGCACGCTGCTCAACCATCACACGCATGATGTGCACAACCATTGCATGCTGCTCAACCAACACACGCGTGTTGTGCACAACCATTGCATGCTGCTCAACCAACACACGCGTGTTGTGCACAACCATTGCACGCTGCTTAACCAACACACGCAGGTTGTGCACAACCATTGCATGCTGCTCAACCATCACACGCATGATGTGCACAACCATTGCATGCTGCTTAACCAACACACGCGTGTTGTGCATGATCACATACTGGTGGATGCAAGCTCAGCTTTGCGATTAATACTACCATTTCAACCATCAAGCCCACTCTCATTCTTACCAGATTGTTGAGCTGCACAGAGTCCCTGCAGGCAACAATATAAACGGAGATAGCAAAGAGGTGAGGAGTGATGTCTTGTTTTGATGAAATTGAATCAAGGGTGAACACTGGGTGAAGTGTCTGGACAGCAATGTATTCTATAAGCAGTGGTAAGGAACAGGGAATATCATTTTGAGGTAATGAAACACATGGGGAGCAAGTATGCAATCAGAAACAATACCTATATGGTATAGTATATAGTATATGAAATTGGCATTAAATTGGTGACACGGAAATACGCAAGGTGATGGATTGAACGACAAAGGCAGTAGAGAGGACCGCTGGCTGTTGTCGTTATAAATGGCAGGAGCATGTGTACTTGTTAAGAAGTATGTGTATGTGAAGTATGTGTTTTGTTAAGAAGTATGCGTATGTGAAGTATGTGTATTTGTTAAGAAGTATGTGTATGTGAAGTATGTATATTTGTTAAGAAGCATGTGTATGTGAAGTATGTGTACTTGTTAAGAAGTATGTGTAAAGAAGCGAAGTATGTATATTTGTTAGAAGTATGTGTATGTGAAGTATGTGTACTTTTTAAGAAGTATGTGTAAAAAAAGTGAAGTATATTTGTTAAGAAGTATGTGTATGTGAAGTATGTGTACTAGAAATGTGACTTAGGTGCAATTGACTGAGAATTGGCAATGTTCGGATATGGAATATTATTAAAAGTACAAAACATTCTATTTCAGTTCTAGCACATGTTGGATTGCTCGTACATAATTACCTACTGGCGTTTTTTCATACACCCACCGAGTAGGTCGAGAGATTTGCTTAAGAGCTAAGGGCACGTTAAGGCACAAAATCATCAGCAGTAATTTAAGAGTCGTGTTTTCTGTAACTTGTTGGAGCAAGGGTGGACACTCCTGCATGTACTTCAGACCGGCATAGGCAGACCAGAATTCAGGTGCCGACCAAAGAATGCAGCAAAAAACAACTTTATTAGGCTCTGATATTGCCTGGGACGGGGTTCTAGCCTTCCTCTCCTGCACATCTAATGGCGCAGGACACATCGTACGCATGCCTAGGTTTTATATAAATATCAAAAATATTCTTGGGCATTTTTCACAACGTCCCTGTGCTGGGACATCCCTTTCCTCTGACTTCCATCCATTTCATCACACCGTGCGAGATGGTGCAATGGATGTGCGAGATGGTGCGAGATGGTGCGAGATGGTGCGAGATGGTGCGATGGATGTGCGAGATGGTGCGAGATGGTGCGATGGATGTACGAGATGGTGCAAGATGGTGCAAGATGGTGCGAGATGGTGCAAGATGGTGCGAGATGGTGCGAGATGGTGCGATGGATGTGCGAGATGGTGCGAGATGGTGCGAGATGGTGCGAGATGGTGCAAGATGGTGCGAGATGGTGCGATGGATGTGCGAGATGGTGCGAGATGGTGCGAGATAGTGTGGATGTGCGAGATGGTGCAATGGATTCGCATAACCCTGCGCTACAAAAAAAACAGACATGGTCCCCCCACGTTCCCGACTGCTTTGGCCTGTGAGGTGCCTTGGGCTCCCATATAACAGGTCTGTCGCGGAAGGTTTGGGAACAGTGCAGCCTGGGGAGCTAATTACGTTTCCTAAAAGCAAATAGCAAATACCTATCCATTTTTGGGGGTTCATCTCCTCCTGTTGTGCAGACTGCTCTTTGGAACACCCACCGGCTCGCTCGCACGATCTCGCCCAACATCCTTCTCTTGACCAGAGCAGACAATCCAAAATCCGTGATTTTGGCAGTGCTGGTGGACGCTGTCTGCCCTGTTCGGTCATGAAATGCAATGTGCACACACTTGAAGAGATGGATGGAATGCAATGTGCACACGCTTGAAGGAATGGATGGGATGCCAAGTGTACACGCTTGATAAATGCATGGAATGCAATGTGCACACGCTTAATAGAAACACGTGGGATGCAACGTGCACACGCTTGATAAATGCATAGAATGCAATGTGCACATGCTTGAAGAGATGCATGGGATGCAACGTACACACGCTTAGAGAAATGCATGGAATGCAACTCGCTGCTTGTGATGGTGGCCATCATTCATTTGCAGTTGCCGTCTAACCTCTTTTTCTGCAAGCACAACAAACTCTAACTAGGGTTGGCCAGAACCAGATACATACGGTGTATATACGGCATTTTTGGCAAGGAAATCATCCTGTTCCGTTTATATTCCATTTCCCATGCGTTATTAACATATAAGGCTACTGTGCTGATATCGCCAGTGCTGTGATGAATGCCTACATGGATATCCCCACCGTTGAGTGCCTAAAGAACACTAAAGGAACTGCTACCAGCACTTTGTTAGTCTTCAGGAGGGCTAGACTCAACCTTGAGCGCATGGCTCACAAATCATATCCACAATCGATCAGTCAACAATAGTCTATGTTGCTTCCTTTTCCTTTGGTGGAGGGAGCTACAAAATTGAGCACTTTCCTTTCCTTCTTGTTGCGCGCTGATCTGCTGAGTCTCACACGGAGAGTCAGCTGAGTCACACACAATATGCTAAGCCACACATCCCTTTCCTTCTTACTGCGCGCTGACCTGCTGAGTCTCACACGGAGAGTCAGCTGCGTCACACACACTATGCTAGGCCACCCTTTCCTTCTTACTGCGCGCTGACCAGCTGAGTCTCACACAGGAGAGTCAGCTGATTCACACTAATTCTGCCAAGCCACACATCCAAGAGAGTTATTATTCTTCCGCCCACATAGATGCAACCCCCAGCTGGGAGTCCTTTCAGCGTGAAATTCTAGCTTTGATTGGCACACACACCGCACACACACACACACACACACACACACACACACACACACACGCACACGCACACAAACAACACACACGCACACAAACAACACACACACACACCTTTGAGGAGAATGTTTTCCAATTTCAAGTCTCTGTGTATGACTTGGGGCTGGCAGGAATGCAGGTAGGCCATGCCCTCTGCCACCTGCTGACTCCAGCGCATCGCATCCAAGTACGAGTACACGCGCGTGCCGAGCTGCAGATTGTGCAGGCGTGCGTCAGTGCTGATGTGAGCAATCACGTTTGGGGTCGGCAGGAGTGTGTACAGGTCCTTTTCCACTCGCTCATCCTCATCCATCTCCATCCATACTCATCCATATAGCGCAAGCCATCAAAGAACAAGCCGCATGCGTGCCAAGTTGCAGTGTATGCTAGTGTGTGCACTTTGCTATTGTGCAGTGCATGTTGACGAGTGCATGCACAGTGCATGCTAACGTGTGCATGCTAGCGTGTGCATGCTAACGTGTGCAACTTGCTATTGTGCAGTTTATGCTGGCGAGTGCATGCACAGTGCATGCTAAAGTGTGCATGCTAACGTGTGCATGCTAACGTGTGCAACTTGCTATTGTGCAGTTTATGCTGGCGAGTGCATGCACAGTGCATGCTAACGTGTGCATGCTAGCGTGTGCATGCTAAAGTGTGCAACTTGCTATTGTGCAGTTTATGCTGGCGAGTGCATGCACAGTGCATGCTAACGTGTGCAACTTGCTATTGTGAGCAACTTGCTATTGTGAGCAGCCAGATTGGGGGCTGGCAGGAGTGTGTATTTGAGAGTGCGTGTGTGAGTGAGAGTGTGTGTGTATGTGTGTGTGTGTGTGTGTGTGTGTGTGTGTGGTGTCAGTGGAGTGTGACTGAAAGGCCCCATGTAATAAGTAGGGCCTCTACCTCTTGGTGGTGGAAGCCAACAGCATATGAGTGCGAGTGCATGCGTGCGCTAAGCTGCAGATTGTGTGGCATCAACGCGTGCTGTTGTGGACATTTAGGCAAAAGTGTGGACGTGGCTGATGCTGCTCCTACGTTTCCATGAAGGTCGCATGCCAGTGGCCAAAGGCGTCCACGTACTCCCAACAATTGCTCAAGTATCGTTTTGTCACTCTTTTTAAGTTGGGCCTTAACCAAACCCTAACGCTCAAATCTAACCATAAACCCTAACCCTAATACATCCAGAAGATCTTTCGACACCATCCGTTGGAGAATTATGACCTCAGCTAAATAGGCAGAAGTTTGCACAAAAGTTTCCACAAGTAGCAATGGCCAAAGCCGCGTACACACACACACACACACACGCACACACACAATACACACACACACACACACACACACGCAAAACTCAAATATATTATACACGGAGCATATCACCATATAGATGTGAAAAGGGTCAGCAAGTACCATACAAATAAATAAATGTCTCATGTACATACGGATATTCAAGCAGAGATAGTTCAGGCACAAACACATATTGTGCAATTGAATGGGTCTGGCCAACCCTACACAAGCGGCATGTGCAAATGAAAGTGTAAGCAGGAAATCTCCAATATAAAGGCCACATACGCTGCAATGGTTCTGGCCAGCCCTGTTTACACCAACTTTAACAATTCTGGGCATTTTCCTTAATATATCTAGTATTCTGGCCACCCTTATTATTTGCAAACAGCCTTCACTAAGTGGTTCCTGGAAATGAAATCCAAAATGTACATGCACACAAGCACTCGCGTACAAGTTCACACACACACACACACATACACACACACGCATACACACACAGACACACATAAATATATACAAACACACTCAGACACAGGCACAGAGACACACACACACACTCAAGACACAGGCGCAGACACAGACACACACACATACACACACACATACACAGACACACCTGCCGCATCTGACGAACCACCGCGCCTTTGGCAGATCCTCCGGACAAGGCCTCCTCGACTAGAAACATGGAGTGCAAGTCTTTTGAGTGGCTGCCCATGCCCACATAAGCCACAATGTGCCTGAGGTTGCACGCGTAAAGAAATCACGCCACTAATGGGAAACGTAACATGGTAAGCAAGTCTGTTGAAGGATGTCTTGTGCCCACGTATGTAACAATGTGCCTGAGGTCGTGCGTGTCAAAGAAAATGCCACCATTTGGAGGTATAAACATGGAGTACGAATTTTCAGTGGCTGCCCATGCCCACATAAGCAACAATATGCCTGAGGCTGTAAGTGCAAAGAAATATGCCATTGATTAAAATGTGGGCTTGGTGTGCGATGTGCAAGCCTATTGAGTGGCTGCCCATGCACAAATACATACACAACAACGTGCCTAGGAATGATCTATTGCAAGTATAATGTGCAATCCAACCACAACACGATTCGTGGAGATGCTGAAGCAGCAATGCTCTCTCACGATGATATGCCTTTGCTGACAGGCGGGAAAGTGCAGAGGTCAATAAGGAATGGGTCACTCCAACAAAAGACGATCCAAGCCAGGATGTAGCTGTGTTTGTAAGCTTTTTTGTTGTTCGAGACCGAGGCTGAACAAAAAGATACCCACCAGCATGTTCATGGGATTGTTCAAGCTTCACGCACTTGTGTGTGTCTGCAAATGCACGCTTATAAGACCGTACCTAAACACATCCGCTCAAGTCCCCTCCCCACTTCCCACGCTCAACACAGGTACAAATCTGAGATCCACACCCCCAAACACACAACACAAAAACAAAGCTAAGACCCACTCACTTTCCCCCCTCCCCCCCCACATCGACACCCACCCACAACCACACCCACCCACACGCACGCACGCACGCACGCGCACGCGCACGCGCACGCACACGCACACGCACACGCACACACACAGACACAGACACAGACACACACCCACACACCACAAAAATAAAGCTAAGACACACTCAACCCCCCCCACCCACACTCACAAACAACACAAAAAAACTTGAGATCCACCCACTTGTGCTTCAGCTTGCGCATGAGTGCCACCTCGGTGAGAAACGCATTGAGTTCATCCTGGCTATTGCCGATCACCTCTGACTTTAAGCTCTTCACTGCCACGACCTGTGCCCATGTGTACATGTAAGGCATGTGTTTTTGTGTGTGTTTGCTTGTGTGTGTATGACACACACACTCACACACACACACACACATTTATGTATGTATGTGTGTATGTGCGCGTGTGTGTGTGTGTGTGTGTGTGAGTGTGTGTGTGTGTGTGTGTGTGCGTGTGTGTGCGCGTGCATGTTTTTTATGTTATGAATGAGGGGTACACACAACAGCACCAGTTGGTTTCCACAGCCAAAGTGGGTTGTTGCGTAGGCACTGCTCTTTTCGAAAAAAGGGGAGCTAGCTCCTCACTTACCCTAGCTGGACTGGCGTGGGATGGGTGAGTGGAAGGCTCTCGTGGGCAGTAGTAGCACAGCTCCACCCTTGCAAAAGTTCCTACATCCGTTGGTGTTTGGGCACAGTATTGGGAGTTGCTGAACAATTGGCGTGACCAAGGCACACTGAAGCCAGACGATTGCGCTGCGTCTGGGTACCAAACAAACCTTCTCCCAAGTTCTTGATTTTGTGGAGCTCTTCCGGCTGGATTTCATTTTCCGCATATTGGTCTCTCAAAGTTTTGAAGCCCCTGCTGAGACTCAGCAGGGTCGAAATTTTCCTGCAGAAAGGAGCCAGGAAGGATACATAATCAAGATAGAAACCAGCCCAAAGGTCGCTTGCTGTACTAGGAGATAGCCCTTGTGCACATTGCTCACGCAAACCACGCACCTGTCTCAAGCTTGGGGCCCCTTTTCCCTTTTCCCCTTTTTCCTTACCTTCCGGCATCGCTCCATCTTTTGCTGTGGCCTTTCACGCTCCCATTGCTTACAACAGCAGCCGCTGAAGCTGGGGGTTCTTGGACTTCAGACGCAGGTGACTGGTGCTGAATGAAGGGCCCTACTACCGGGGAGGTGCCTAACACGCTTTCCTCCTTTGGTAGCATGGTACATGTTCTGGCAGGTCACATTGCTGTGAGTACTAATTCATTTGTTCCCAATTTCTCAATTTGTAGGCTCAACCGGGATGTCGGTTAGAGCATTATCACGAACTATTTGACTAAATTATAAACATTGAACTCCTGTGTGTTTGAAATCTCTTGACACATCAAATAGCGACATGGCTGGTCCAATTTTATAAGTGTTGCGAATAACAATGTTCGTCGACGGCCAGACCTTGCTGCCCAACATAGAGGGCGCTTTGACTCCTCGCGTTGTGACAGTGTTTACTGACGAGGGTGTTGAGGAGGCAGGTGAAAAGGGACATCGGGCGCAACAGCGATGGCTGCACGCGGGGTGAGTGGGTTTTCTTCGTTTCTTTGCAGAGGTTCGGCGGGTCGTGCTCGAACACGTGGGGGGGGGGCTGTTCCTTCATTTCTCCCCCATTCTTCCTCATTTAATCCTCATGATTGTAAGGCTGCGGATGCTTTGTTTGCACGCAAAAGCATGCATGTATCAAGCGATTGCACCGCTTGCATACATCACCGCTTGCATACACGTCCACATTTTCTCCTTTGTCGAGCTTCCATCCAATGATTGCCTCAGGCAGCATCGACCTATGCGTGTGTGGACTTCAATGCGTCTACTACGAGCACGCCTGTGACTCGCCAGCAGACCTGCTCCTCTTCATTGTTTGCTCGTCACTCCCCTCCTCCCTCCTGAACAGGTCAAAGATCATGCAAGCATCCCGGGTCACGTCCTGTTTCTCAACTTTGCGAGACCAAAAGGACGTAAATGTACTATCGCCAAACCAGTTGAGAGTGATCAGAAAACTGGGTAAGACTAAATGCTATTTCTATGTTCGGCTTGTGTAGTGCACGTGAGGGGAAATTTTGCTAAAGAGGCTCAAATTAACAACCGACTGTAATCATTATCCGATGATGCTGGCATATTCAAATTTCCTAAAGCTACTTCCTAAGTCGCTGCGTCTCAAATTCTGTAGGCGTAGATCCCACTGATGACCTCTTGGCTTCAAAACTGATGAAGTGCCACAAGTGATGAATAGTTTCAAATTTGCAGGGGAGGGTTCAAGCATAAGGTTAACACAAGAAGTGCTTTCACAGCCGGCCTGAAGTAGGAAAGCCCTGCTTAAAATGGGTGGCGAAATGGTCGTTTGATGATGCTCTTTCTAATCATTTCTATAGCTTAACTACTACGCACATTTACCGGCAACCTGCTGTGAAAAATGGGTGGACAAGGTAAAAAGGGGTCTTAAAGGAGGGGAAGGGTTAGTGTGTGGGTTATGTATGGAAGCGTCAACAGTGCACGAGTCATTTTTAGATCCTCGCAATTGCTGTCAAAATGGGAGGTCGAACAGGCCGTAGGTCGTTAGAGGTTGCGATTTTTACACACACTGCATGCGTGTAGGCTGTGCTGAGGAGTGTGCATGGGAATGTTGTGTGCGAGGGGTTGCAGCTAAAAGGCTGAGTACGACATGAGACCAGGAGTTGGTGAAAACAGATGTATGGCGCGATGCACTTTGCAGGAGAAGGGGCATATGCCACCGTCAACTTATGCGTCATGCTCCCTGGAGCGTCCATGAACAAGTCTTTTTCGTGGAAGGGCAGCCCAATGCTGAGCAGCTTGAAGCAGTCATCCAATGGCGCCGCACATACCTCCTCCTCGCACCCAAAACACCCAAAATTGACGGATGAGGAGGAAAGCTGTGCACACGAGCCAGCGCTGGATCCCCAAGCCCCGCAAGTTGCGGTGAAGTACTTGAAGCCGGTGCGTTCTTGCTCTTTGTAAGGTCCTCAGAGGCAAAGCCTGCCGTCAGAAAGCTTGACTGTAGCTGTCTCAATGAATGCCACAACATGTGATGAAAAGCAGCATCCAATAATAAGGATTAAAGCCTCCTCTTGTCGCACAGGTCCAAAACAGTATCATAGATTATAAGTATGGCATGGACATGGAAAGAAAAACCCTGACAAACACAATTTTATAACTTGGAGGATCGTAAGTTTAGTATAGTTTGGATCAAAAAGGCCTCCAGTCTGGCATGGCTGCTCAACTTGGAGGATCATAGAATAGACCATAACTTGGAGGACCGTAAACTAGAAAGAGTGGACTATGTCATTGCTTAAGTCCCAGGTAAGATCCTTGATTTGTGCTTTGTTCCATGCTCTAGCGGCTAGGTACTTTTGCAATGTTCTGTACAAATTGTAAAGCCTCAAGCTGATCACGACAGCATGCACCCAGGCACTGCTTATGTATGGTCTTTGAAAGGAGGGAGGAGAGGGCCTTGTGCACGCCTGAGTGTTCCCTTCTCCCTGGCTTGGCTATGCTGAAGACGGCAGATAAGCTATGCTGAAGAAGGCAGATAAGCAGATACGCTGATAAAATGCAGGTTGCTCAGAGCCAAAACAGAAATGACAAAGTACTGCACGCAAGGAGCAGTGAAAGAAAACCCTCCCAATTGAACAAAAAGGAGAGCCATTCAGGTCATGAGCACCTTAATTCTCCTAATCGTTTGAATTTCTTAGAGAACTCGGTACTAACCCCAGAAGCAGATAATACTTGTTACTGCAAACTGCAGCACACCTTTTCCCTTGTTCAATTGCTTGACTCCCTTATTTATACTGACCACAGCTAGCCAAGCCCCTTTGCTGCATGATTGATAGCTGTGCTGGACTCTAGGGTTAGGGTTTACTAACTTAAGGTTACTTCTCTTTGTCAATGCAACAGGAGACTGAAATGCCAATGGAAGATCTGGAAAGCTTCCTGCAGGAGGCAGCGCTAACTCGCAAGCTCAAACACAGAGGCATTGTGGACTACATTGGAGTTGGTGAGTGTGTTGGTTGAGGGTGCAAGGGAGGGGTGGGGTGTCTCTCTCTCTCTCTCTCCCTCCCTCTCTCTC
>Ga0307945_1002646_pt1:0-2500 | contig 14549 bp, 20 predicted proteins | sample OrgLakmetagen228_FD_201818 | JGI IMG/M metagenome (GOLD analysis project Ga0307945, IMG submission 201818) | Saline water microbial communities from Organic Lake, Antarctica - #228 | ecosystem: Environmental > Aquatic > Non-marine Saline and Alkaline > Saline | place: Antarctica: Organic...
TATTTTTTGGGTCTCCGGCCAAAATTGCCCCCCCCCCCCCCCAACCCCCTTCCTGACCCCCCACACTAATAAAACGGGTGTCAATCTGCTCAGAATTCAAGCAGCTATCTGCCTGCACGGTTCTCATGCCAAATAATGCAATACCTGACGAGCTACAGGGCAAAAACTGGTTTGCCCACGCTTTTGCACTGACCACCTGTTCAGTGCACAAATCCAGCCAAAACCTTTGCCAAAGCACCTTCTTACTTCAATCATGCATAATGCAATGCGTAAACTGCAAGTTTGGAATTAATTGCTGTTAAATTTGCCTGAACACACCCCCGCGGCTTACTTGGGGACATTCCATGCATTTCTATGACCAGACACCCAGACCCCCTCCTTTAATCATATCACCCAACAAGGGTGCCAATCGACTGGGTTTGAGCTTAGAATTCCAAACGTATATATAATATTTCGTGAAAGTGGCCCAGTGAAATTCTGGGACCCCCCCCCCAAATTCCTTGGACCCCCTCAGAATCGACTCATTTATATACCAATCGATAGCTCTCGACGTCAGGATTCCGAATATGTAATTTATATTTTGATTAATATGTGACCTCAAAAAGTCATGATCCTTGACCCCTCCTGCTCTTGCCTACAAAAAGCCACGCTCAGTGTTCGAATTGCAGCCAACTGCTGCTCTTCTCCACACTTGACATGAGCATGATGCCCTCTGAGTTGGAACGCTTCAAAGTATGCAGATATAATTAACGGTTATGGCGCTGGTTGTGCTTGAAGAGGGTCCTTCAAAAGATGAAGGAAACGGAAAAGCTACGCAAGCACTTAAAAATAGTCCCCACATTAATTAAGGAAACAAGCGTGCCCTTCAAAATGACGCAGGGTCCTCCTGAAGCCCAAGTGGCCAGGGCAGTGGCAGCCATACGAGAAGCATTGCAACCAGCTGGGGTGAGTGCTCAGCTGAAATCGTCATTCCATGCATCCCTGCAATGAAACGGCACAAGTCTAGCTGTCTTCCCCCACTCTGATTTTCCAAGGAGCTTGTTGCATTTTTGATGCCTCCCGCTTCTCTGTGTCGTCCCCACTTCTGCACCTGGTGAGAACCAGCAATCGAGTTTCACTCAGCAGGCGTTTCTTCAGCGTGCCCTCCCGGAACAGGAAGGAAACCTTCATGGAACGTGCCTTTCAGCACTAATCCTTACACGTGGCCTACCTTCCACACAGGACCAGCATGCTATTTTCTCACGTTCCTGACGGCACTGTGGCCAAATCGTCTTTCTCGTCCATGTTCTTTTAGTGCGCTCCCACCCATACCCACACTGCAAGTGGCCCTGCCTTTCACAAGGTATCACACATTCTTTCTTTTCCTGATGCCAAAGCATTTTGTCCATAAATGACTGCTTTGTGCAATCCCACCCATCACCACACTGCAGGTGGTCCTGCCTCCATCAGAGGATCTGCACCCTAATATTTTTCCTGGTGCCTAAGTCTCTTGTTCATCAATGGCCAAAGTCGTGCACTCCTTTCCGTATCCACACTGCAGGTGGCCTTGCCTCTATCAGAGGACTTACACGTCACCTTCTCTCCTGAAGATGCGGTGGCCAAAGTCCTGTCCGGCAGCCCCCCTTCCACAACCACCACAACCACCACCCCTGCTGTTTCTACTTGGGCACAGTACCCGTTCTCAGAGCAAAGCAGTGCTCAAGCTGTCACTTTATCAGGCCAGACACCGGCTGCAAAAGAGCCAAGAGGTGCAGAGCCGGTGGGTGCCAGTGAAGAAGCAAAGGAAGTAGTGGAAGGACAGGGTAAAAGTGTGGTCTTGACAGGGCATCATGGAGAAGCGGAGGGTGCAGAAGGCAGGGCGGGTGATGCGAGACTGGGGAATGCTGCGTCGTGTGTGGGTGTGGAGGTCAAGAACCAGGGCAACGAAGGTTGTCGTGGTGGGCGCACGCACAGCGTGGCTGTCGATCCTGCTAGCCAGCTGCGCAACAGTCTGATGCGTCTGTCGCTCACTGCTACTAGAGGAGTGCCTGAGGAGGAGGAAGCTTTGGGGCGTGTGGCAAACTCCTCCATAGCAGACGGTGAGGTTACACACATACATGCTCACACACACACACTCACACACACGCGCGTACTCGCAGGATGCATTAGGATGTGCCCACATACACAATACACGTACACCCATACTCACTTACATGCACGCACTTACTCACTCGCTGGGGAAGAAAGGAGAGGGGGAGTGGTGCATATGAGTACGTGTAGGGGGGTATACATAGGGGGGTCTTAAGTGCATGGAAAGCCACGCATGGTATGAAGTCGATAGTGTATGTAGCATGTTTATGGCCTCAGTGAGTGTCATAGAGAAGGCCTCGTCTCTCTTGTTCGCTGCCAAATTTGTTCATACCAGACGTGCCCTTTCCAGCACTACTATCAACTCTCATCAGGAGACGGTTTCAGGTCGAGCCTACAACCCTCCTGATCTCCATTGATCTTCTCCTTTTCC
>Ga0307945_1002646_pt1:7500-14549 | contig 14549 bp, 20 predicted proteins | sample OrgLakmetagen228_FD_201818 | JGI IMG/M metagenome (GOLD analysis project Ga0307945, IMG submission 201818) | Saline water microbial communities from Organic Lake, Antarctica - #228 | ecosystem: Environmental > Aquatic > Non-marine Saline and Alkaline > Saline | place: Antarctica...
CTTACATTGATGGTGTTCGCGGCCGTGTAAAGAGCAGCGCACTCACAAGAGCCTAGCCTAACGAGCATACAGACCCCATGCACTCACAATAAAACATTATTATTAACTCTTTACATGATTTTCTCAGGCAGCGTGAACAGCCGTGCACACACACAAGCCCCTCGAAGTGTCCATGGCGCTTTCAGCGTGCCAAGCAGTAACGTTGGTCGAGAGGTAGGTGCGGCATGCAGTAAGCTCGCTAGGACATCCATATCAACCAGACTACGCCATTTTTAATATGTTAACAACATAAAATGGTGGTGGATTAGTTGTTTGCAGGGTTGGCCAGAACTGTGTATGTTCACCGTTTATGACGGTATGTATGGTAATTTCCCTGCTAAAAACACCGTACATAAACCGTATATACATGTGTATGTATGGCTCTGGCAAACCTATATTGTTCACGTGGTGGTCCCATATCCGACCAAATTAATTCATTGCTAACATGTCTGCAACATGAAATGTTTTGAGTTAATTATATGTATCAGTTCCTATTTAAGTAGGGTTTGATACTTGCCACGAAATTTTAGAAACACAAAAAACATTTACCTAACTTGGTTGACAAGAAGCCAGTTCAGTTGCACACTGAACTCGGCATGTGTTGGGTTTGCTATTTTGCTTCTGCCAAAACTCGCGAAAATGTAAACCGCACAAAGCACAATCACGCGCACATACACGAGCATGCAAACCTGCAAGTAATCTTCCAAACATCAAAGCTAAGAACCAAAAGCCGGCAAACCTTAATGGTTCAAAAATTGGCATGAACTGGTGGGCCTAGCAAGACCATATGATTGGCAAACCCCCAGGTGCGACCTAGCGGCCTGACGGCTGACGGTCTGAAGAAACATGCATGTATAAGAGCGGCATGTACACGAAAACACGCACATGTGTACACATGTGAATCTATACAAACACAGGCTTACCCTGGTGGCCTGACAGCTGACGATCTGAAGAGCCTTGCAAGGGGCCTCAGCGGGAGGGGGCTAGGGAATAGAGCTCAGTCTGTGAAGAAGAGGAGCGTTGCTGGGGAAGGGAAGGCCACGAGTAGCTCTGAAAGCCAACAGCAGCAGCAGCACGTTGCAGGTATGTGCTGCTGCGCTCCTGTTCAGACAAGAGGGGTTATTGAACATCTATAATTAATGAAGGTAACAACAGCGGAGGTTCTTTTTTTGGAGTGGATTCATTAGGATTTTTAAAGCGTTTTATTTGACAGGGTAGAATAGCCGAAAATAAAACTGTGATGTGCATCCACAAGTGCTGGAGTCAGTCAGCAATGTGCTTTCCAAAACATTGGGTTAATGACAACGTCAGGAGTGCTGAGCCTTTGTTCCTGTACAGCCTGCAAGCATCCCAGGTGAGGATAGGGCCAACTGCAACAAAATATTGTCCAAGTAAAACAATTATAGTCACAATCAAGTTTGGTCAGGCACCAGCATGTGACCAATGCAGGTTGTAACAATATTGTAACAATACCAAAACAATTTATGACACACGTGTAAATTTTGGGCCTCCGGCCCAAAATACCCCCCCCCCCAACCCCCAACCCCTTCCTGACCCTCCACACTAATTAAAAGGTGTCAATCTAAGAATTCAAGCAGCTATCTGCCTGCACAGTTCTCATGCCAAATAATGCAATACCTGACGAGCTATAGGGCAAAAACTGGTTTGCCCACGCTCTTGCACTGACCACCTGTTCAGTGCACAAATCCAGCCAAATCCTTTGCCAAAGCACTTTTTTACTTCAATCATGCAACTTATGCATAATGCAATGCGTAAACTGCAAGTTTGGAATCAATTGCTGTTGATTTGCCTGAACACACCCCCGCGGCCTACTTGGGGACATTCCATGCATTTCTATGACCAGGCACCCAGACCCCCTTTAATCATATCACCCAACAAGGGTGCCAATCAACTGGGTTTGAGCTCAGGATTCCAAAAAAATATATAATTTTTCGTGAAAGTGGCCCAGTAAAATTCTGGAGACCCCCCCCCCCCCCGACCCCCTCAGAATTAACCCATTTATATACCAATCGATAGCTCTCGACGTCAGGATTCCGAATATGTAATTTATATTTCGATTGACAAAATCCTTGCCTCCTGAATACCCTGCAAACTATTCAAGACCTTGGAAAATGGATAACTGAATGCCCTAACCATTTTGCGAAGAAGGGTCAGAAATAATTGCGGCACTAATGAACTACTGTCTTGCTCGGTACATACAGACAGTAATGTATGATTCCCTAGCAGAAGGCCTTTCTCTTGCTAGGAATTGACTGTGTCAATTCTTCATCATTCATTACCCTACAGGCATCAGGGAGCCCACAGATGAGGGCCTTCAATACTAGACAGTCACCGAGGCCGTTGGCCTGCACAGCAGCATCAACTGACTGTTTTTCTTTCTTTGTCATTCATCACCGTACAGGCATCAGGAAGGCCACAGATGAGGACCCTCAGTCCTCAGTTACCACAGGGGGAAGAAGAAGTGGGGTAGGCGCTCGCAGCAGTGGTCACAGTGGGTTTGTACCCCTACGTGGTTCACTGCGTGTGAGTGGGAGCTCAGGGGTGAGAGGGGTTGCAGGAATTCCTGAGGGGGTGCACGGAGGGGGAGGTAGTGAAGGAGTGCGTCGAATGGTGTCGATTGCGCAAGGGGATAGTCCAGGGAGTGCGGTGGTCAAGGGGGCAGGACCAGGGACTGGGAGGGTGGGGAGTTTCATGCGGCCGGGCTTTAGCAAGGACAAAATACCCTTGGCAGGGGAGGGTGCTACGAGTGAAGGGTCCAGTGCTGGGAGGGGTGAGGACAGGGAGGAGCTGCACCAGCAAAAAGTCAAGCGCCTGTTATCCAGGATAGCAAGCATGGACAGCTGCAGCAGTAAGGGAGAGGGCGGGGAGGAGGGGGGAACCAGGGCCCCATTGGGGCAGCAGAGCTTGGGCAGGGTGTCCTTTGCTGTCAGGACGTCAGGCTCAGACTTGCTGAGGAGTTCAAGCTCGTTCCAATCTGCCTTTCTCCAAAAAGAGGTGGGTAGAACACGGGTGTCCTTTGCAGTCAGGGCCTTAGGCTTGTTGAGGTATCTAAGCTTGTTTCAGTTTGGCCTACACCAAAAAGAAGTGAGCAGGACAAGACGTGGCGACAGGGTTGCTGCGTTTGCTCCTACCTTGGCACCAGTCTTATTGTTCTGTAGTGTCACAAGGGGGGCACATGCTTCTGAAGAATGCCTGCTCTGCACATGGCAGGCATAAGTAGCAGTTGTGCAGATTAAATGCAACGACGACCCCACTGGAATAACGGATGAGCGCGTGGACATAAAATCATGATTTACCCACAGTACCAGTTGTGGGCAATGGGCAATGCCTGAAACACTGATCTGGTCCCTTTGTCCACGCTGCTTTTTGGAACACTGGATAAGACCATAGCCTCCAAAGAACGTGGACTTGGAAATGAATGTACTTACATGCACGCACTTGCATGCGCTTGCTCGTACACTATCGCATTTACATATGGACAACCACACAGGATAGTGCGAGCCAAAGAGGCACAGCAGGGGATCGCAGTGTTGGGGGCCGGAGCAGCAAAACCTCAGCCAGCGACAATAGCATCAGCAGGTGCGCATGAGTGAGTGGGTGGGGTATACGTATGGATGTGTGCATGTGTGGATGTATGGGATGTATGGGTCTGTGGGTGGGTGTGAGCGTAAGTGTGCGTCAATAACAGAGATACGCGCTCAAAAACACCAATTCGTGCATTTATGTGTGTGTATTTGCAAGCTATTTTGGATCTGTTTTGCACATTGATTTTGTTTTCCTCGTCGCTCTATCACCTCAACAGTGATAGTGAGCGTGCAACTCAGTACACACACACATACACACACAACACACACAGGACAGTACCCACCCTCAATTCTCCCAAACTTGGCCCGGTGCCCAAAACCCTCCCTCCTCCTGGAGCCCACTCCACTTTACAAGTTGGGGTGGAGCCATTAAATCAACTGCTGCCAAGCTGGTGAGGAGCCTTTCCATGCCAGTGCTTGAGTGTATGTGTGTGCTCAGCAGGGAGCAAATATGCAATGAAGACTCACTCACACGCATGTACGTGCACGTTCTCACACATACACACGTGCGCACACATATACACACATGCACAAATGCAGGACCCGAGCCTCCTCCCCCTCCGGCCACTCCCCCACCACACACACTTCCCCTCATCTGCCTGGCCTCCTCCGCCACCCCCTTGTCCATCATTCACCATTTACTTCTCCTGCACTGGATGCTTTGGGGGGTGGAAGCGTCAGGGCAGGGCTAGCACCAACAGCAGCAGTGTCACAATCCAGGAGACCCCTACGTTTACAGGTACAGTCAATGGGGCACTTTTGATTGCTTGTGGTCAGGTTGTATGGAGGTCTTCGGTGACAGCAGGTGTGCTCGTGCTGATTTGGTTCTATTTTGAGGGGTTGAATAATGATGGCAAGGCTGTAAAGGCCGAGCTTGAAGACGTTGGGTGTCTCAGCTGCTGGAACTACGTGAAACGGAAGGTTGATCGCGCTGGATAGCCATACAGACTAGTTGGAAACGATTAGAAACAGCCCTTTCACCTGAGCTAAGTAGAATTGACGTGGGTGTGAATATTAGAGAGTTCATTCCAGCTTCGTGTGCTATGGTGCTGACGTAGAGCTGATGGTGTTGGTGCAAGGGTCTGTGGTGCATATTTGGCCTCCGCATGAGGGGGGAAATGGTTGGTAGCGATGGGATTATGAGAAGTTCATTTGAATGAATCAAAACGTACTGGTACAACGACATATCCTTTGTTGCAAACCTACATTGTACCTTTCCAAGCATCACTTCCCATGAGTATTGTTTTGGATCTGGAAAGAATGAATGCAGTACCTTGTAATGTGTAGGTGCTGATTGTCCATGTGTATGGAAAAAGGTGGCGACCCGATCAAATGCTATTGAATTCGGGCACAGGTTGAGTGAGGTGTGTATTTTTGTGTATAGGTGTCACAATGACACCATGCAAATGCTACCTATTTTGCAATCAACACACTCATCCCAACGCTCCCTTTTGATAGGGTCTGCCAGACAGACATCGTGATGGCCTGTCCCACGTGCAATGCTGTTGCAGGGTCTGCCAAATAGGCAGCAGAGAAACGCTGACGTATGGCTTTACCAATGTGCAATGCTGTTGCAGGGTCTGCCAAACAGACAACACGAGGATACTGAGCATGACGATGACGACGGATCCAGCCTCGGCTCCACTCTTGCCACGGACCTTGACGGTATGGCCATCGCTTTGGCTCGCTGTTGAATAGTATGTGTATGTGTGGGTGTATGTATGTATTTGTGGGTGGGTGGGTGTACGATGTTTTTGTGTTTGGTGTGTATGTGGGTGTATGCATGTGTGGGAGTTGTAAGCATGTATTTACGCGCTTTTTGTAAACGCTGTTTTTGCTGTGAGAGGCACAGCACACTCGTTGCAGAGACCCAAATGGTTTTTTTTACACACGTAAAAGTGTGTCCAGCCATGGACTTTGATGTGGAATAACTGTCTGTATGTACAATTTCCATACAAAAGGCTTAAGGTCGCTTCTTGTGAGATGCGATTTTATAATAGAGGCATCTGAACTGTAGTGTGATTTTTCAAGTCACAGCAACAGAGTAATTGGTTCAACATGCAGCTGGATTTGTAACTTTGACACGAAGCTGGTACTTCAGCAACTTCACACACACACACACACACACACACACACACACAAACACACACACACACACTTAGACGCACACGCACACACATAGTGTTTGAGGACTTTGCACTGACCTCCGCGTGTGTGCTGCAGCCTTCAAGCAATGCCCATGACCTGGTCTCAATCCTGAAATCACAAATCACAAACACACACACACATGCACACACAGTGTTTGAGGACTTTGCACTGACATCTGCGCGCGTGCTTCGGGCCACGAGCGATACTCATGACCTGGTCTCCACCCTGAGATCAACTCTGGAAAAGGCAGACCTACGACGAGTGGAGGCTCTCACAGGGGACAAACTCAGAAGGGCTCTTGTTGTGGCCATGGGTGAGTGCCTCTGATCTCAAGAAAGTGTGCCTGATCGCCACACTGTGATCAACCTGTGGGTGTGATCAAAGAAGCGCTTGTGATGGCCATGAGAGTACATGCCTGATCTCAAGTGGTGATCTCCTCCTCTGGTTGATTCCTGGGCACAATCCAAGAAGGACTAGTTGTGGCCCTACGAATCTAGGAAGGCCTTGAAAGGGTCTGACCTGCTGTCTAACGAGTTCAGCATTTACAAGGCTGGGCTGAGGATGGCTCCATCTGTAGTCATGGATGAATCGCCTGTGTGTGAGGAGGGCTAGGTTTAGGTACCTTGAGGATGGGCTCGACCAGAAGGTTGGCATAAATTCACACACACACACACACACACACACAGACAGACAGACACACACACACACACGCACACACGCATGCATACACACGCACGTACACACACACGTTTGTACTCCATGCTCAGGCCGCATGGCACTGAGTGGCAGCAGCCCCGACACAGCAGGTGCAGATGCTCGGGACAACCGTTCCTGCACGCTACTCACGCCTTACGAGCTACGTTTGCTGTCCAACTTGAGGCCTCCCACTGAGGGTCTGCTGCACGAGGGTGGTTACGATAGCTGCACCCTTCAGGCCACAGGCTCTGCATCCTACCTTGGTGCGTATTTGTGTGTATACTCAGGAGGCTCCAATAAGCATAACTTTTGGACGGCACGTGTCAAATCAATTAAAAGTTATATATTCGGAATCCTCTCATCGAGATCTGTTGATTGATATATGTATGGGTCCGATCGGAGGGGGGGGGTCCGGGGGGGTCCAGAGTTTTTTGGACCCCCCCTCCAAAAGATTACTGGGTCACTCCTATGAAAGTTCAAATATATCATCGGAATCCTCAGCTCAAGCCCAGTCGATTGGCACCCTTTTTGGGTAATTTGGGTAAAAGGGGGGGGTCTGTA
>Ga0307945_1002647_pt1:0-12500 | contig 14546 bp, 18 predicted proteins | sample OrgLakmetagen228_FD_201818 | JGI IMG/M metagenome (GOLD analysis project Ga0307945, IMG submission 201818) | Saline water microbial communities from Organic Lake, Antarctica - #228 | ecosystem: Environmental > Aquatic > Non-marine Saline and Alkaline > Saline | place: Antarctica: Organic...
GTCCACCAGCTCAGCGTCTCTCCAAACACCTCTCATCCTATGCTTCAAATCTGCAGTAAACTCTTGCATGGGAATAGCATGCCCAGTTTGAACAGCTCGTACATACAACTCACACCCACGCAGTCCCGGAAAAGCGCTCAGCAATTTAGCTGTCCAGCAGGCACTTGAACGAGGCTGTAAATTGAGATCAGCCTGGACTACCCTCCGCAAAGTGGCTGTCACCTTTGGTATTAAGCATACTATTCAAAGGCTTGACAGCTGACCGAAACCAGTAGAATTGCAACGGTTCATGTCCACATTCTCGGAGTACAGCCCAATTAGTGGTAGACTGCTTCACACCTAACGTGCCCTTCAGAAAATGTAAATGAAGCATAGACAGCGGGCTAGAGAACTCCCTGCCTGCCTGCAAGAAACCAGTACCCCATACTTGACTACCATACATGCCAGCAGGAATAGCATACGTCTTAGTGAGCCACAAAGAAGTGTGTGGCCTGTCTGCCAGGTTGAACGGCCCATCAGCTTCTTATTGGTCTCGGCCAGCCACTGATGGAAAAGCTCAGAAAGAGAGTTTTAAGAGTCCTGCTGAGAAAGGAAATTAGGGTTTATGCTTGAATTGATGCCAATCATAATTGCAAACCGCCATATTGTACTATCATCGCGCGCGGTACAATTAGATTTTGAAGAGCTTGCAAAAGTTATAGATTGCTGCATTAAATACTACCCCGCCCCACAGAATGGCAGCAACACTCTAGAGGGTGTGCAGTCCCACGCCTCCGCCATCCCAACCACCTGATCCCCACTGACATGCCTTTCCCCTTTTGGTTCTCTAGCTAATGAGATGTTGTGTAGCTTCGCATCCGCGGTGGTGCAGGACACAAACTGCTGGTAGAATAGTTGGCCACCGCGTACTATATATACACCGTAATTTTGGTAATTATTCGGGTAATTTAAGTAGTTTGGAAGCTTCTGCCCTGCCACAAACACTGGAAGTATACCACTTGTATATAGTTCTGGCCAACCCTCGTGCCTTGTTCAACACCCTTAATTTATCCATGCCGGTGGAGCTGCGTGTCTTCTTTTAAATCCAATTTAATCCCACACCATCTCACGCACGTACGACGCGTCTTACTCCTCCCAACATCAATATACCCTTGTAATATCAATGCAACAATCAATGTACCCTCCCCCTCTCCCCCCTACTGTTATCCATTTACTTGAACGACATTGACGGTGTGACTAACGGGGCGCAGAGGTTTTTGGGTGAAGATATCTATTGGTGACCTGCCTTTCCCTTCCTCTTATTACAAAGCACGGGTAACGTGCTGGCCACTTCTACTTAAAATTAATAACAGCTAAACATCTAGGGTGATGATGTTGCAAGAATTGATCTCGCTCGCCCTTTTGACTCCACTTGTTGTAAAGATGGCTGAACCGTAATGGAGAAAATACGTGAATGGTATCTTCATTACGCTCTGGCAGCCTTTTACATGGCTAGATTACTCAATGTGCTTGTTACCCTTATTATCCTCCCTTCCACTGCAGGAATTGCGTGGCTATCCTGCACACACTGCTTCCACGAAGAGTGAGTAATAATACAGAAGCAATCATTTCCTGTTTTTACCTTGAGTAGGAATGCTGCTGTTGTATGCTCCCTCCTTCTTTTTGGAATCCTTAGTCCTTAGTGTAATTCTAAACATTGACGCCTTGCAGGTGCATCGCTACTTTCGAGGCCTATGAGCTACCGGCTGGTGGGCTCCCCTCTTGCCCTGTGTGTCGAGCAAACGACCAGCGCCGGTGCTTCCAGTGAAAACAGGAGAATACACATATTACACATACACAAACACACACATTCCTGGTTTATTGATTAGCAGTAGCAGATTTGGGTTGAAGTCGTTTATCCTCACTTTTGAATACTTAACCTGCCAAGTTTAAGGCTGGTGATTTTTTGCAGCAACGCTATTGATGGAGATAAAAAGAGCGGAAAATGCGACATTCAGTTGCTTGTAAAAGAGGCCGCTAGGATGGGGGTGGTAGTGGTGGTGGTACTGGTCAGGAATACAAGAATTGGAAGGCAGTTGCCGATGTAGATTTTCTTAACTGTTGACTGTTCGAACGACATTTTGTTAAGGTAGAAGGTTCGTATGCGTACATGGCGTGTATTTTACAGAAGATGTGCTCACTTTTAATATAGTATTAATTTATTGCAAACGTTTAAAACAACAGTAAATGAGTGTGAATGCTTTTGCGCAAGAACTCTGTGCAATAGCTGCCCCATTTAGACAAGCAAGGATAGTTGTCAATGTGCTCAGCTGTTTTCTTTGTCTGCACTTTCATCCTTCACTCTAAAATATCTTGGGCTTCCTCTCCTTTTCCGGAGATTATGTCTTATGCCATAAGTTATGGTGTTCTAAAATCATTATTTGCTACCCCATATATCAATTATACACAGTAACTCTGGCCTCGTAATAGAGCCCTATCTTTGTTCAGTTACAATGGGGGGAGACCTTCAGCCAGGTTGTTTGGCTGAGCGGCTGCTGACTCGTCTCGGCACGACAATTAAGTTCATAAGCTCAGAAAGGAAAGGATTAAGTCTAGTGTTCTGCTGAGAAAGGAAATCGCATCAGGTGTAAATAAACAGAAAGGAGAATTTAATGTTGGATAGTTGAGATGTTGAATCCCCGGCCAATTTTGGTTCTTCAATATAAGATCCAACATTCGAATTTGGATCTGTCTCGACATGTTATAATGTGTTAGCCGCTTGAGGCTCAAGGCGCACACCCTCAGATCATGAAAACTCTCTTTTGCATGACTGTATGCCTGTGAGCAGATTCAAGATGAAGCGCATGCCCTTTTGATGTAGACACGCGGGTGTTTGCTTATCTGTTCAGCCAATCTCCCATTTGTGATTCGAATGCTTAGCCCTTTTCCCTTGATTTTCTAGTGCTCTAGAGGTTTGGTTATAAGCTTTTTCCAAGCTTCCGCTCCCCAGAGGCATATATAGCGATGTTACCTTATCTGTTCAGTCAATTCTCGGATGAGTTTTCGCACTCTTACTTTGAAAACCTGCCCCCTCTGTACTTTGACGGTGTACTGCTCCCCTACACAAACTCATTCAAATGTTTGGGCATGGTGTGCGACAAGCAGATCAATCTGAATACCGCGGCTGACGCAAAACTTCGCCCATTCACGGCAGGCACGTTCAGAGTCAAAAAAGAGTTTGTTCAGAAACATTACCTTGCTAACAGGCTACATGCGTACATATGGCTTCCCAAGACATACGCTATTCCTGCTGGTATGTATGTGAGTCAGATTTGGGCCACTCCTTCCTTACAACAAGGCAAAGAGATGGACATTCCCCTGCAGAAATGGCTGTTTTGAAAAGGATAATAGGGGGGGGCAGAGACACCACGCCTTCATGGTGTGTTATGCGAGAGTGTAGATTGGAACCCCTGGAGTTCAATTGGTTCCGCGCGGCAATGCGGCCGTACAATTCCTTGACTAAATCAACAGCAACACAATGAAAAAGGTCTTACATGCTGACATGCAGTTGAGCACGCGGTTTAGCGATTGCTGGTCAGCCCATATTCTTTCTGCCTTGGATCGTCTGACACAATTGTATACCTGCAAACAGAAGCTGCAAAATTGTGAGCCCATTGATCTCAGCCGTTTTGTTGTAGATAGACCTCAGGGAGAGACACTTGGAGTACTAGACACCTTAATCTGACACACATCCGAGAAAACACAACAGCAAACACTCTACTTGTCACCAATGGTGTGCTCTTCCTACAAACAGGGCTCTGGTCACTCATTCGCCTTACATCCTTCCCTAATACATATCTCTCAACCTGCCTCGTGATGTCATTCGCAGTACAGCTCGTTTCAGACTTTGTGTTCACATCCTACGTCTTTAGACAGCGACATGAAATAAAAGTAATCCAAGCACTTGTGACCTGTGTGATGCTGATGATATCCAAGATGAGCAGCATGTCCTTTTCCACTGCGTCATTCCCCACGTGGTGATCTCTCTCCGCAGGAAATATGCATGTTTGTTTCTCCCAATAGGAGCCCACAATGTGTCTAACTTTTTAAGCCAGAACAATAACAAGCTTTATTTTTCTTTCAGTTGCTTTTTATGAGCAGTCGCACTTCCTGACTGAAGGCCTTTTCTGTAAACCTTGTAAACCCTTGTACACCAACCGATAGCTTTTGACGTCAGGGTTCCAACTGCTTTTCCAAAACATACTGGGGTTGACATGTGGCGTCCAAAAGCTATAATCGCTGGACCCTCTGCGCAGGCAATGAAAACCCAATGAAACGAAAGCAACAAAGCTGCAGCTACCTTGTGCCTAACTTTCCACCATAGGAAGAACAGCAAGAATCAATGAAATTCACGAGGGTCACAGGGTTTCTGGCCTGATGAAGGCTCCTGAAGTGGTAATGCTACCACAAAGAGCGCTTCTGATATGGATAAGTTGTCACGCCCAATTGTTGGCAGTGACGATTCGTGTAATTTGGTTAGTTGGTTTTTCAGTTGAGGAAGTTTTGCCTAGTCTCGTTCAATAAGCTAGGAAGCCAATTTATTGAAGAATCAAATAGATTGTTGTGCTGAGTCTTATACTTTGCAGTGACAGTGATTTACTATGACACAGTTCATCTCTAATTAAGTGCTTCAACTCAACACATATTGCTTCTTCTTGGAACGCCATTATGTTGTCCCTTTCCTCAATAAAGCACAGTTACATTGACCCTGATACAAGCGCAATCAGGTTTTGAGACACGTCCTTAACCCGCTGACTGATGTCTGGAAGGGCGGAGGCTGCAACATGGGGGCCCAATCGCGCACTGAATTTATCAGGGTGCCACCGAAGAATCTCCTCACGTAGGCGAGCCTTGATATCGGCAGGTCCCTGCACACGGTGGAGATGTGAAATAATTACAAGGTGGAAGGAGCGTCTAGCCATTTTTCACGTGTGTCATTTGTGAGACAACTTGACTTGCATGTGCTTCTTCCTATAAACAAGGTGCAAATGCAGAAGAACCGAGCAATTTTAGCCACTGCTTAAATAGACACTATTATCCTTGTGGGGGCAAGTAACATAAGTCATAAGTAAGGGTGGGTGAATAGGGTGTCTGATTTTGCCAGCAAGGCTCGACGAGCCTCGACGAGGCTCGGCACTCGCTGGGGAGGCCCTAGCTGGAAATCACGGTTAGACAATCACAATCTGAAATTTGCACGGATTGAGCCGAAACAGTTTTCTGTTGTTAGCTTGTACATATTAATGAATATTAATGTTGAGATTGGGTAGAAAATATGGGCGTGTGAGCCAGGAGAAATTGGTTAACGGTTACACCCCCCCCCAAAAGTGTTGCACGCCCCTTTAAACTCTTTTTGGTGTTTTATTAATGAAGATACTTGGTTTAAAATATGGCCGGGCGTGTCAGCCAGGAAATTAACAAAAAATCCGGTTGCCCCTCCCCCCCCATACAGCTGCACACTGCCTATTACTGGCCCATCAACTACGCTACTGCTGCTGCTTGTCCTCGATGATGTGGAGTGTCACGCTGTTGTTGAAGAAAAAATGTCCAAGTGCTTAATGGACTTCTCCGTAATTGCCTGCCTTCAAGTCGTCCAACCGCTGCTGACTGAGGCCCAGGGCTTGCCTTTTGTTGCTGCTGCTGGGCTGCATGGTGCTCTGCTGCTAGGGCCTGCTTCTGCTGCTGCTGGCCGCTCCTCCACAGGAATGAGCCCATTATTCACACCCTGTACCCGCTGCAGTTTCTGCTCTTCAAGTGTGTCTTGCAGGCATTGGAGGGGTTAGAGGAGCTGAGGACCGTGTCGCAGCGCTGGCACTGTAACTGGCAGATAACTTCAGAGTTCCCCTTCAAAAACACGAGCACTACGCCCACACTCTGCCACCACCAGGTTTTACCCTTCTCTTTGCAGCCCTTGACGTGCTGGAAGACATCATCAGATGTTGGGGACTCTCCATTGTCATAAGCCTAACTTGTGTTTGTATGTCTTGTACAAGTTGAAGCGCTATGCAACAAGATTGATCCTCTTAGGTTCCTTCTTGCGATTGTGCCATCACAACCACCTTTTCACATACTGTACCTTACCGTACTCACCCCAGCGCCCAATTTCAAAAATATTTAAGGTAACCCCGAAAACCCCGGACCCTGTAATTAAATGTTTTAGCCTTCCCTGCACCAACCCCGGTGGGCATTTAGCCCAGCCAGTGCCTGTACAAGTGTGTGTGTATGCAAGCACATGCACGTTTGTGCGTGTGCATGTGTGTCGATACGCTTGTGCCTGCACATGTATGTGTGCGTAATTCAGGTCTCCGCTCATCGCTGTTCGTCAGTGAGGTCTCCGCTCATCGCTGTGGGCTCATTGCTGTGCGTCAGTGAGGTCTCCGCTCATCGCTGTTCAGCCACCCACCAAACTTAAATTTCGCCAAAACCCGGAAACCCCGGAGCTTCTGAATAAATATATATTTTACGATACTGATATCACGCCGGAGGGCAAAGAACATTATTACCCCGGGTTGAGTACGGTAAGGTACGGTACACTTTTAATATGTGTCACACAGATTCAAGCGAATGCGATGGTGCTTGAGTGCAACTGCGCTTACCTCAGCAACTGTCTTGGGAAATCTAACTTGTTAAACAGCAAATACTTTGGAATGACAAGCATTTGCAGAGAAGTACCAAGAAAGCTGCATAATTTGAACCTCTCTCTCCTTGCCTAGTCTCATTCAAATCATGTGCATAACTCACCTGAATCCCATACAACAGCACCTCCTCTAGAGCTTCTTTTGTGTAAATGTACCCCTCTGGTAAAGGCCATGCCACATCCTGAGCGCGCGTGTGTGTATGTGTGTGTGTGTACGTGTGTGTGCGTGTGCGTGTGTGTGTGTATGTGTGTGTGTGTATGTGTGTGTCTATGTATGCATTTAAGTGTGCATGCGTCTGTAGACCGTCTTTCTGCCCATCCTATCATCTGCACGCTGTCATCCACGCAGTGGACTGTCTTTTTGCCCTCTCCTATCATCTGCACACTGTCATCCACAGTGGCCTGTCGTTCTGCCCTTACGCATCCTCTGCACGCCGTCATCCACACACATACCTGCAACTTGAGCTGCAGCGGTTTCCCTGGCTGTGCCATGCGCACGCGCAGCATGAGCGCCTCCCAGCCTGCTTTGTAGGCTGCATAAGCCGTAGCAGGATCCAAAGGAGTTAAGCTCGCACGGGCCGCCTGTAGCAGCAGGTGTAAAAAAAACGCCACTGCATTTGCACAGCACGAGCGCCTCCCAGCCTAAATTGTAGGCCGCATGAACCGCAATACGGTTGTAAAATGTTAAGGCCGCACGGGCCACGTGCAAAAGGACGGATTTCCATTTTTTGCGTGCTACTCTATAACTTTTCCGTCTTTGTTGAAATGTCCTCACTCCGCACCCCTCAATAAAAGAACTGTTTTACTCTGTCCGCACCAATCCGCACCCCTCTAAATGTACATTTTTGTGCTTGCCGCACCAATCCGCAGGACGAAATGCCCTCAGACCTGCACCAAGAGACTAGAAAGGCATCAAGAGACTCAGGGTGCATTCTTTTACACAAAAACTTTGTTTTTTCTCCAAGAGCATTGAGAAATTAAATTAAGTCTGGTTCTGCTCTACTCAGTCATCCACGCGTCAGTTGGCAACTGGTGCTGCCTTCTAGTCTTTTCTGACTCAAGCCCTCATCATCTTCCCCATCCCTCCTGCTGGCTTCCTCGCTCTCCTCACTGCCCCCCTCCTCCGTACTCCCCTCCACCTCACTTCCCTCCTTCTCACTCATGACCCGTCAAAAACTCGAAAATAAATTTCAAACCAATCCACAGTAATCTGCACCTCTTAAATACTTATTTATTTCAGAGGGGGTTGAGTAGGCCGCACCCCAAAATAAAGGCGTGATATAATGTCACTAAGAAGTTACTTCAAAGTGTAAATAAAGGAAGGCTTTGTACATGAAAAGAGTCCTTACTGCTTTGGGTGTTCCTCTTCCTCTCCCATCCATCCAATCAAGCACCTTAGTAAGCTCAGCATCATACTTGCCCGCACTAGCCTTTTGCCACTTCTCTGCACCCTTCACCCACTGTCTATATGAGTAGAGCTGGACCCAAATGAGTGGAGCTGAATTAAACCCAGCTCGCCCTTGGCCTCCCACTCTACATTCCTGGCCAACACAGAGGCAACGACCCTTGCTCACTCGGCATTCCTTGCATGGCTCTCCCACCGCACTTTTCATTATGCCTGCCACCCCACTGCGTCAAGCTTCCACAACAAATTCTCCACACACCCAGATCAACCCTGCATCCCCTCATGCACCTCTTGTAGGTGGCCCGAGCATTGCCCTAGTGTACTCGTAGGGTTGGTCAGAACCATGTATATTCGGTGTATTAACGGTGTTTTTGGCAGAGACATCACCAAATACACGGTCATATACGTTGTATACATACGGTTTTGGCCAACCCTACGTGTTTGGTAACTGCCGCCTCAAACGTCTCACCTCCATGTACAGCGCCCCTGCACTGGCCTTGCGCCGCCATTCGGCATCCTTGGCTTGCTCCTTGTGCAGGATGCGTGCGCTCTCCACCATGCGTGCAACATTTGCAGCTGCGGCCTGCTCTTGTGCACGTGCTGCTGCAGAAACTGAGGAGAACGCGCCTGCAAGAAATGCGTGAAGCGTGCAAGCACTCTTATGGGTGAATGATTAGTCCAGACGTTTATATTTGCGCCTTAGGACTTGCGCTGCTGCACAGGCTTATGAAAATGTGCCTGCATGCGTAGCATGCATTGTGAGGCATGCAAAGCGAGCGTGCAAATGATGTCATCCTTCATTTGTTTTGGTATGTACGCCCAGTGCCTGTAGCCTTGTACTTGATGTGGTGCATTTGTGCGTGCACCTGTGCCTGCATGAGCGTGATTGTTCTAGGAAACAGTGCTTTTGGTATGGGCTGTCCCCATGAACGGCCCACCCCTTAACGAGCCAAACAGTCCCAATAAGCCAATTTGCCTCTATCTCCCTTTTTCCTTCATCTCTGGGACCTGAGAGTTGAGTTGGATAGCTAAATTTCTTCTTTGCATGCCTACAAAGAAAGAAGGCAAAAAGACTTGGTGTGTGAAGGGAAAAGGGAGATTGGGGCAAAAGTGAGGGTGTGAAATGGAGCCGAAAAAGCTCCAGCCAAAATTGCTTGCATGTCACGCAACACAAACCCTTGCACCAAAATTTAACCAGGCCACCAATTGGCCCCATTTTAAATTAACCTGTGATTAACCCCGCAACTCTGAGAGCAAAATTTGGGCTGAAACTGAAGCAGGTATGGAGTGACAGAAATTTGGGATTTTTTCCTGTGTCCCCGCTGGCGTTCCCAGTACCCCTGCCCCAAATTCGACATCACAGCATTATAACATAAATTTATAATGTTTACAACCTGAAGCAGATGTCAATCGGGGCAACTTTAGTAATGCACCTTTTCCCTGCCAAAGTGGGTGCAAAATACGCACCAGGCCCCACAGAACCCCCCAGAGTGTCAAATTTCCAGCAAATGTCAATGGTTTAGATAAACATCAAGTATCTTGCATTCTGATGAGGTATGAGGGGCTTTGAACTGGGTGGAGAGCTAGGTGAGAATGGTTGGGGGGGTTTGTTCATGGGGACAGCATTTTCTTTTTACTTCTGTTTACGTGCGTATATTTCAGAGAGCAATAGGACTAGTGGTAGCAAAGGCTTTCACGTGTGATGGATTTTTTTGGGTGGGAACATGAGCGTTTCATGCATGCAGTGGGGGGTAACGTGAAATAAAACTTAATTCCAATACGTTTTAGCAGAGGAAAGCAGCTTTGATGTTCAGTGCTGTCCTATAATTCGGCACTCAAACAGCCATCGACAAGAGAGACAGCTGTCTGCAATGAAATACATTTATATGAACTTCTTAGTAGCAGCTATTCCCCCCCGAAACAGTTTTCTGGTAGAACGAAGAACAGCAGATCCCTGTTGAGTGGTCCACAAGTTAAAGCTCCAACAGAAAAGGGAAGGAAACTTACACAAGTTTCGATAACCATTCCTCACAAACGCCAAGAACAAAAATGGACGGCTTCCGAGACAAGGAGGATAAAAAAACGACAAGCCCAAACGGCTTTTTAGCAGTTTAATAAAATATAAGAAGCCCAGACGACCTCCTAAGTAATATAAAACTGCCTGTACAGCTTGCACTCACTTGACTCTGCCGCTGCCTTCCGCCTCTTCTTGTCTTGCATCTCTCGCCACATGCGGTCAGCCCACTCATCCTCTGTTTCAGCAGATGCGCTGCCTACGCTGCTCCAGTAGATCCTGCGTTTCAATGCAATTACAAGGAGGTAAGGGTACTTCTTCTGCGATAGTTACTCAGTAACATCTGTTCCTTCTGCACACTTGGAAAAACAGGCTTCTTGTATGACGGTTCCCCTTGCTCGAAAGCCATACATCATCCTGCCATGCATTCTATAAGCTGAGCGGCACGGCACGCACAGCAATACACAAAACACCACTCGTATCAAAAGGAAATGCACACAAAATGAGTCCCCCACACTCAAGCTTGCTTACCCAGGCTCGTCTGCGTATGTTTCTTCTGGCTTCCAGTCTTCCAGCTCTGAGCTGCATTCCTCGCGCAGTCGCTGCTGCCACGCCTCGTCTTCCACGCTCCTGCCGCCCCTCTGCAAAAAACACGCGCAAATAACAAGAGTTATACAAAGGCAAAAAGGAAAGGTGACTTAGTTATCTTTTTTTGGACATCATCTTTTACACTCCCGCAGCCCCTCTGCAGATTAAAGAACGTGCAAGATGAGTTGATTGGAGCCTTCAGGCGACAACAACTTGTTAAGCTAGACATATTCTGCTGTCTCTTGCACCTGTCTTCAAAGGGTGTGTGAAGGGAGCGTGTGAGCACATTTTGTGATAACATGGTTTTCTCAGCCATGCCGCCATCCACTTTGTCATTATGCACACAAAGTGAAGGTTGACAAACATTGGCACAAACATTGAATTGTACAGCTGCTCACATTCTGACGGCCTAACACACCCAAGCTGCACACAGGGTCATTATCCCTTCACCCCGTGCTTGCACAGAGTTGTGCGCTGACGGAGCACCGTCATCGCCAAGCGCACAACCCTAAACTAGGCATACCTGCGCCGCTGCACGGAAACGCTCCACCGCTTCCCTTGCACCCATGCCCTCGCCCACTGTCCACTCCCCAGGGCCAGCAGTCAAAGCTGCAAAGGGGCTGCCCCCTTGGAGCCTTCTCGGTCCTCCGCCCCTAGGCTCAACGGCCTCACTCTTCCTGCACACAAGGCCAGCATGTTGTGAGCGTTGTGCCACCATGTGGCACAAGTAACGGATGGGACGCTTTTATAAAGTAATTGTTGTCGAAGGGCTGCTGCCTTAGGGAGTGTCACTTCCTCTGGGTTAGTAAAATGCCTCAATCCCCTTGTGGCGTAGTTGCGTGTGGTCAGACGCGGAGGGAAGGAGCATAGGTAGATGAAAATGTGTGGAGAAGCTGCTCTGCAATTACATTAGAAGATAGAGAGAGCAGAGTTGCCGTTGGCCTTCTCTGTCTCTTCAATGGAGGAAGCTCTGACAATTTCCGACACAAAGCAGCTCCAAGTTGTGTGTTATTCGGGTTACTGAGCTCACTGCACTGGCTTGTCTTTGTTGTTGCAAAGCAGGTGCTGTAATTCCAGGGATGATAGCAGCAAGCGCCACAAAAACGTCTTCCCTTGCCAAAGATTGCACAGAGTGCAGACCGACTGCACGACTTGCCCGAGGCCATAGCTCACTAGGTACAGTTGAATTTGCTGCGTCCAAAAGCGCGCACAGTGCAGCAAAGCAGGCCGGCGTACAAAAGAGCACACTAATTGATCACCCATCATCACGTTGAAACATTCATTCACTACATACATGCAAAGCAAAAGGTCACTTCACAGACTACGCACAAAACAGTTATGTGACCAGTCAATAAAGTGCCACACCGACCTACCCGGGCAAGGCTGCTTGCACCAGGTGCCGAATGGTTTTGCCCTTCCTGTTGCTGATATCGATATCAGGGGGGTGGTCACACTGCAAAGCGTTAAACACCAACTTTATTAGATGCGAGAAGCTTCTCTTGCCCACGAGCTGTACACAACACTGTTGCAAAAACGTGGTCACACGTGCGCATACAAGTACGTACAAACGTGCACACGCAAAGATGTGTCTGTAACATGTGCAAGCAGGGTTACAAAACTCTTTCAAGCGATCCAAAAGGCAAGGATGAGGATGCGCATGCGGGTGCGCACATACAAACAAACACATTCTCTCTAACATAACAAAGCATCCAAAAGTCACTAGACATATACCCAAAAGCTTGCGTGCCTGAAGTATCTTCATTACACACACAACGTGGTTGTGGAGGGCAGCCAAGTGTGCAGCCGTGTTTCCGGAGCGG
>Ga0307945_1002648_pt1 | contig 14543 bp, 11 predicted proteins | sample OrgLakmetagen228_FD_201818 | JGI IMG/M metagenome (GOLD analysis project Ga0307945, IMG submission 201818) | Saline water microbial communities from Organic Lake, Antarctica - #228 | ecosystem: Environmental > Aquatic > Non-marine Saline and Alkaline > Saline | place: Antarctica: Organic Lake...
CACACACACACACACACACACACACATACACACACACACGCACACACACACACACACACACACACACACACACACACCTGTACAGCCTGGGAACCACGCCTGCAAGCGTGCGGGCTACAGAGGGGTCCTTCACGACTGCATGCATGCTCCCTAAGCGCAGCAGCTGCTGTCCAAGGAGCTCCCCACTCAGAGGGGCGGACCACCCAAGACCTGTACACAATAGAGAGGAAGCGTTTGCACCTATGCATGACAGAGGAGGAAGCTAATGCAATTCTGGCCCAAAAGTTTTATGCAATTCTGGCTCACAAGTTTGTGCAATAGAGGGTAGAAGAAGCTTTGGCACCTACGCACGGCAGAGAAGGGCGCTATTGCAACACTGGTCAGGCTTGCGCAGGATGACTAGAAATGTCTTGTGAGCACTCCCTGAACAGAGGTACAACACACACATACAAACACACACACACACACACACACACACACACACACACACACATACACACACACACACACACACACACACACACACACACACACATACACACACACACATGCACACACACACACATATGCACACACACATGCACATACATACACACACACATATGCACACACGCATGCACATACATACACACACACACACACCTGCAGACAGTGCAGAGGACCTGCACTCCCCATCCAGCACGCCCAGGCTGGCGCTGCACAGCCACGCATCACAAGCCGGCCTCACACCCGCAGGAGCAGCGACAGGTGCACCCACAAACGTGGCGGCCACGCCGCTTCCTTTAATTGCTTCTTCTGCAACACACGCCCCCATACCATCTCCTGTAAGACCGCCAGCATGCGCCAAGCTGTGGCTGCTCGTGCTGCTGTCCTCTACGCCTGCCTTGTTGCTGTCACCCCCAACACTCCTGCCACCAGAAAAACCACGGCTGCTGCTATCACTGGATTGGGGCTGTATTGAGCTAGGTAGCAAACCTGCCCAAGGCATGCCAGTTTCTGGGGGTTCTAAAAGGACGGGGCACCAACGAATGGTAGACAAGGTCCTCCAGAATCTGAAGATGGCGCATGTGTGAGTGATGTGTGTGCGTGTGGGTGTGTGTGCATGTGGGTGTGTATGTGCGTGTGCGTGTGTGTGTGAGTGTGTGTGAATGGTGTGTGTGTGTGTGCATGTGTGTGTGCATGTGTGTGAGTGTGTGTGCATGTGTGTGTGCATGTGTGTCTGAGTGGTGTGCATGTGTGTGTGCATGTGTGTGTGTGTGTGTATGTGTGTGAGTGCGCTTGTTAGATCAGATGCTGGACTGTATGGACTGTGTTCAAAGAAGCAAGCGTTATTTAAATTGTGCACTTGTCAGCATGAGGAATAGCGATTGCATTTGTGCAAAAGTTGTGGATGGTGGTCTTCACTGCAGTTTTGATGAGCATGACGAATATTGACCACAATTGTGCAAATGAATGTGGGCATTGATCATCACTTGTGGGAGCACATTTCCAAGCATGAGAGCAACCTGATCATTTCGAGCAGTTAAAAATAAAGAAGAGTGCATATCAGAGGGGGTCGACAAAGCAAATGCCCTGAAACGTGATTTTTTTGATGCAGACCATGTTTGATAAACATAACTAGATGGTCCACAAAGTTTGGGGTCAATCGGACCACCCCAGTGGTCTGGGTGGGATTCCTGTTCAAATTTTGGCACTGAGTTATCACATTTTAGGCCACCACTCCCCAACCAGAGCCTCTTTTCATCCCAAAACAAGATGGCAACAATTCCTTTATGATACTAAATCATCCTGGGTTTTAAAGAGTAGGTTTGGTGAAGGTTGGTTTTCCACCTTTTTGGCACCCCTTTTTGTTTAAGGAAAATGGACCAAAATGGAGTATCTGACCATTTTTGTTGCAATGATCTTCTTTATTGAAATTAAGACGATTCATATAAAAATGACACAAATCAGGTCTGTGGGTGGTGAGATATGAGAGAATGGTGGTGAAAAGATTTGTTCACGTCGCACAAAATTAGACGTGCGCGCCATAGCTGGCAACATTTAAGCTCAAGTGCTATCAGCAGCTAGCTCTGGGTACTGAGCTTGATTGTTGCCAGCTGGGGCGCCCATACTCAAATTAACATTTCAAAAGTACCCCTTTTTCAGGCCTTCGTCGACCCTCTCGGGCAAATTATTGTACTAAAAAATTATGTTGCTTCCTGCAATTGCGCAGCCTGAGTTTCATTGAGTTCTATTACGTTTGCATCGTGGGATGGCGGTGGATTATTTTCAAGTCCCTAAAACAAACCAAAACTAAGAAGGAATAGCAGTTGTGAGGACCAAGTAAAAAAAAGATGGAGAAACTGGAGAGAAGCACAGATTAATAGTAAGAATGGTATGAGTGATGTCACTTTGCTTCACTCCAAGAACTGGAGTTCAAATGTCACACACTGGGTTGCATTGAGGTCCCTCTCCCTCTAACATTGCTTTGAGTGACACCGTTTTGGGGGCGCTACAATCTGCAATGCAAGACTGTCTTTTACAAGGCACTTACTTGTGCTCCCTGCGCTCTCATGCACTCAAACATGCACTTATGCATTAACTGCACTTACTCATGCACTTACTCATGCACTTCCTGCTGCTGCTGCTTTGTCTGTGCCTCTGAGCCGTCTCCGCCTCCTTGCTTCCCTGGAACGTGCTGGTTGAACAGATCTGTGACCCTGAGGGGGCAAATATACGCAAATGTGTCTGTCAGTGTGCATAGATGTGTGGGTGTGGGTGCACAAACGTACAGTTAGAAAGACTCAAGTGAGTGGCTTAATAAAACATTTGATGACCAAATCCTGAGTCTACTTCCACTCCACAACGTATTTAGTCACAATGCATTCAGGAAGAGCTCGCAATGTATTTAGTCACAATGCATAAAGGAAGAGCTCACAATGTGTACACAGCTGTGCCGTTTCACAATGCATTCAAGACACAGCCGTGCCGTTTCACAATGCATTTATGAAAAGCCGTGCCGTTTCACAATGCATTCAAGACGCAGCCGTGCTGTTTCACAATGCATTCGAGACAAAGCCGTGTCGTTTCACAATGCATTCAAGACACAGCCGTGCCGTTTCACAATGCCCTAAGACAAAACTGTGCCGTTTCCCAATGCATTCAAGACGCAGCCGTACCGTTTCACAATGCATTCAAGACAAAGCCGTGCCGTTTCACAATGCATTCATGACAAATCTGTGCCGTTTCACAATGCATTCAAGACAAAGCCGTGCACACACACCTTGAAAGAAAGCCAAACCGCCCTTTGTGACTGGCAGCAGCGCCGGCAGGTCCTCCTTGTTGTGGTAGGGAGGAAAAGGCAGGGGCCATGAGACGAGCAGCCTCCAGCTCCAAGTACGCAAGAAGGGCCTGAGAAAGGGTGAAAGATACATTTGTTTAGGAAAATGGGAGGAAATAAGTATTTGTGATTAACATTGTAGAGGGGCAGCCTGAAAAGGGGTGGAAGCGTACATGTGTTTAGGAAAAGGGGTGGAAAGAAGTGTGTATGTCCTACATTGTAGAGGGGAAGCCTGAAAAAGAGTGGAAGCATACATTTGTTAAGAAAAAGGGGAGGAAAGAAGTATTTGTGACCAGCATTGTAGAGGGGCAAAGGAGAGTAATAAGGCAGGAAGTAACAAGGGATATTCATTAAACGAGCGGCCTCTAGGTTGAAGAACGCAAGGAGGGCCTTGAAAAGGTGGCAGGAGCGCGGAATTCCTTGTTTTGAAGATCAGGCGAAGAAAAATGCAAACAAGCAGGGTGGTGCACGCGAATCAAAAGTACAAGCACGGAGCCCTTGATAACAGCATCAGTTGCAGACAATCCGTTTGGCCGAATACAAAATCAATCACGCAACGCAACTACCTCGCCATTCATACGCACCCTCTTGTCAGCACTGTGACTACCTCGCCATTCATACGCACCCTCTTGTCAGTACTGTGACGACCGCGCCATTCATACGCACCCTCATGTCAGCACTGTGAATACCTTGCCGTTCATACACACCCTCATGTCAGCACTGTGACTACCGCGCCATTTATATGCACCCTCTTTTCAGCACTTCGACAGACAAATCTCGCCATTCATATGCACCCTCATGTCAGCACTGTGACAGACAACACTCGCCATTCACGCGCACCCTCATGTCAGCACTGTGACTACCGCGCCATTCATACGCACCCTCTTGTCAGCACTTCGACAGACAACACTCGCCATTCATACGCACCCTCTTTTCAGCACTTTGACAAACAAATCTTACCAATCATACGCACCCTCATGTCAGCACTGTGACAGACAACACTCGCCATTCACACGCACCCTCATGTCAGCACTGTGACTACCGCGCCACTCATAGGCACCCTCATGTCAGCACTGTGACAGACAAATCTCGCCATTCATACGCACCCTCTTGTCAGCATTGTGACTACCACACCATTCATACACACCCTCATATCAACACTGTGAATACCAAGCCATTCATATGCAACCTTTTTCAGCACTTCGACAGACAAAACTCGCCATTCATACGCACCCTCATGTCAGCACTGTGACTACCGCGCCATTCATATGCACCCTCTTGTCAGCACTGTGACTATCTCGCCATTCATACGAACCCTCTTGTCAGTACTGTGACGACCGCGCCATTCATACGCACCCTCATGTCAGCACTGTGAATACCTTGCCGTTCATACACCCTCATGTCAGCAGTGTGACTACCGCGCCATTCATACGCACCCTCATGTCAGCACTTCAACAGACAACACTAAGCAAAATACCTGATAGATACCTTGGCTTGATTAGACACACTGCCTTTTTCCAGCAGCCTTGACGCAAAAGAAAAGAACCACTGACGAATGACACCACAAACATGACAGCATGTAGACAGCTACATATATAAATATAGACAGCTACACATATAGACAGCACGAGTAAACATATAGCTCACTTTGCCCCTCGCCAGCACCATATCCGCATCAACATCTTCACCAGGTCCAGCACCCAGCGCCACATCTGTTGCGGCAGCACTCCCTTCAGATGTTGACTTGTTTCCGTTCTCCGCACGCAAGGCCAGGCCAGCCACGTATCGCGCTGCCTGCACAGTTGAGCCGGGTTTGTAACTTGTGTAACTTTTAACTTGGGCAAGAATAAGAATAAGGCAAGAAATCAAGGGAGGAATAGAACACGCGCACACACAGTGTCAGTTTACATCACACATGTTGGTAGACAACTAGCAGGCTTGAAAGACAAGAACTAAGAATGCAAGGTATAACGTGCTATGTCAGCTTGACTGGTGCTTGAGCTCACTTCTGCCACACTGCTGGTATACGCAATGCATCGATATACAAAATAAACTTGTTTAATTGGATTGAGCGATCCCATGGTATGTTAAGCTGCCTGCAATGCCAATTAACGCAAAACACGCATACACACACATACACGCTTGCACACCCGCACACACATGCAACCCCACACCATACACACACATACATTCCCCCCCACACACACACCACACACACAGACACACATGCACACACCCACACATACACACACAACACACACACACACACTTACACACACACACACACACATACATACACACACGCACAGACACACATGTGCACACACACACACACACACGCACACACACACACACACGCACACACACACACACACACACACACACACACACACACACACACACACACACACACACACCTGCAGCAGGGTGCCATGCGTTGCCAGGGTGCGCAGACCCAGCTGGCCGGCCAACACACTGAGAGCAAGCTCGTCCATCATGAAGGAAACGGAAGGGAAGCACGCGTCCGGTAGCAAAGCAGCAAGGTCTGGGTTGCGGGGGTCGTACAGATCTGAAGGGGGATGGAGTTGGCTGCTGATGCTAGGAGGGCTGTTGTTGGGGAGCCAGCTGCCAGCTTGGGTGCTGCAAATTTACGCCAGTGAACAAAAGGTCATGTATGTGCTTGTGTACACATACCAATAAGAGGTAGCATAGGTGGCCTATTGTAGTATACACATCATTTCAGTACATACATCACCTGTCCAAGCATGTTATCATGTACACCTGTGCTACACATTTACTACAGGTCTACTACAGGCATAAGAGGGTGCAGTTGTGTGTGTGTGTGTGTGTGGGTGGGTGGGTGGGTGTGTGGGTGTGTTGTCAACTGGTCAAGGGGCCATGCATTTGCTGCTGATCACCGTTTCAAGGGCTGCTTTCAACTAGCCGCAGATAGCTTGAGTGCCCAGAAACGATTGAACTCTGCTGAATGCTATTAACTTTTATAGCGCCACCCTTCATGCATATCACTGCTCACTCTTCCAGCCTGCACAGTATGGCATTCATCTTTGCATGCAAGCAATGACAAAACTTCAGCATACAGAGACATCCTTGACGGGCCATTGCTTACATCATCAGGTGGGTTGAAGTCTGTAGCTCTAGAATTCAAGCCTTACAGGCTTCCAGGGCCAAAGATACACACGCACACGCACACGCAACGCACACGCACACGCACACGCACACGCACACGCACACGCACACGCACACGCACATACACACGCACACGCACACGCACACGCACACACGCACGCACACGCACACGCGCACGCACACGCGCACGCACACGCACATGCACGCACACACACACGCACACACACACACGCGCACACACACACACCCCCACACACACACACACACACACACACACACACACACACACACACACACACACACACACACACACACACACACACACACACACACACACACACACACACACACACACACTTCACACCTGAGGAAGGGCACCAGCGTAGAGTCCTGAGCCGCAAGGGCTGGCAGCGCATGCAGCATGCGCAGCAAGCACGCATCTCGAGCAGCTGGGGGCAGAGCCCTGGCAGCCACACCATCCACGCCCACCACATGTCGTTTATAAGCCTGGAAAGGGTGGAGGAGTTGGTATGTTCAGGCGTTTGAGTAAAGACACTGGTTGGATGTAAGCTTGCAGAGGGTTCAGGAGTTAATGTGAACAGGTGTTCTAAGTAAAGACACATTTTATTGCACACTATTTTTAGCCTAGGACGTACTCACATGTGCAAATCAAGAGTTGGTGTGATCAGGTGTTTTGTGTAAAGACACATTTTATTGCACACTATTTTTAGCCTAGGACATACTCACATGTGCAAATGAGGAGTTGGTGTGTTCAGGTGTTTTGTGTAAAGACACATTTTATTGCACACTATGTTTAGCCTAGGACATACTCACATGTGCAAATCAGGAGTTGGTGTGATCAGGTGTTTTGAGTAAAGACACATTTTATTGCACACTATGTTTAGCCTAGGACGTACTCACATGTGCAAATCAGGAGATGGTGTGTTCAGGTGTTTTGTGTAGAGACACATTTTATTGCACACTATTATGAGCCTAGGACTTACTCATATGCACAAATTACATTCCAGGAGCTGTGAAGGATGTGGCAACAAAAGTTATGGATGTCTGGGTGCCGGTTGAGCACGCACGCTTGTGAATCTCTGTAGCAACTTTAAATTGTATGTTCTTCGCATACTCCACGTATGGCGTATGGCGTATATTTTCGTACGCTGGCGTATGCTGTACGTTTTTACATGCTCTACATATGGCGTATGGCGTATGCTGTGATCTGTCTATGCTGTGATCTGTCTATGCTGGGCAACCAGGCTGTGCCATCAAGGGACAACGCAAGCAACACCTGTAGGACTGGCCAGAACCGTATATATACACCGTACATGACCGTATATTTGGTGATTTCCCAGCCAAAAATACTGCAAAAATACCGTATATACACCGCATATATATATGGTTCTGGCCAACCCTAAACACCTGATAAACAGGAGGCAATTCAGAAGCTAACTTCACATACACAAACCCCTGACCTCATCAGTGGTGGAAGCAATCAGTGACATGTGTAGGGTTGGCCAGAACCGTATAAATGCACCGTATATGACCGTATATTTGGTGATTTCCCGGCCAAAAATACCGTATATGCACCGTACATATATGGTTCTGGCCAACCCTAGACACGTGGCGTACTGCCGAGTATGTATACAAAATGATTGCCCCCACTACTTCAAGTGTGAATACGTTCACCGACAAAGTTCTTTCAGTGTTTTCACGATGAAATCATACACAGCACACAGGCATTATGATATAATACACAGCACACAGGCATTGTGATATAACACACAGCATGCAGGCACAGCAATGTCGCACCTCAGCAGCGGTGAAAGCAGTGACGTTCAGGTGGCGGCTGAGCATCCGAGCCTCACTCCCGCTAGTTGGTGCCACGTACTTGTGTGGCAGTTCCCATGCATCAAAGCCTGTGCGGTTTTAGGTATGGTCAGCGGTTGTAGGTTGGATGATGTTGGAAGTGGCATCAGGCTGCATGCAAGTACCTGACTTTCATGAGTCAGTCGGTGCGATGAAGTCGTGGGGCAGGCCCTTAAATAGCAGGCCAGTGTGTTTTGTTCACGTGAACAGTGCAAACTCAATCCCCGAACTTGTGTATGATAGGAGAAGATCTCATGCGTTAAAGCCTGTACAGCTCTAAATCGGATCGGCTGGGGTGGGGTATGCTGCTTTGTGGCATGTTCTGAAAAGTAGCCCTGCATTAGCGTGAGCGCTTCAATGTAAAGTCGGGTCGTAAAAAGTAGCTCTGCATAGGCGAGGGCGCTTCGATGTAAAGTGTGGATCATAAAAAAAAGCCCTGCATAGGCGAGGGCGCTTTGATGTACAGTGTGGGTCATAAAAAGTAGCCCTGCATGAGCATGAGCGCTTCAATGTAAAGTGCGGGTCGTAAAAAGTAGCTCTGCATAGGCGAGGGCGCTTCGATGTAAAGTGTGGATCATAAAAAAAAGCCCTGCATAGGCGAGGGCGCTTTAATGTAAAGTGTGGGTCATAAAAAGCAGCTCTGCATGAGCCTGAGCGCTTCAATGTAAAGTGCGGGTCGTAAAAAGTAGCCCTGCATAGGCGAGGGCGCTTTGATGTAAAGTGTGGGTCATAAAAAAAAGCCCTGCATAGGCGAGGGCGCTTTAATTTAAAGTGTGGGTCGTAAAAAGTAGCCCTGCATAGGCGAGGGCGCTCCAATGTAAAGTGCGGGTCGTAAAAAGTAGCCCTGCATAGGCGAGGGCGCTTCGATGTAAAGTGTGGGTCATAAAAAAAAGCCCTGCATAGGCGAGGGCGCTTTAATTTAAAGTGTGGGTCATAAAAAGCAGCTCTGCATGAGCATGAGCGCTTTGATGTACAGTGTGGGTCATAAAAAGTAGCCCTGCATGAGCATGAGCGCTTCAATGTAAAGTGCGGGTCGTATAAAGTAGCCCTGCATAGGCGAGGGCGCTTCGATGTAAAGTGCGGGTCATAAAAAGCAGCTCTGCATGAGCGTGGGCGCTTCGATGTAAAGTGCGGGTCATAAAAAGCAGCCCTGCATGAGCACGGGCGCTTCGATGTAAAGTGTGGGTCATAAAAAGTAGCCCTGCATAGGCGAGGGCGCTTCGATGTAAAGTGTGGGTCATAAAAAGCAGCTCTGCATGAGCACGGGCGCTTCGATGTAAAGTGTGGGTCGTAAAAAGCAGCTCTGCATGAACATGGGCGCTTTGTTTTAAAGTGTGGGTGATTGTTTCCTGTGTGAATGACACGTACAGCATGTGTGTGTGGGTGTGGGTGTGGGTGTGGGTATGGGTGTGTGTATGACACATACAGCATTAAGACGAAAGTAGGGCGTGACACACATCATGAGTAGTTGCAATCATGTTGATGGCGAGAGAAAAAGAGGTGTACGTGAGGTATGTGCGTTTTTGCAGTAATATAAACCAACAATCAGGAAGTAAGGTGGACAGGTTCCTATGAACACACACCCTTCAATCCAACTATTGCGTTGATCTTCATACAAGTTAAAAAAACCATCACAAGAAAGATCACTCAATATAATGAGGCACCACACACTGTCTGCATGAACAGGGCATCACGTGATCTGCATAACCACCATCATTGAGGGCACAACACACACTGTCTGCATGAATATCACGTGATCTGCATGACCGCCAATGTTGAGGGCACCACACACTGTCTGCATAACAGGGCATCACGTGATCTGCATAACCACCATCATTGAGGGCACAACACACACTGTCTGCATGAACATCACGGGATCTGCATGACCGCCAATGTTGAGGGCACCACACACTGTCTGCAAGAACAGGGCATCACGTGATCTGCATAGCCACCATCATTGAGGGCACAACACACACTGTCTGCATGAACATCACGTGATCTGCATGACCGCCAATGTTGAGGGCACCACACACTGTCTGCATGAACATGGCATCACGTGATCTGCATGACCACCACACTGAAGGCACGACACAGCTCTGCATGACCATCTACCTTGAGGAAGGAGGAAGCAGTCACCGCTCAGATCCACAAGGGCCTCCTGGCCGGACACCCTTGCTGTAGCTTTTTCTACCCTGCCCTCAATCCGCTCCCTCTGCTGCTGCTGCTGCTCTGACTGCTGCTGCTGCTGCTGCTGCTGCTGCTGGTGCTGCTTTAGCTGCTGTGACAGCTGCTGTGGCCACACCTCAGCAGCGCGCGCACGCCCCTCTGCATCAGCCATCTCAGACGCAGCAACATACATTGGCATAACGGCCAGCGTCTCTAACCGTGCACGCCGCTCTGCTGCCGGAACCACCCCTGCCGCCCCAGATCCTACTGCCATAGTGCCGTGCTGTAAAGCTGCACCTCTGCTGCCGCTCCCGCCTGCCAAGGCCTCTTCTACACATAGCGCCTGACGCAGAGCATGCTTGCTCTGCAAGCTTACACCACGGAACGCTTGCTGTGCCCAGGCAGACGTGTTGTCAGCCCTTCCCCCACCACCTGTCTTGGTACCAGTGACTGTTCTGCTGCTGCTGCTGCTGCTGCTGCTGCTGCTGCTGCTGCTGCTGCTGGTTGTATGTTGCCTGCGAAGCAGCGTCACAGCAGCAAGCAGACCAGCCCCCTCTAGTCCAGTACAGTGGCCTTGCAGCAGCAGAGCAGCCCTGGGCAGGACTCCAGTGCTCTGAGCCACACCACCACCAAAGTCGCTCCTACCGCCACTGCTATCACTGCCCTGCCCGAATGCTTCACCCTCCGCCCCGAAGCTCAAGTAGTCCACGAACACCAATCCCAGCGCATGCAGACCCTTGACTAGCGCTATCTTGCCCTTGTGCTGCGCTTGCTGCGGTTCCTGCTGCTGTGAGTGGTGATGCTCCTGCTGCACATCATGCACGTCCCTCAGGTGTGAGTGTCGCCCATCTTCCAAGGCAAGCAGCTCCTCAGTGTTTACAGACACGACGGTGGAAGGCTCATCTGTGCAAGTGGGACGTGTACGTACAATGAGCAGGTTAATGTGCAAAGAAGTCGTGACGTGCAGGTTAATGTACAGACACGACGGTGGAAGGCTCATCTGTGCGAGTGGAATGTGTACACATGCGATGTGCAGGTTAACGTGCAAAGAAGTCGTGACATGCAGGTTAATGTACAGACACGACAGTGGAAGGCTCATCTGTGCAAGTGGAATGTGTACACATGCGATGTGCAGGTTAACGTGCAAAGAAGTCGTGACAAGCAGGTTAATGTACAGACACGACGGTGGAAGGCTCATCTGTGCGAGTGGAATGTGTACACATGCGATGTGCAGGTTAACGTGCAAAGAAGTTGTGACATGCAGGATAATGTACAGACACGACGGTGGAAGGTTCATCTGTGTGAGTGGAATGTGTACACATACGATGTGCAGGTTAACGTGCAAAGAAGTCGTGACATGCAGGTTGATGCATATGCAGTTTCCTGAGCAAGAATATTGTCACATTTCTTTACGTGTCTGTCACTGCGCCGGTTGCAGTGTTGAAACCCTCTAGCAAAACATGGCCGACCGAAGTCGCGCCATATCGCAAGAGGAATTCACTGGTTTCAGCGTTTATCAATCAATAAATGACGGCAAGCGTTGGTCAATCAATAAATGACGGCAAGTGTTTATCAATCAATAAATGACGGCAAGCGTTTATCAATCAATAAATGACGGCAAGCGTTTATCAATCAATAAATGACGGCAAGTGTTTATAAATCAATAAATGACGGCAAGCGTTTACCAATCAATAAATGACGGCGAGAGGACCTTGCCAAGTGATCTCACCACCCAGCAGTTCTGCTTCTAGGGCACGACACATTACACTCAATTGAACAAACCATGGCTGCAAACGGATAACGAACAACATGCATGTTAATGTAATACATTCAGACTCCCTATCCAACATCCTGCACATTCAATGGTGGCATTGTTAATCCTCAGTTCGTGCCCACCTCCTGCTTTACATACAGCCCAGCCCAGCCAGCCCAGCCAAACCTGTGACTGTGTCAACCTCCTCTGAAAGTTCAGCACAGCAAACCCAGAAACTGTGCCTACCTCCTCCTAATAAGACGGCCTGGTCAAGTCCGTGTTTATGCCTACCTCCTCCTGGCAGTACAGCCAAGTGTCTTCCCAGCACTGGCAAAATAGGCAGGCCCATAAAGTTGGACAAGCAAGACGGCTGCTCCCTCAGCTGAGCAGCAAGCCACTGCCACAACGCAGTGACCCACTCCCTGGGTTTGGTCAAAGCATACAAGAGGGTCACGACTAATTCTGAAATGACTCTGGGTTGGGTTAAAAGCAAACTGGGTTTGTAGCGATGAAGCTAGAACACCCAGGATTTGGTTGCAGCAGATGAGCTGGATTCACACACCTGGTCAAGTGGCTCCCAGCCTCTCCCCAGAGCACCTTTCCCTTGTGTTGCTGCTTCAGCTCTGTCGCATTGGGCAGCAGTTTGGGCATCACAATTGAGGCCATGGCCTGTGCATGTGCGGGTGTGTGTGCGCGTGTGTATATGTGTGTGTGTGTGTGCGTGTGCGCGTGTGTGTATGTGTGAAGGCAAACAGCACGCTTGAGGCTAAAACTATTGTGTAACGTCAGAGGGAAACACAGTTGCAGCAATGTGTAAACAGTAGTATGTATATTGCAGCACTTTTTATGTACTAATACAGAATCTGCAGACTTATATGTATTGCAGCACTTTTATGTACTAATACAGAATCTGCAGGACATACAGAATCTGCAAGGCTTATATGTATTGCAGCACTTTTATGTACTAATACAGAATCTGCAGGACTTGTATAGAATCTGCAGGACTAACATAAAATCTGCGGGACTTATATAGAATCTGCAGGACTTACATGTATTGCAGTACTTGAAATAGAATCTGAGTTGTGAGCGCCAACACAAAACACCTGTGCCGTGCATTTGCACTGAGTCCTAAAGACGGTATAGTTGCAAGGATCCATCAAATATGTAGCTGCAGTGTACTTAAGAAGTATATGTGTGTGTACTTATATGCGTGTGCGTGTGTGTGTGTGTGCGCGTGTGTGTACTTATATGCGTGTTACATGCGTATATGTGTGTGTAGCTGCAGTGTGCTTAGGAAGTATATGCGTGTGTACTTTTATGCGTGCGTAAAAATAATTGCTTAAATGCATACACCTGTCAGTGTGCATGCATGCCTTGTCAAGAGTGCAAGTCCGTACCTTGCTTTAAGGGTTCCAAGCTTTTAAGGGCTGGAGAGTGTATGCTTAATTGTGTGCAAGCATGCAGTCGCTTAGGTGTGTGTGCGCTTGCTAAGTGTATACGTGTGTTGTCTTGTTTAACCACTCATATGCCGACCGAACACACCACAAAGCACTTTGCGACTAGCTTGTCGCGCCCAATCAATGGCAGCAACAAATCGTGTGACAAGCAGTTTTTGATCAACATAGAGACGTCATGGAAAGTTGAAATTACATTTCGAGATCTGGATCAGCCACTGCCGTTCCAGAGACGCAATTGTCGGACAGACACTGCTAGAACAGCTGCTCCAAGTCACTAACAGCAGTACTACAAGTCTGTGTGCGCTAGGTGGACGCAAAGAGACGCCTCTGTTTGAGCAATCCACGAGCACAGAGCCTGAGGAGGTGTGTGTGTGCCTCTTTTTAAGCAATCCACAGCATTGCTCCCTACCTGAGGTGTGAGGAGGGTGACATTCGTCGCTTGCATCTGAGCTAACGCATACAATATGCTGGTTGTCTCGTCAGGAAGGTTTGAGCAATCCACAAGCATAGAGCCTGAGGAGGTACGGAACGAAAAAGTATGTTGAAAGTAAAAGGAATGGGCATTAGATGCATGAGTGGGGGCGGAAGCAATCCAGGCAGCGAAGATGACTCTTTAACAGTTAAGAAAAAGGAGCCACTTGGGGCGCCTTGCAGATCCCTCAACCGCAATCATGGGCAAAGAAGCAATTTGAAAACACGGCAATATGGTATTTCTTTGGTAGCAGTAACCACTCAATCCAAAAGGATTTACCTGCCCATCTGATAGCTTACTGTCGTTCTAAAACCGTACATTCATGACATCACCCCCCCCAAAAATAGCAAGCCC
>Ga0307945_1002655_pt1:0-5000 | contig 14532 bp, 13 predicted proteins | sample OrgLakmetagen228_FD_201818 | JGI IMG/M metagenome (GOLD analysis project Ga0307945, IMG submission 201818) | Saline water microbial communities from Organic Lake, Antarctica - #228 | ecosystem: Environmental > Aquatic > Non-marine Saline and Alkaline > Saline | place: Antarctica: Organic...
AACACACGCACAATTGCACTCATGTACACAATGGCTGACAAGCAGGGAAGGCGTGCAAGGCCCTGGCAGTGCCTCACACCTGCCCCCTCACACGCATGCACATTTGCGCACTCAGCCTGTCTCAATGAACACATGGGGAGCATTGCGCAGCGGGCTGGGCATAGACGCAGGGGTGGGGGGAGGGGAGGGCAGCAAGCAGGCTTTGGGGAAGGATGGAGCTCGAGTAACCCCTGCTGCAGTGGTGCGGTCCTTGCCAAGATTGTGGACAGGCTTCAGTGCGACACTTGCACGGGACGTGCCTTTTTCTGCACTGTACTGGTGGGTGTTGCTGTATCATGTATTATACGTTCACCACCAAAACTGAAACGATTTTGGGCTTCCTGTGGAATTGAGATGTAGGAGGGCAAGGGTTTAGGTAAGCTGCACCCAGCCTGGTTGATGCAACTCCATGATTGACACGCTGCATGCCTAGTTGATGCAACTCCATGATTTACACGCTACATGTTGATCAAGTTTACGATGAGTTGCATGCAAACGTGTCACAAGGACGCAGCTGTCTTGCGCACTTGCTTCTGCTCTTGTGTGGCTGGCTGTATACTAACTAACGTCTCATTACATGACCTCGTAGGGGCTTGCTAGAGCCTATCAGGTCCTCACTCTTAGCCATCAGCCCCTCTTCCTCTCCCAGTCATACTTTACCGGGCCAGCAAAGTACCGACGACAGCAGCAGCCACGTACCGTTGCAGCATGTGCAACAAAGCAGCAACAACAGCAGTTTTGCCAGTACAAATGTGGAACAGGACGAGAAGAGTGGGGGAAGCTCGCACGTGCTTGCCCAAGGCACAGGAAGCAGTAGCGACATTTTCAGCAAGCAGGGCCAGCCAGACAGTACCTCCAGTAGCTCCCAGCTCTTGTGGGTCAACATGATCGCTGGCAGCGTAGCAGGTGTGCTGCCTTCCTTGCAACGACCAAGCAGGACCTGCACCACTTCAGCTCAGCTTTCTGTTAAACAAGGAGCCCCCAGACTATGAACATTGACTCCATATGTATAAGCAAGGCTTTTCCTGCTCTGTCACACACATATACATACATACATACATACATACATACATACATACATACATACATACATACATACATACATACATACATACATACATACATACATACATACATACATACATACATACATACATAAGTACACGCACATGAACACAAACACAGGAGCTGCAGCAGCCGTGGCCACCACCCCGTTTGACGTGATCAAGACCCGCATGCAGACGGCCCCTCGAGCTGTGGGTGGACTAGGGGGCCCAGCGGCAGGGCCTCCAATGCTCACGCCAATGGGGGTGATGAGGCAGGTGTATGCAGAAGGAGGGGCAAGGGGCTTGTTTGTGGGTCTCGGACCCAGAGCAGTGCGGTGTGCACCTGCGTGCGCCATCGTGGTGACTAGCTACGAGCTCTTCAAGACCTGGTTGTGAGCTGTTGTGAGGAGGGAGCTGTTCTTAGTTTGGAACGCTTTGATGTTTTCCATTTGTTGTTCTACAGTGGATAAGTACGTGTGTTTATTTGTAGTGAGACAGGGAGACAGATGTGAGAGGAATGAATTGTAAATGTGCCTTTGAGTGAAAAACAGAGGGAAAAAACACAATATACGTTGTTAAGTTTGAGAGCGTGCGTACGTTGTTTGCAGGGCATTCAAACTTGTGTACTTGTGTATCATAATTTTATCATTAAAATTCACGGCTCACGGCATGCATAAACATCTACTTAAATTGTGTTTGGGTTCTTTGTCAACTCCAATGTGTACTTTAGCAGCAACCCTAGCTGATTGCTGCACTCTTGAGACATGTACATTAAACTGTTTGTCCATTGGCACCAGGGTGTGTTCTTTTTGTGAAGCTCTGGCTGGTGTGAGCAGTACTAGTCAAGAATGTTTTCTTATACTTTTCTCGTCGCTTTTAACTTTCAAATTTAACCCTGCTGCTAGCACAGGTGTAGCAGAACGACTCACGGGTCCCTCTTGTCACAAAAATATAAGGGGTAAAATAAGCAGGCAGGGAAAACCATTCCCCGCATCAAGTGTGGAGAAGGAGCCGCTTTGGTATCGAGTACTATAAATTTCCTCCACCAGAGAGGAAGTAGAAACATTATTGGGGATTGGGATCCTTAATGCTTTGACCACATCAAAAAGTAAGAGATGTTGACTGCTATTAAATTATCCAGAAACTAGTTAGTTTTGGCGAGGGGTTTAACTCAAGGTATGACTAGTATGCATTGGAATAGTTGAAGAATGTCTAGTCGAACTCTTATTGCTAAATAAGCAGTCAGCCTGTTTATCAGGCGGTCTTTCAAATAAGCTACTATGACCAATGGAATGGAAAAAGAAAAAAATACTACGCAGGCAGTGAAAACCACTCCCCACATTAATTAAGGAAAAGGAGCCACTTTGGTACCGAGTACCGTAAAGCTCCTCCACCGCGAAAAGGAAACGAGAATCAATGGGGGTCAGGAGGTTTGCAGGCTTGGCCTGAAACCTGTCACGACGAATCATGGTACCAGCTTAAGCATGGATTGCAAGTATGAGCCATAAAGGTGGTTTTTAACGTCTCCTCCCTCTCCACGCGAGAAGGAATCGACGGCTCAAGCAACGCCCAAGAGGAGATGGTACTCAGACAAGTCTGAGAAAAGAGCGAGTTTGTTACAAGAGGACCATCTTAACTGGCCAAACAACCAAATAACCATAAAAACGTTGCTCACATTATAAATCCAGGGAAAATCACACGATTCGTCCATGCCACTGATTTAGCATGACAAACCGGCTCCTGATGAGAGTTGATAACAGTACTGGAAAGGGCTCGTATGGTATGGACAAGTTTAGCAGCAAAGTTTACAGAGTGCACATGGAGCTTGGAGGCAAGCTTCTTAACTCTTTGAGAATTAAGACCCAGTTCCTTGAAAGGTTTCAGAGTGTGAGTGTTGATGGTGCCACCCACACCCAAAATGATGATGTGGAGAGTAACGGAGGCTCCTTAGAGAATGTTGCAGAGATCTTTGTGCTGTTCCTTTGCGGCGTTCAGCTGGCTCTGAGGTCTGGTGTCCTCACAGTACTTGATTTTGACGAGGTGGACGTTGCGCTGAGTTTTGTTGAGGTCTTTAGGTCGGGATGGAATGGTTGATTTAACTGCAACTCATCCCTAAATCATATGTCAAACAAATACCTCGTTTGATCCAGCTCCGAGTCCGACTCATCAACGAGCCCATAATACATTTCGCACTAGCTAGCTAGTCTGGCAGTTCTCTGTCTCCATGCTTGTGCGCCCGCTGCTCAAATTTGTGTGCGTGCGTTGAAATCTGCTAGTGCTACTCATCTTTAATGATCCGCCACGGTCACCTTACCCAAACTATCAAAGCCAGAAGATGAAAAGTAAGACTGGCACATCAGCTTATCAAACAAGACACACAAAGATCTCAACTGTCAACCAACAACCGCTTGTCACATGATTCATCACTGCCAATGATTGGGCGTGACAGTTGAGCCTCAGTTCGCATTTTTAAGCAAATAGATCTTACCTTCAAACAAAGTCATTCGCCTGGTTTAAGCGTTTCATATGCGTAGAGAACTTACACTTCACAACTCAAGTCAAAAGCACGGCTGCAGAATCAACACTGGCAAATACGCAAGAGGTTGTCAAAAATGGTAGAATGGACGTTACAATATCTAGCATTAAATCCACATGCTTTGCAGCGCTATTAGTTACAAGATGGTACACCAAAAAACAACAACTCCTGCCGTGAGAAGGAGATAGAAAGCACCACATGGTTAAAGGAATGCCACAAGCTGTGTTTCTGACCCGTATTATTATTATATAGGTATACACTAATTTGTACAACAGCAAAAGTCAACAAAAAGGTAGGTTGTTGTTAGGAATCAAGGCAGGGTCAGAGCTAGGCACTGAACAGAATACAAGAAGACCCTGGATGACAGACATTACTTAGTGGTTAAATATTGGAGTGCAGGTGTAATTATCCGGTGTCAGTCGTCCAAAACAGATGTGTCCACTTCCCTCAAGCTGGGGGGGATGTCTTCTGCGGTGATTTTAACTGTTGATGTCTGCAAACAAAATGGAGTGTAACAGATTTGTGATAGTACTTGCTGTATTCAAATACTTTCCTTGTTGGGGCAAACTACACATCTGTATACTTATGCATAATTATAGCCTGCAATTCAGCAATCTGTCCAGAGGGGGCTAACTGAGGCCCAAAACGTGCAAGTTTTTATATGCTCTTTGCTTCATACGCCCCAAAATTGGCAAGCTCCAAATTTTACATAATATGAATCTAAAAGCTGTCCATAGATGTAAATTTTGGAGCTTGCCAATTTTGGGGCGTGTGCTTAATTTGCTGTGGCGTGCAGGCCATTTTTTACCACAAATTGTTCATACAAACTCAGCCACTGCACCAATCCGGAGTATTTTTTATGGTGTAGAATTCTTATCGGAAAAGAATAATATGGCAACAAAAATGAAAGAAAACGGCTGAGTGGTTGGTGTTTTATAGGAGTTGAGTCATTTCCCCATGGAAATCACCACATTAGGGTTTACATGCACCATGTGTACTTAATCCAGTCTATCTCAGCACGCAAAGCGACCCACATAAAACTGGGTACACATTCAGGTAGCTCTCAATGCCAGCTACACTTTAATACTAATGTGGTGTCGATCGATGAAGTGGCTGTGAGTGGCTGCCTCCTGAAAGCAAAAATGAGCATTTTCAGGCCTTTCCTCCGTTAGCCCCCTCTGCAATCTGTCCATAGAAAATAAATCAACATGACTCTTGTTTTGCGATGACGCAAGCCAAAACGGCTGTTGTTTATTTCTACTAATTGCACGCAAATAAATGAGAGAGCAATGGTGTCACAACTTACAGCCTGGAGATTTTCCAACAAGAAAAGAAAAGAAAAGGCTACGCTAGTCCAACAGAAAAGAAATGTGCGCAAC
>Ga0307945_1002655_pt1:7500-14532 | contig 14532 bp, 13 predicted proteins | sample OrgLakmetagen228_FD_201818 | JGI IMG/M metagenome (GOLD analysis project Ga0307945, IMG submission 201818) | Saline water microbial communities from Organic Lake, Antarctica - #228 | ecosystem: Environmental > Aquatic > Non-marine Saline and Alkaline > Saline | place: Antarctica...
TTTTCAGCCTGTGTTCCTGAATATGCCACAACGTCCCTGTTGCTGGCACTTTCGGTACCCTTTTGCTTGCGGGTGTGGGGAAATGGGCAGAGATGTTGCAAGAAGAGACGAGCATGATTTCAAGCCCGAATTAATTGGTAAATTGTAAATGAATTTTTAAGCACGTGCTTCAGAGATTGAAATTTCATGTTCGGTGGTATGGGGAGGAGGTGCCTGGGGCTGCTCCTCCAACTCGTTGGAAGGCAGGCCATGCCCAAGCATGTGGCTTTTATAATGGATGGCAACCGCAGATATGCCAACGGACAGCACATCGACAAACTGGATGGCCACGCCCTGGGATACACCAAGGCAAGCAGCCCTGCGGGTATCCTCTTCCTGTGTGAGCATGCGTTTGTAGATCATGGCTTATTCTTCTTCTATCCAGATGGTCGAAGTTATCCACTGGTGCCTGGAGCTGGGTGTGCACTGCATCAGCGTGTATGCTTTCTCCATCGACAACTTCCAGCGCTCGCCTGATGAAGTGGGGGCGCTCATGCAGCTGGCAGAACAGAAGTACTGGGAGCTTGCGCAGGTGTGTGGTCTGAATTTGCGCTAAGGTGTCTTTCATGTGCGGATGCAAGCATGGCGCAGTTCCTGGCGTTTCACCTTTATGCCCAATTGCCACGACTGTTGCACATGAGTGTCAATCTTTGCCGTTTGCTCTATAGGAGGTGCTTGCCCATGCGGTTGTACAACAATAAGAGAGGCATTTGTTTTCTCACCCACACCTACTTATCGCTTTTGAAACAGGATGAGGGCTTGGCTGAGCAGAAGGGTGTCAAAATATGCATTGTGGGCGACCTAGACCTAGCTCCCTCGAGCGTCCGTGGCGCAGCTGCCCGTTTAATGAAGCATACTGCTGCCATCCGCAACCAGCAGGCTGTGCTCAACATCTGCTTTGCCTACACGTGAGAAATTTCCTCCTTTCATGGATTTTGCGTGCAAACAAGTGTTTCACCCAAGCGGTGTGTGTTACTTGCATGGACCTTCTCCTTAAGCAGGCACATGTACTTAAACAGCACAAATTTCCTACTCACAACCTCACAGGTCTACAGAAGAGAGTTTGCATGCTGTCGACATCCTACAGCGTGCACAGCATGCGGGCTGCATAAGTCCAGAAGACGTAACACCAGAACTGCTAGGAAGGAGCTTGCGCGCCCGAGTAAGTCATTATGGAGTAGAGAACTGTGATGAGGCAGTGTGTCCTGTATATGCTACGTCAACAGGACCCGACAGGCATGCACAATGCATTTGGGTTTGGCTTACTCAATAGAATGCTCACTATTTACACCATTTGACATGTTTCTCGATGCGAAAAAAGCATACACCATCTCTCTGACTGTTCTCCATTATGAGTGGGTGAGTAGGTGTGCCAAGTAAGCTGCCTGTGCCTCGTCCCTACTGTTTCTGCAATGCTCTTAATCTCTTGACCATTCCCCTGTTTTACTCCCTACTGTAACATACACCAAAAGGATTGACAACCCAGACCTGCAGGACTGCTCCCCTGTAGGCTTGCCCCCCATCCCCTCTGTTTTGCTGCCCCTTTACGAGCTGCCCTCCTTGCCCCTGTGTGCCACTGCAGGACTGCCCCCCTGTGGACTTGCTCGTCCGTACCTCTGGGGAGACAAGGCTCTCTGACTTCCTTGTGTGGCAGACCTCACACGCACAGCTAGCTTTTGTGGACAAGCTATGGCCTGAACTGTCATTCCTTGATTTTGCCAGGTGTGTTTTGTGGGTGATGTCTAAGTTGTAATGGGAAATGCAATTGTTGCTAGCAATGCAAATGGCGCCGACGTCAGTTGGTGTTGTAATGGCTATGTCAAAAAATAAGCTGTTATCCATCAATGCAATTGCAACCTCTGTATTGTCAGACGCCGACCTATCAAAGCATTGTCTCCTGTTGTTTCTCACATATGATCACGTGAGGCATTGGGTATGTTTCCCCTTTTTGTTTCTGTTTGCACCAAATCTCAAGTTTGCAAGGCTTTATCGACAGCGCCAAGAATGTCTCAAGTTTGCATGAGCTTTGTTGTTGCCTTTGTGCTGGCTTCAATGCTGGAGCAAAACAAGAGAGCATATCTTGGTGCTTCAACAAAGCCTTGCAAAGTCATCATCACAATGTGCCCATACATCTTGTACAACGTGCCCATACTTCTTTTACAATGTGCCTATACATCTTTTGTACTTGCTTGGCACGGTTGTAGGTGCATCATTGGCTACCTGCGCCAGGCAGCATCTTTGGAGAAGCTGCGTTCATGCTCACAACCAGGTTAATCATTTAGTATGTTGTGTGCGAATCTGTGTGTATGCGTTTGATTATGCGTGTGAGTGGGGGGTGTATCATTACAACATAATAACGTAGCAGTGAGAAAGCTAGAAGGCTAAGGTAGGAACTCTAGTGCAGACTAGGAGAACCTTTTAGTGGTAAGAGTTGCCTAGAACAGAAAAGGAGCTCACCTAGTACTTATAGAATGGAGTGATATCAAGGGCTGGCTGGCTGCATATTATGATGTTCTAAGCGCTCACTGGAAAAGTCCGTAGCAAGCGGTGATCGTGCCCAGAGTCTCTCATAATCTTTTCCGGTGATATCTAAAATCGTTACAGCGAAGCCGGTCTCAACATCTGTTCCATTTGTTCGAACTCTGTATCGAGCAGCACTACTACGCTTTATTTGCAGGTTACCAGCATGCTCCCGTGCCTGCAGCCGCCACCACCAGCATTACAAATCCACTCGTTTTTGCCACTTACGGAGTGTGGACAGCTGTGATGTATGTTTGGGCGCCAGGCTTGGCATTAGCGGTGTGGGTGCTAAACACTTTGCAGGCTGTAGCGTACCTTAGTCTGAGCTACATTGTGCAGCAGCTCAAAAGATGGGGCGAGGTTGGGGGTTGGTGTGCAGGTCTTATGCCTGGAATGTGCCTTTTGGAGTACCTTTCTGCATCCATTCTACCCTTTGCCCCCTCGCCCATCCAAATGAATGAGCTGTCACCTGGCACCAAGGTTGAGCAAAAGAGAGATATCCCGGCAGAGCAGGGGCCTGTTTTTGGCTCACCCAGTAGATCACATCAGCGGGATGGCACCCAGCGAAGAGCAGGGGAGGCGGGGCAACTGCCACGGCAGTATCATCGTCAGCAGCAGCAGCAGCAGCAGCAGCAGCAAGAGGACGGGCAGGGGAAATTACCAGAGATGAGCAACTGTTGCGTTCAGCAGTGTCGCCAACAATTGGTAACGAGCTTAGATGATGTGAGGGGCGTTAGTCAGTTGCAGCCATGGTGCTCCCAGCAAGAACATATAGCAGGGGTCAAGGCGTTAGATCTGCGTGTGTGTAATTTCCTGCAGCTTCAGCAACAGCAGCACCAAGCGTGGTTGGATGCTCACGCTGTCCTTGCTTGAGATCCTTAAGACATGGCAATGGAACACTTCTTTAACATTTCTTGTTAGCAGCTTACCATTACCTGAGCGAACCATGAAGAGGGGAACAACACTCCTTTATTGTAGTAAGTAACAGTGTATTAATCCTATTAAGGCCTTTACATGTATGCTCCAACGCTCGTAATCTCATTTTTCTTTGAGAGGATTCAACATGCATTGTGACAGGAAAACTGGCTGGGGCCTTCCCTCTCGTTGTCAATAATTTACTAATGCCATGAAATCCAGATTACAAAGGTTAATAAAGGTTACTAACAAGACAGACGCAGCTGTTAATTGATCAAGATACAGGAAATCTGCCAACCACCTATTTATTTGTTTAACGGTTTCAAGTCGCTGCACATTTGATGTGACAGTTCAGAGAAGGAAGTTTAGCCTTTCTTTCATGGGTTTGTTAAGAGCGGATTCTGGTTTACTACACTACGCTTTGTCCTTTGATTTTCAACGTCAGAAATATCCTAAACTGATTGTTGCTGATTATTTGTGGTTGATTTCCCTCAGGGGCATTTTGCTTAATACAAGCTGTAAACAGCATCATGAGTATATTGGAATCAATCTTGATCATCAATGATTGTTTTTTCCGGTTATCCTTTTTGATTGAATTCAATCATATGAAAGGAACATCACAATAATCCAAGCTGAGAGGAAATTACAGGATATTTCGTTGCTTTTTAAGAAGTCACTTTGTCTTCAAAGCAAATCGATATCCTATTGGCCCCTCCCTTAGCAGCTAAAATTGCATATGCTTCAGAAACCACGATGAACAGCATTGCAAAAGGTAAGGCTACTCGCGTAGTACGCTGGCTACAACAAACTAATGTAAGGGGGTGGGTTCTTCGAAGTGTCAGGGGGCAATTGAGGGAGGCTGGGAACATCCCAGCAGCACCGCCAGCCACCAGTAGAGCCACCAACCCCAGACAGCATCGACCTAAAGACCTCAGCAAAACTCGGCGTGACATCCACCTCGTCGAGATCAAGTATTGTGAGGACACCAGACCTCAGAACCAGTTGAACGCCACAAAGGAACAGCACAAAGATCTCTGCTACATTCTCTAAGAAGCCTCCGTTACTCTCCACATCATCCTTTTGGGTGTGGGTGGCACCATCAACAACACTCACACTCTGAAGCCTTTCAAGGAACTGGGTCTTGATTCTCAAAGATTTAAGAAGCTTGCCTCCAAGCTCCATGTGCACTCTGTGAACTTTGCTGCTAAACTTGTCATACCATACGTGCCCTTTCCAGTATTGTTATCAACTCTCATCAGGAGCCGGTTTCAGGCCAAGCCTGCAACCCTCTTGATCCCCATTGATTTTTCCTTTCCTTTTCACGGTGGAGGAGCTTTACGGTACTCGGTACTAAAGTGGCTACTTTTCCTTATTTAATGTGGGGAGTGGTTTTCACTGCCTGCGTAGTTTTTCTTTTTCTTTTCGCTGGTAATGTTCTTCGCGTGATTAAGGGAAGGATCACTAGGGTGTCAGCATTAAAAGCCCCTGACCATCAACCATGATACGCTTTAATTAATGAATCACATTGTTACATCACTTGTACAGGTCAAGCGCCCTTTTTAGTTTCTGCCTAAGGCAGATACTACAACAAACGCTTTGCCCTCCATGGCATCCCTATAAAACCCAGCTCGCAACGGGTCTAGCTCAATGAGTCGTGCATAGATTGCGTTGGCCTCCTCTGCCGCTGCTCCAGGAACTTCTGCCACCGCACTCTCACATAGACCCAGTCGCCCCTGATGAACACAAATTCAAAGAGCAGTAATTGAACGTTTGTCACAAAAAAGGAAATTCCAGCAGGAGGAATTTCCAGTAAGGAGGAACTGCCTGGCTCCCTCATGCTGGCTGGAGGCCACTTTTGTATTCAAAAGGCAAAAAACCGTTTGTGCTAGTGATAGCAGCATCTCGTTCCTTGGCCACGTACACCCTGCAATCCTTACAGCACCGTCATTCTAAACAGTGAAACACTTTCAGGTCCGACATCGTGCACCCACCTGTGCTTCCCTCAGTCTTGCCAAGGTCAGCAGTGGCCACTTAGCATCAGGGTCAGCAGCAAGGTGGTCCACACGAAGCCTCTGGGTTTCACGTGCTAGCACCTGCATACAAAACTTGGCGTTTCTTGTACATTCCACCCTTTCGAAGCACGTGTAGATACCTGAACTAGAATTGTGTGCAACCCTATGTCACGAGTCACAAACATGTAATATTCAAGCTCCACGCCCCTCAAATTTAAAAACAGAAGAAAAGAGACATAATAACGCGCCTGAAAGCATTATCATTCAATTGATTGTGGACCAGCTATGGAATGGGTGGCTGTCCTAAAGCCTGGAGGTCCATGGTCAGGCTAGACCCTTCAGGATCGCAAGTTTGAATCTGCCTAGCAACGTGAGGACTTTGCTGCCCGGCAACAACAACTTTGCTTCCTAGATCCAAGAACGGGTTTTGTTATCACTTGCACATGACATTTTACATAAGCCACAGGAAGCTGATGCCAGCAAAATGAAAGAGCTAGTGAAAGTGGAACAAGAGAGATACACCCTCACCAAAAGAGAGATGCGCCACAAGACCAAATTGGCCTGAGTTAAGGACCCAAAAGCGCGGGAAGTATTGATTACGCCCCCTTGATGTATACGTGTATATGTGCAACGAGCTTCTCTCTTTCACCATTTGAAAAAATGAGCGCATTGTTGCGTGCTGACGTGTGCCATTGTGACTAGGTGTGCCTCTTTGTGCCTGTGACTAGGTTATGATGTAGGAAATGCGTAGGATATGAAAACACTGCTTCATTTCTCACGTACCGACTCTAAAACCATACGCGCCCCTGCTTCTGCCTCAGTGCCTTTAGCTTGTTCCAGTTGTGCTAGGCTATTGCCGACCAGCCACCTGCCAAACCACCAGAATTGTTAAGGAAAGGATGTCATTATCCGCATAGCTTTCAGACACTGCAGCTATGTGTGATTCAGATTGTGATTTTGAGTCAGCACCCGCACGGCTTCAGAGCAGATGCTGAGGGATCCAATGAACTAAAGAAACCGTGCAGAACTCAGTGGGTATAAGCTTCCTCTATTTGCAGCCGTATGCAGCTCCAAAGCACTCACGAATGAAACAACAAGCAAAGCCAAACACTGCTGCACGACCTTGCCATGCAACACCCAAACCAGGATGAAAAGTACCTACCTGTAGTACATCCAAGGAGACTGATCGCAACTGTCGGTGGCAAATGCTTGATGCACCATGTCATACTCTTCGTCTAGCACCTAGAACGTGAATGGACAAACCTGGTGTGTGAGAGCACCAGCTGAGCACCAGCTGAGCACCAGCTGAGCACCAGCTGAGCACCAGCTGAGCAATCTAGGAGTGTTGTCCAGTATTACTGGGAGGAAATTTGAGTGCCAGCGCAACTGACAAACAATTTGTGGTACGGTCGCATTTCAAATCAGTTGGCCTGCCAACGTCGGGAGCAAATGCTCTGCGCCACCACCTGATGCCCAAACACCATTTCAGAAAGTACAAGCACAAATGCAGGAGCATTTCTCAAAGAGGCATATATGCACGACAAAG
>Ga0307945_1002656_pt1 | contig 14528 bp, 12 predicted proteins | sample OrgLakmetagen228_FD_201818 | JGI IMG/M metagenome (GOLD analysis project Ga0307945, IMG submission 201818) | Saline water microbial communities from Organic Lake, Antarctica - #228 | ecosystem: Environmental > Aquatic > Non-marine Saline and Alkaline > Saline | place: Antarctica: Organic Lake...
CTAGCTTCTTTTTCTGGTGTCTTGTTCAGTCTGGCCTCTTTCTCTTCTTGAAGCTGGCTTTTTTATGCTATAGCTCAACTGCCCTCGCTGGCGGATATAGCTGTGTAACCCTTACCCTTACCCTTTGAAGGAATGTTTAAGACTCTGCGTGTGTTTGCTCCTTCGAAAACTGAATTTATTCCCTTCTTAACTTGTTATCACAGTATCACTGATTTTGAGATCAATGCATTCCTGAATCAAGACTCATACAGACTCCTCAAGTTTGTGTCAGATTTAGTTTCAATTTTCGACACTGGTTGATTTTGTTTCACCAGCCAACTGCCATCAGCCAGAGACTCGGGCTGCAGGCCATCCTTGTAACCCCTTGTAACCCCTTCTCCTATCCAGCAAGCAGAAAAGGCACAAGAACAGCACAAGCTGCTAACGCCTCGCTTGCTTGGACACCGGAAAACCCTCCATCCTGTCCAACTAAAAGCGACATGCATCATTTCCAGCAGCAGCCACACAAGGAACCCACTCCACAGCCTCGAAATTACTGGCCTACTACTGGTACATGCCACAGCACTCATGAAAACATGAACCCGACATGCAATCAGATCCGCAACAAAAATCATACCGATCAGACGAGACATTGAACACAACCCCCACAAATATCTGAGCGATACTCCTGGTGGTGTGCAGGCTTCTGCCTCCCAATCACCTGATCCCCACTGAAATGCTTCTCTTACTTATTCTCCAGGTGGGATGTTGTGTGTCTTTGTTCTCATAGGTGAACAGCCATCCCAGGCTGAATGCCTTTGTAATCCAGAAAAAAGTGTGTCTCTGCATCCATTGGGTGGTACAGAGCACAAAACAACATCCTTTCCTTATCCATGCCGGTAGTGTTTACACTATCTGCGTTCTTTTTCTTGTTCTTTCTAGTAGGACATGATAACAGGAAATTTCCATGGAAAGGCGTCCTTTGATCTTTACCCCCTTAATCTCCAAATAATTGTTTAACCCCTAAGTTTCAAAACCATCAAGAGTCCTTTTTATTCACTTTCTCCTCCCCTGAGTGTGTGATACCCTCTTGGAGACCACCTTTAGTCTCCTTTGGTGACTCATCAAAGCCCATTACCTGCAAGTAAGAGAAGGGGAAGGTTGAGGTCTTAGATGAGGTTCATTCATTGAGAACAATGCAGATAATAAATGTTTAAAGCATGTGTGCTTCTACAAAACTCACCAGCAAAATATAAGGTGGCAAGGAACCTATTACTTAAAAAGCACCCATGCTTGCTTGCATCAAAATCTTATCAATACGACAAAATTCACCTAACATATCTGAAAATTTGCATTCTTTGTTAGTACTTTCTAGGAGGGGGTCAACGGAGGAAATGCCTGAAAATGTGCATTTTTGCATTCAGAAGGCAGCCACTCACAGCCATTTCATCCGATCGACACCATTTTAGTACCAAACCTAGCTGGCATTGAGAGCTCCTCGAGCATGTGCCCAGTTTTATGTGGGTCGCTTTGCGTGCTGATATAGACTGGATTAAGCACACATGGTGCATGAAAAACCCTTATGTGGTGATTTCTATGGGAAACTGGCTCAAATCCCAGAGGTGGTCGACGGAGGACTGAAAAGGGGGTGTTTTGAAATGCAGAGTATGCGCACCCTAGCTTGCAGTTGTAAGCTTACCACCCAGATGTAGCTGATAACATCTGAGCTTAAAAACTGCAAATAGGGGTGCACGTGTCTAATTGCCCGCGGCGCAAACCCCACTTTTCACCACAAATTCTTATACCAGATCGCCCACAGCACCAAACTGAAATATTTTTGCTGCTATAGAATCGTTATCAGAAAAGAATATCATTGCAACAAAAATGAAATGAAACGGCTGAGTGGTTGGTGTTTTATGAGGATTTGAGCCGTTTTCCCATGGTAATCACCACATTAGGGCTTAAATGCAACATGTGTGCTTACTCCAGTCTATCTCAGCACACAAAGCGACCCACATAATACTGGGCACATGCTCGGGTAGCTCTCAATGCCAGCTACACTTTGGTATCAAAATGGTGTCGATCGGGTGAAGTGGCTGTGAGTGGTTGCCTTCTGAATGCAAAAAATCATATTTTCAGGCATTTCCTCCGTCGACCACCTCTGCTCAAATCCTCATAAAACACCAACCACTCAGCCATTTTCTTTTATTTTTGGTGCAATAATATTCCTTGCTAATAAGAATTCGAATCCTCAAAAGAATATTCCAGATTGGTGCAGTGGATGATCTGGTATGAATAAAATTTCGGTAAAAAGTGGGGTGCACGCCGCGGCTTACCAGGCATGGGCCACCATATTTGGTAGCCTCAAAAATAAGTGCTCTGGAAAGCAGAAGTGCTGAGCATTTTGGTGTTTCGTTTGAAGATACCAAATTTGGTGGCCCACACGCGGGGAACATTTGAAGAACATGCCCATTTTGGGGGGAGTTGTCCACCTCTGGTACTTTCTTACATACATCAGACGCAATCATGCTTCTGATCTCTTAGCGGCAGATTGGGATTGAACAAGCAGATAAGGAATATTTCATATGGACCTTTGAGGCGTTCAAAACGGTGAAACACATTAATACAAAATGCGCGTATAATACAATCGTAATCCAAGCCGTTTTGGGAGTGCCGATTTTTGACCCAAAATGGACCTGAATTTCGCCCTAAACCCACCCCACAAGCAGTATTGTTCTGATGTATCATATGCTATTATTATATAATTTCATAGCAATGGAAGCTCGCTGGAAGGCCGTTTGTGGGCGGAAATTTGCCCCAAAAGGCCCCAAATTTTGGTAGAGGTTGCAATCTATAATTCGACTGAATTTGTTCAATACGTCAAATATGGGTTGAATACGATAGGGCGTATTTATACGAGTATGTTGTATGAAACATCCCTGATGTAAACCATCTGTAGTGCCTTGCTTTTGCGTTTCGTTCTGAATGTAATTCTCAGAAGGCACTCATATACCTTAGTCAGAGATTTTAAGCTCGCTATATGGATGCAGAAAGGTCCTCTTTCCATAAAGGCCCTCATTATCCACCACGGGTCAAAAGGAAAACGGAGCCTCAAATTTATTACAAGCCTGTAAGGTGTCGTCCAGATTCCAAGCAGCGATTTGTGAGCTCACCTTTTTTACCTCTCCAAGCACTGCTGCATGCAGGAACACGCAGCCCAACATGGCAGGCACAATGTAAAGGAGTGCCGGCTGCGCTGCACCAAACACGTTCATGACCACAATCGTCAAGCCTAGCCCCAAGACATAGCCCCCAAAGGTGGACTGGAAGTAGTTGGTTCGAAAGTTTGTGCTCACGTCCATTCGCAGCATGAGAGCCACAAAGATGCCAGGAATCACCTGAGCGCATCACAGCATTTGCCACAAATGCATCGCGGTATGTCAAAAGCGTGCTGAGCAGAATTTAATTTGCCACACACACAACACACAATTAAATCCATAGTGTCTGTAAGCGTAGATCAAGGAAAAGGCAGCAGTAATCATGATCTCAAGCACTTGCATGCACTCCGTGACCTTTAGTTCTTGTGTGGATGCAGCCAGATGCAGCTTTACTTATCCTTTTATTGTGCTGGATACCTACAAGGCCCCTTTACAGACGGTAGCCCCAAGGAAAAGACCAAACCCAATCCTTGACCAATCAAGAAAAGCTGTCAACCGATAAGCTAGCTCTGCACCTGCAGTGGCCGATGAATGCTACCTTTCTTATCAAGGAGAACTTACGCCCAACATCTCCCAGCAAACAAAAGGAGCACAATACAAGCTCTTTCAAAAAGCCTTCAGGCCTAGAAAACCAGCACCGTGCATAATGACCGAGAACTCACAATGTCTCCCAGGCCAAGCATCGCGTAAGGGCGCTTTCCCACTGCATCTAGCACCCTCGGGAAAAGCAGCTTGATAGGAGCGTCAAAGTTGGTGGCTACGGACACCTGAAAACAAAGGGCAGGCAGAGCAGCAGTGTTAGGTTTTAGGTAACCTAAAATTTTGTTGCAAAAGCTAGTAGCAGAAAAGCGAGTGGAGGCTTTGTCTGACACGGTCGCCAGCCATTACGAGTGGAAAGAGCAGGTAAGAGTTACATCGGGGTACAAAGCACATCAGCAAGAGTATGCGCACGTAGAGCAGACTGGGCAGATTTTACCGTTAGGTAACATTTGCCAGCATTTACATCACCTTTTCTGTACCCCGAACAGAAACAACCCACCATCACGGGAGTGCAGAACACCCAAAAAATGTCGTATACAAATAGCCCGCACAGCAGGATGATGCCCACAGGCGTAGACCCCAGAGACAGGTGCTCCATGCCCTCTAAAGCAAAAGCCAGGCCCAGCGTATTGTTGGCAAAAGGCGACTTGCTGATGAAGTACCTGGAACGCGCGCGGGTCAGAGTTTGAAGTTGTTACGACTTGCGAGGAAGTGGAGTTCAGCGGGACCCTGCTAAAGTGGCTTAGAGCGGACTGAATTGCCTTGTGTCTGTGTCTGACATAAGTGTTGAAGAAATAGAGATCACTCCTAGACGCACACACTCCATTCTTAGTCTTTGCCTGTGCTGCAGGCAATCGCACTCTACTCGCGAATTGTAACGTCCTAATACACTGACCATGTGCAGAAGGCTGCGCTGATGATGCCAAAAACTATCTGAGGCAGGGTGATGACAGTGGGCTCAGGACTGTCCAGCAAGTGAAGGATTTTAAAAGCTGGCAGCGTGATGGACTTGCTGCGTATACTGGTGGGGAAGAAGTCCGTGAAGTAGGGTGCCATGGCGCCAGCCAGCAGTAGCACAGCGATACTCCCAATATACGCCGTCAGCAGGGCGTTGACCCAGGCCTGCCGGTGTATGTATGTGTGTGTGTGTGTGTGTGTGTGTGTGCGTGTGTGTGTGCATGTGTGTATGTGTATGGGATAGCATGACCAAATTCAACCAAGACAAGAGCAGTCTCTCACCTTGGGCAGAAACTTGAAAGCAAGGAACAAGCTAAAAAGCACTGCACTCCCAAAGAGAGGGAAGCGCATGGCGTCCTGCACGGAGGAGGAAAAGGGACTACTTGTCTGTTGTGTGTCGCTTTATATTTCTTGGAGTGTGCAGTCGTGCAGTTACCCTCTACGAGTAAGTTGAGTGAGCAAATGTCATGCTGCAACACTGTTGTCATGCACCAATAACCAATAACGCGCATGACAACCACTTGTGTGCTAGCAGACCTGCCTGTCTGTAAAACGCATGCACACATCAATCACCTTTTTGGACATGCACTCTGTGGGAGGAGCCTGCTTCACTGACCGCCATGAGCCGCAGTACACAGCCAGGGATGCAATTATAACTGCACGCAATTGTGTGCGCACAAGCAGGGTGTTAGTTTCGAGGCCAGTTGAACAGGACCTCCTGGAACTGGGAATAGAATTGTACCTATCAAAAAGTTGACAGGAATGAGGGAAGGTAGTAGTGTGGGGAGCAGGGATAGGAGCACCAACAGGCAGTGTGCTTTTATCGCAGGCTTGCTAGAATGGTACATCTTTCTTTCCTAAATAAAAAAGATACTGCAGAAATTTTGTGTGCAGAGTCTGCCGTTATTTTTCCCAACCGCTCTTTCAAGCACAGGTAACATTGGATTGCCCAAGTTGTAAAACCTTGTAAACCATGCATAATAATAAACTTTTTGGATTACCAAAAGCAATGACCAGGTCTGCGCGAATGTTATTTTAGGCAATGACAGAAAAAGAAATCAAAAGCCTTGTTGCCTCTCTACCTTCGCTTGGACATTCCCAGCAACCTCAGCCGAGCACTTTCTTGCCTTCGCCTTTCTGGCCACAACTTTCTAGTCCAAAAAATGCGTCATGACAGGAATAGAAGGCCTTATGAGCTCAGGATCTGTGACAGATGTGACTGGCACACTATTCAGGATGAGGAACACATTTTGTTGGACTGTCCGCATGAACATCTAGTCAGACTTCGCACACAGCAACAGCTTATCTTCCCACCTCAGTTTGAGGATGACCCAGCTCGTTTGAGGACCTTTATGAACCAACCTGATATTTTTGGTGTTGCCTCTTTTGTAGCTAAGTGCCTAGCCCTGTTCCCTTGATTTTTCTTGCGTTTTTTGGTTTGGTTACAGGCTTTTTTCCAAGCTTCCGCTCAGATGCCCACCAGAGGCATATATAGCGATGTAACCTTACCTTACCATAACCTTACCTTCCCTTAGGCAATGATACGCTTTGTTTTGGTCCTTCAATTTAAAAAAACTAAAAACCGTCGTAATAATTGAAGCTAATCCTTGGCCTGCCACAAACAGAAAAAGATCACAAAGGGGTTATGCCCTGCAACCTTCGACGCAAAAACAATTTTTGTCGGATGATGCGAGAAACATTGTGGTTGGTTCCTGTGTCGTTATGTTCGCCTGCCCAAAGGAGTTGTCGGCGGATCCGAGGAGGCCGGATATCACCGTTGTCGCCCATTTTTATGTGCCAGCTCTCATATCTTCGATTAAAGCGATCCTGCAGAGAGAGGAGCAGACCAGCAGTTGGGGAGGCGTCACTGGCGATGCTGAAAAGTTGGCGAAGCCGTGCATGTACATGTTCTTGTGTGTGTGTGTGTGTGTGTGTGTGTGTGTGTGTGTGTGTGTGTGTGTGTGTTGTGTTGTGTGTGTGTGTGTGTTTGTGTGTGTGTGTGTTTGTGTGTGTGTGTGTGTTTGTGTGTGTGTTTTTGTGTGTGTGTGTGTGTGTTTGTGTGTGTGTGTTTGTGTGTGTGTTAATGTGCGCGCACGCCTGTGTGTGTGCGCGAGTGTGTGTGCCTTGTTGCCCCACAGACACCGCAATGGTGTGCAGGTTCTGCGTCAGCCGTCCTGCATTTTACCCAAGACACGATATGCAAATGATGGCCGATGACCAGCAGCAGGTTGAAGGGAGAAAGGCAGCCTTCTCATTTTTGTGTAGAGATAACCATAGCCCCTGATGACATCTATGCATAAATTTATGCAAGTACGACAAAATTGAACTCGCACAAGCATCTTTTGAGGCATGGATGTGAATCCTTAGTGATCTTGGACAAATGATTTATTGTGGTACTAACTCACCGTATGTGGCACATCCCACTGCATATCATACCAAATCCAGCCCGGCTGCATGTTCAAGCAGCAGTCCACAGATGTCATGAAGCTGATGCGCTTCACGAAGCGCCGGTGTGCGGCTGGATCTGGGGTTTGGAGCAGTTTGTGAAGAATGGAATGATCAGTGTACTCAGATGTGAGTAATCTGGAGTTGAAGTGACGCTGGGTGACAAATTTATATGCAGGCAGTCTGACACCATTCTCCAATATTAAGTGCTTCACCTGTGAACCATCCCCCTTGTTGAGAGTATTTGGGCCACAATTTGTCGGCATTCCTGAAATCCAGTATCTTGTATTGTGACGTTGCTGCCAGGGCCTGTTGAATTTTATCGCTGTCCAGGCCTGGACGCACACGCACGCTGGCACCCTATAATTGCAACGGGTGAGGAGAGAAATGTGTCTAGTTTGAGAAAAAGCCAAAAGCGGGCAAGCTGCACAATTGACCAGATTAGATCTGGGCACACAAACAAAGATCTGGAAAATGAGTGCATGTTCAAAAAAGAGGGGGACTGCTGTGAGAGCAAGTGGTGCATGATCAGGACAACACCTCTAAATGTCAAGCTTTTGAATTTGTTTGCTGCTGTAATACTTTTGCTTTGCAGTCTAACCTCCTGGAACAATGATATTAAGGTGTTGCCGCTGCTTGAATTGCAGCTCTGGCCACACTCATTGTCCATTGCTGCACTTTCCATAACATACATAAGGCGTTTTATTTGCAGTTTACAGTATCAAGTACAAGGGTCAGGCCCTAACCTAGACCTCTAACCCATACCCCACCTCCTGGACAGGGGCAGGTGCTGCGCCATCACTGCACCCCTCCAGCTGAGATTGGTGGCACACGTTGACTGTCAAGCGTGACTCACTGACAGACTTGGGCAGGTGAGAGTTTTGCAGGAATGAATATTCCCGCCACTCCACCTGCGGAAGTTGAGATGGAAACAGGATCATTGAGTTAAATAATCCATGCTTGCATAATCGTTCCATCAAGCAAAGAATTCCCATTCCAGGCTGCAGCACACAGGCGTTCCATCACATAGCCAAATATGACGGGCAACCATTTACATAAACAAACAGTGCTAAGTGCACACCTTGGGGCCCATCTGCTCTTCTGAGTTGCCGTAAGGGCGGTCAGGGTTCCATCCATTCTCGATTTCAAACACATGATCCATGGGGCAAATAAACGGCCGCTTGAACGTGCTGCCGGGAATGCTGCCAAACTCAAGCGTGCTCCAATACTTATCCAGCTCACACCAGATGGGCGGTAATATCAGCACACGGCCCGTGAGCTGAGCAAGAGCGACCCCAGCTCGGATGTGCAGTAGCTGGTAGTTCACAAGATTAAAATGGCTGCAAAGGGCATGCGTTGGACGTACGTTGAACAGGTGAATTGCTGCAATCAGCTCTATGCACTATACAGCTACCAATCTCAGCAGTAGCGGAACGGTGCGGAGCACAACACTGTGGATACGGAGGTCTTAAATTGAAATGAACTCTCCTCAAGACAGGTACCTGTCAGTCTGAGCTGCTGTCAGCACGAGCTTCAGATTCTTGCCAGTGGCATTTGCAATAAGCTCAGGGGGAATGTCAATCCTGGACAAAATGTGTTCAAATGTTAAAAATTGCTATTTATTTCAGATCATTATTTTTAGGCTATTGCCCAGTAAGCAGATGCTTGCAGCAAAAGGCTCACACTTGTGAACGAGGCCATAAACAGACTTGTGTTGCTGCTCGTGTAAAAACCTGAGGTTGATGAATCCTTTGGGGTGGTCGAAGTAGAAGGGCTCGTCCTCCCACAGCAGCGCCTCGCGCATACGGTGACGCTTCCCAGGGGTGCCAGAGTACTGTCGCAAGCCATAGCAAGGCGCATTTGGTTGCTCAGAGTATTATTGAATGAAAAATGTGGTGTGCGTGATCGCATGCGTGCTGGATGTGCTTCTGTCGGCAAAGCAATCTGCTGGGATCCTGTATATACCTATCACCATGGGATCTTGCTGGAAGCTGTGCTGTGCTGTGCACTTTTCATTAAGCAGTTAGTTGTAGACTTATGTCAAGTTCATTGACCACAATTTATACTGTGTGATTATCTCTTTTGAGTAACTCATCTAGCTGCCACTGACCTGAAAGGTTGCATGGGCGACATAAGGCTTGAGACCAAACTCCTCGTGCTTTTTCTGCGCAGTGATTTTCAGGGTTGTAAAATGCATGGGTTCAGTTCAACATTCAGTCAAGAGTTCGGGTTCGCAAACCTTCACGCATTTAACAAAACCTGAAAATGTCATTCGCGAGCTGTTTACAGTCTGCTTGATATTAAGCCCTTCTTCAAAAATTTGGGTACGAAATTGCAGCCCAAAATGCAGGAAAGAGCATTAGGTGGCCGTCAGACACTCTGATTTTTTGTGTACTGCTTATTAATATAATATATATCAAGACAACACAATCATATTTCGGACGAATATGACCACGGAAACAAGCAAAGTCCTCCATTTTCGAGGTTGCACATTGAACTGCTGAACAGTTCAGGGGTCTAGAACTCTCACGAACTTTATTGCACCCTTGCTTCCAACCCAAAAAACGACCTGAACAAACCTGGTAAAATGATAGAGCTTACATCCGATTAACATGGTTGCGCTGAGTATGAGACCAAAAGCTTGTGCACAAGTTAGACAAACAAGTAGCATTTGCAAGCCATCCTCTGCTTAGCAATACGCTTTACATGTGACGCCTATACGACTGTTGAAGCCCTTGCTAAGCGTAAAGCAAAGTCACGTACCTGCACAAAAAAAACTTGACCAGATGCAAATTGGGAGACAGGCAAGACTCCCATCTTGAGCTTGCCATTGAATGCAGGAAAGAGGCCACTGGCATCCGACTGCCCAGCCCCTTTTCTTGAAATGTCGTTGAATGCGTTTTGGTCCCACATATTAGGCTGCTCAAGCACTTTGACCCACTCAACTGCGCGTGAAAAGGATTAAGAATCTCTGTTCTGCCGCAGATGCACGGTGAAATGCATCAAACACCTGGCCTGCAATCATAAAGGCACAGAATACATGTTTTGCCATGTTATGTTTAATAAGGCCCAAGAGGGTGGAAACGCCATCGTGCAAAAAGCAGGAAGCACACAGGTGTGATAGGAATAAGCAATGACAATAGACAATGGCAAGTACTCCAATGGAGATTGGTTTAATCTGAGGCACATCAAAAGCATGCACCACCCACCGACAAAAGCTTGGCTGGTCGGCCTGAACATCATGATCCCGATATTAAATGCAGAACCTGCTTCGGGCCATCGTTCCAGGTCCTCTGTTTTCACTGTAGGCTTGAGCTGGTCTGAGGAAGTGAGAATGTCGGCATCCGGGTAGCGGCTGCATGGAGAGCAAAGCCAAGAGTTTTGTTCAAGCACACGGCACTCAGATATGTTTATTGATGCTGAGAGAGCATGGAAAGTGAGCGTAGTCTTTTTGGTCAGACCTGGGGAAAGGGAATAACAATGAAGCAAGGCCCAGCAACGCTGGCTTGAGCATTGGTTGTGTGTTCAGGTGTACCATGCCTGGCATGCAAGGTCTCTTGTGTGGAATCTTTCCATGTGGCGAACGTAACGAAAGCATGTCAAAAGTATCACAGCAATGTTACTCGGCAGTGCAAGGCCAAAATCAAGCCAGCATTACGCTAAACTCCATCATCCGCCTTGTATAGACTTAATTCTTAATTTATTTCCGAATCTCTACCCACCTGAAGAAGGGGAAGGGGTTTCTAAGCCATGCAGTGTCAATGTCTGATACGACCACTGTTATTTCTGGGACGATGGCCATGAACTCTAGGATCAGGTTGATCTTAGACCTGCATGTGTACGATGCACAAATTAGTGAGTGTCTTCACACCAGCAAGTCCATGCCCTGAGCACTGGGTGATTTACATGTAAGGGGTCAAGCATGCTGGCCAAAGAATAAAAACGTATTTCTGTGGCTTAGCATTGCATACTAAGACTTTCATCCTGCACAATGAGGCACACCTTCCCATTTGATGGAACAGCTTGGATCCCCAGCCAAGGTCATTCTTGCTGATCCCCGTGTTCATCCTCCAGCAGCTTATATCCCTTTTTGCTAGCTGCCTGCAAAGCAGAACGGCACAGTTTTGCAGAGCAGTGTGAAGCGCAGTCTTTACATTAGTAGAGGTGAAACGCCTGACACGTGATGCTCCAAGGTGGGTTAAGCAGGAAGCACAAATACTGCATAGCTCTGGTCAGAAAGACAAGGAATAAAAAGAGGGTGTATAGGTGCGACTCTACAGTCCTTTGTTCAAAAAACAGGCTATGCGAGATGGTGGAGTAGACGGTCAAAGAGAAATTGTTGGATCAAAGGGAAGGGCATAGATATGCCTAGGAGGAGCATTTGGTTTTTTTGCTTCTCGGTAAGTTCTGCACAACTTTACTTGTTATCAGGTAAGTTGCATGTAAGTAAAAAAATGTACGCGGAAGATATATGCTATGTATGTGTGCACGCACTTGAGCATGTCATCATCCATTGCCCCCACTATGTAGCCAGTAATGCCTGACCGTTTGACATTAGCCACCCAGCTTACAGCAAAGTCCAGATCTGCAAATAAAGAGGGGGGGGGGGAGAACGGTTTTCTGGGCTGCCTCCATTGTTTATAGTAATTCCGACTGCCTACATTGCACCGGAAAAAGCAAAGTGTTCTAATATTTTTAGTGTGTTTGCTATTGCTGCAAAGTTGCAGGACATCTCTATGATCCATCACACACTTTTCACCAATAACTCCTGGAGGCAGCAGTTCCCTACTCTGAGCTTTGGCCTGCCGCATGACTATAACCACGTCAACACCTATACACATATCTGTGCCTGCACACTCACAGTGCTCGTTTGCCCAAGTAACCATGACGTAGCCGTCCTGCAAGATGGATGTGAAGGAATTTAAGTGTGCATCTGATGTGTATCTCCGTGTTTATATGAGTCTGTATACATATTGCTGGTACGCTCGTAATAACACTCATAACAGTGGCACATTTGCAAGTGCATTAGCATGTTAGCATACTGGTATCCTTCTCTTCGTCAATACTGCCGTGTGCTAGGGCGCAAAGATCGTCGGCTTCATACCCTCAGCCACGCACCTGTACATGCTTCATCACTAGTTCCCTGCGTGCAGATTTGTGATTGATTGTTGCAGATACAAGGGAGTAAGTGTGTGCCAGGCAATTTAAGAAATAAGGAAGAAACTGTTGGGTGCGGAGTGCGGAGCTAGCAATCACAACGTCAACAAATTCATAGATACCATGTTATTCCCAGCCTTGAGCCTAGACTGGAGCCTACCGCTCTGCCCGACCTGGTAAGTGTGAATTCAGCATTGGACAGTTGACGAGGCTCCGTAATACGCTTGCCCTTCTCAGCAGCAACCCTGCTGGCCTCTTCTGCTGCTTTGGCATTCGCTGCTGCTTTAGCATCTTCTGCTGCTTTGGCATTCGCTGCTGCTTTAGCATCTTCTGCTGCTTTGGCATTCGCTGCTGCTTTAGCATCCTCTGCTGCTTTGACATTCGCTGCTGCTTTAGCATCCTCTTCTGCTTTGGCATTCGCTGCTGCTTTGGCACCCATTGCTGCCTTAGCATTCTCTGCTGCCTTGTCAGCCGTCCTTCGTTCAGCATCTGGGTCTGCTGCAGGTGTGCCGGCTTTAGCAGGCTGCTTTGATGAAAACTTGACCTGGGAGTCTGACAGTGTGTTTTGTATGTGTGTGTGTGTGTGTGCGTGTGTGTGTGTCTGTGCGTATGTTTGCTTGTCTGCATGCGTGCGCATGTGCGTCCATATGAGTAAGATTTGTGCAAGTGTGTGTACATGCACTAAGTATGCAGTTAAGCAAGATAATGTCTGTTTGTAACGCTGCTCTCCGTTTCAAAATGTTTGTTGTGACCTTCTTCTTCCACCTTGCTGCTGCTGGAGTATTGAAGAGAAAGGGTCATCGCCAAGTGTCCTAAAGCTTGGGTCATTGAAGGGTTTGATGAAGGTCGCGTACGCATGCCAATAGATGGGAAAACTGAAAATGTAGAGGACGTACATGCCAAACAAGGCCTGCGTGCAAAGGAACCTCTTGGTCTACTTGCATATGGCAGGTAGATCAATAGGGAAAGATTACGCTGCGTGTTCACCATGCGCTATAGCCTGACCCACCATAAACCCCACAGCAGTCTGCAAAAAAGAGTGCGGAAGAAAGACAGGATGTAAAAAAGGCATGCGCATTTCATTTCAAACGTTGCTTGCATGAAGCGCTTGCTTGCGTACCGTGGCCATCCATCTGTCCGTCTTACTCTTTATCTCAATGATGGCCATGCTTGCCTTGCTGCTACAAACTCAAGGCTCACACATCATTTCACTCAAGCAGGCTCAAGATAATTCTTTTGCAATTGATGAATTAAATAAACAAGCAATGCAGACTCTAATTCAGTGGGGCGACGACCTATCTCACACAGCAGGAACGGTTACTGGATACTGCACCTCAGCTCTTAATTCAAAAAGCATTCGAATCAGTAATTTTTACTGATTCAGATGACACTCTTAAAAGTGGGGGTTGACCCGAACACCCCTGCCCGACAGGTATGTTCAGCACTTAGGCATTTCAGGCCATTTCAGGCCAAAAACAGGTAAAAGTGAACTTTATGGATTTCCCTGAAACTTTCTAATTTGGGTAGTAAGGGTGTTTTTAAAACATCTGCAAGGTCAATCTTTTGAAATTCTGCTGTCTTGAGATGGTGCATGCTCGGCTGCCCTGTCCTGGGTACCTAAACGGCCAAAAAATTGACATTAAATTTGTATGCTATGTATTGTGGGTATTTCAAGAATACCTGTAAGCTCAGATTTGTGAATTTCTGCCTCCTTAAGATGATGCATGCTTTGCTGCCCTGTCCGTCTCAGGGTGTGAGCTCGATCCGCAAGCACTTACAAGTAGTACTTGATTATAGTATAATCAACCAGTAAGACTGTCAAAATAGTTCAACACACACAAGAGAAGTGTAGATCCAGTTTGTCCATCAGAAAGTCACCATGTAAAAAAATCATTATATATAAATCCTTCAGCGATGGCATATTGAGCAGAAGCCACGCCAAACACAGTGCCTTGCAAAAATGGATGATCATGACTGACAAACTGCAAACCTTGCTCGTGCGCGCCCACAATTGAGGGAATAGATAATTGAGGCTTGGAGGCCAGCTGTGCGCTGACATTTTGAAAGCCTTGCAAAACAGATGCAACACCATTCTTTTCATGATGCACACCCCAATTCAGAACAAATGGGTTGGACGGCTTGGGCTGGCGCTGCTGTGTGCCGAACAGCATGCTGAAGGGCGCCTCACTGTCATTGCTGCTGCTGGTGCTCGGGAGCAGGCCTAACATGGAA
>Ga0307945_1002657_pt1 | contig 14528 bp, 16 predicted proteins | sample OrgLakmetagen228_FD_201818 | JGI IMG/M metagenome (GOLD analysis project Ga0307945, IMG submission 201818) | Saline water microbial communities from Organic Lake, Antarctica - #228 | ecosystem: Environmental > Aquatic > Non-marine Saline and Alkaline > Saline | place: Antarctica: Organic Lake...
GGAGCTGTTTTTGGGGGCTGCATGCGTCCTTTGTTCTCTCTTCTGCTCCGCCGTACTTGTTCTCTTGGCTCCTGGTTTTGTGAGGCTTTCTCAGCCTCTAGTTTCCTGTTTCTGACTGAGGCTTCTTATACACACACATTCTGAGACATCCCAACAGCTTTTTTCTCGTTCTGCATGATACTTTCTTTTCGCTCTTATTCAAAACAAACATTCTCTTTCTCTATTCACTTTTCTCTTCTTCATTCATCTGTTTCATGTTTATTCTTGCTTCTTTTTCTGGTGTCTTGTTCAGTCTTTCTAGCCTCTTTCTCTTCTTGAAGCTGGCTTTTTTATGCTAAAGCTCAACTGCCCTCGTTGGCGGATATAGCTGTGTAACCCTTACCCCTTACCCTTACCCTTTGGATGGTGAGCCTCTATTTGAAGCAGAGACTTTGCTAGATCATGAAGTGGTCACTTTCTCTAGAGGCAAGGGCAGAAATAAGAAGCCAAAGGCTTTTCACAGGTTCCTTATTAAGTGGGCCAATTATATTGAAGGTAATAACAAGTGGGAGCCAGAAGAGGGACTTCTGACTTGTGATGATATGATCAGGGAATACAAGGCTAAGAATGGCCTAGCAGAGAAAGCCATTGATATGGTAAACGCTTGATCATAAACAGTAGTTGTTTATGTGAGAGAACTTAGCACATGTTGCAGCATGGTGCGAGTCCTTGGTGTACTGGAGGTATACAAGGGCGGGGTGCCACCCAGGGCACAGCCGGAGGCTGGACCAGGTGGGGGGGAGTGTTACGTGTGTACACGTCCCTTGAGAAAAGGTGTATAACTAACTGGAGGTTAGTCCAAAGTGACCGGTGAAGCTGGTTCGACCCCGAAAGGCGGTTCTTAATATAAGTAGTAATATAAACCCAACCTACTGCCATAGCCGTTGGTTAACTAGAGTACGCTACGCACTTCGTAACATTGGCTTTGAATGATGACTATTGCGCCCACAATTATACAGACAAGAAAAGAAAAAATTACGCAGGCAGTGACAACCACTCCCCACATTAATTAAGGAACGCAACAAAAGGAGCAAACGATCCTTAACGATCAGCCTCTTGGAGCCGTCTCATCCAAGAGTACATGTCCATTGAGCCTGGCTGTGGTGGTGGAGCCATGCTCTGCACCGGCCTCATTGACTGCTGGTGTTGATTATGGTGCAATGGGTGGCCCGCCCCTGCTATTGCGCCCGCAGGTTTGCCGCTGTTGTGATGCTGGGAGAAGAAGTCAGGACCAGCACGCAGGAGATGGTGATGCTCCTCCTAAGCACAAAGGTAAAAGGCAACAAATAAGTGCAACACTGCCTTTCACTACCAGAGGGAAAAAGACTAGAAATGTTGTTCAAAGGGCTACTACTCACACGGCAATTCGTCAATCTGAGAATATCTACCGTTATAGTGGAACTGACTTTATGAGCTACCAAAGCATGCGCCCAGTATTAGCACAGTCGCCGTGCGTATAAATAAACAGGACTAGGCATGGCACCTGTACCCTAGTATGGTACTTTCCATGAGGAATGGCACATCAACTTGCATGTATCTCGGCAGCCTCTTGAAATTTCCACTCTAATACATTTGCAATGATCTTTGTAAGAATCAACAGGACTTCAAAGTAACACAATCTTGGTGCAGTGAGTGATCTGTAATGTTAATTTGCCTCGTAAAGCGGGGTTCACGCCACAGTTGATGTTGGACACTGGCGTCCTAAGTAAAAAAACTACTGCTATGAACAGTCACATGTCAATACTGAGCTTGAAAACAGCAACACAGGGCGCCTTGACCCCTTTTAGGCTAGTGTCTCTCCTCTGACATAATACTCACGGTATGGGCTTGATTAAAACGCAGCCAATCCCAGCCCGGTATTTGTCGTTGCTGCCTGTCAAGAAGCAAGCACACACCCAGCTGCTTTGCGAGCTTGTACAAATAAGCCAGATCATGGGGGCCAATTAAATCATACAGGCTTTCTTGGCACACACTAAGGTCAGACGGTACATCTCCTTCAGAGCCTGGTTGTTGCTCTTGAGTCGACTGTTGCACATGTGCTGCACTGTGCGGGCCCTGCTGCTGCTCCTGATTTTGCTGCTGGGGCTGTCCGACTTGCTGGGGTTGCTGATGTTGCTGTTGCAGCCGCTGCTTAAGTTCCTGTTCCTGCTGCTGCGACATTTGTGCATCAATTAAACTTGCCTCACATCCTCCCGTTAATCCAGCTGCTGCTGCTGCTTGCGTACTCTCAGGCACTGTGTGGCTCGACTGGGTGCAACTGTGTGGACCTAGAAAGCCAAAGACCTCGTCCAAGAAACCAAACAATATTTTTGCTACGTAAGGGCGGAATGGCAGAAACGGATGACCCAAGGGACCGGGGGAAGATGACACTGGCAAAACGGCTGCCTGCTTTTTGCTGTGGGGCGGGGAGTGTGGAGCGTTAAAGGTCCTGCGATTTGGGGAAGGAGGTTAGCTTTGTAAGCAAAAGCCGCTGAACTGCACAACCATTGCACGAATTAGGTCATGGGTGATTGGACACTTAGTTTGAAGTTTGATGTGTATTCTTTGCTTGGAGTGTGTGTGTGTGCTGAGCGTGTGTGCTGAGTGTGTGTGTGTGAGTGTGTGTGTGTGAGTGTGTGTGTGCGTGTGTTTGAGCGAGCGAGAGAGTGAAATAGCCCCACACAAGGATCACTCTTACAATGTAAGCTTAGTGAGTCAACGCTGACCCCACCCCATTGTGTAGGGAGGCCCTGATGGCTTAACCTGTTAAGGCACCGCAAAAGATTGGCAACACGCGACAACCGTGAGCAATATCCTGCGCACACCTGTGGAGGCTGGAGTAAGGTCCCCCAAGGGAAAGGGCACCGCGCATCATTCGCACAACCTCACCCCCCCCAAACTCAAGCTCCACCACCTCGTACATTCCAGCAGTGCGGGCCAGGTCATACACACTCAGATCTGAGTGAGGTGGGGCGTTTAAGCGAGCAGCGGGTGTGCTGCTGTACTGGGAGGGTTGATGGTGGTTGTGGGCGTCAAAGGCACCTGCTTTGGGTGCATCTGATTGGTGTGATGTTTGGACCGGCTGCAGCTTGGGCTGTAAGACGACGTGAGGAGGCTCATTTTGAGGCAAGCTGCTCGTGTTTGTTGTTGTTGCTGCTGCTGGGGGCTGGAGGGGTGGAGGCCTCAGCTGCGAGAAAGAAGAGCAAAAACACTTTCTAGATTGAACTCTCCAGCTTGATTTGAACAGCACCAAAGTAAGAGGTGGAGATAGAGTAGGAGGCCTGCACAAGCACTGATACGAAGCCACCCCCACACCAATTAGTCTAGTTAGAACGGACAAAGTGTGAGATGGAAGTAAAACCTGCACAGGTCGCGGTATCAAACCACAGGACAACGATCTACCTCTATCTGGCTCTGAGCCTGCTGAATTTGTTGCTTCAGTGCCTCCGCTAGTCTTTGGCACGACTTCAAGGTCTCGTGTGCACTGTCTTGTGCATGTATAGGCACCTGGGGTTGAGCGGAACCCCTTGCATAGGCTTGAACGCGTTCGGGTGTCTGCAATACAGGGCAACAGACCAGCGTGAGGTGCAGCATTCAGTGCTATGTTTCGTATTGATGCAAAGGTGCGGGGGGAGGTGATGAGAGATGAGCTGCTGCACTGATGCAAAGACTGCTTAAAGCTGCACTGATGCACAGACTGCTTAAACAAATATGCTTGAGTAATACTGCAGCCCTAAGGTTTAAGGCCTTCGTACCTGGTCCACCTGCTTACGTAAATCTTCGTCCTCTATGACTTCTGATTGTGGCTGAGTTATAAGGAGGAGGTGTTGTGTCAAGCACGTGAAAAGTGTGTGCATGAACGTGCACGCATTTGTGCACGTATGTGTGCGTGTGTATGTATATTTGTGTGTATATGTGCATATTTGTGCTTGTGTGTGTGTGTGTGTGTGTGTGTGTGCGTGTGCACGTGCATGATGTGTGTGTGTGTGTGTGTGTGTGTGTGTGTGTGTGTGTGTGTGTGTATGCACGTGTGTGTGTGTGTGTGTATGTGTGGCAAATACCTGTGTGAGCTGTGCCCTCAAGTTTGCAATCTCACGAGACTTGGCATCGTTGATGCATTGCAGTTGTAGGAGCTGGATGGAGTGCTCCATTTATTATTATGAAAACAAATTGAAGAGTATTAATTTTTTAGTTGGGCGGAAAAAGGCTGAGGTGAGGGTCCTTAACCCAAGTACAACGGAGGCTTCCCAACGGACACGTTTTCTTTTTGTTTCGAATGTAAGTTGTTTTGGTGCTGGCAACAATAATAATTCAATACCTACGGTGCGTCAGTATTTTTAATCAATCGTTTCACCTATTTTTAAAAGAAACGCATTTGGCTGATCACCGAAAGGAACTGACGGTAAATCAAAGATTGGATGCTGTAACACACAAATAAAATGACGAAGCTGACTCCCCGTAAACAAGAGGACAGAAACATGTGGTTATTTTGCTTGAACATGGACTAACATAAGTGTTCATCGTCAAAAAGTTTATGAGCCACGGCGTAGGCATACTGATCAATGGGTTAACACACAGCTACCGAAGGAGCAGGAAAAACAGCTTGCATCAACACCGAATGAAGGCCAAACACTGAATGAAGGCCAAACAACGCACCAGATTGTCCAAATCTACAAACTACAGCTTACAAGCGACACACAAGTGCCCCTGGATACCATGGCCTGCATTGTGTCTTAGGGTTGATCCATTAATCTGTAGAACGCCCCAGCCTGAGGCCGCCAAAGCCTGTGAGATGTAGATGGCTGTGTGCACATACCTGCCACTGACCAGGAGGCTGTACGGCTTTAGGTGTATGTGGCTGGCCTGCTGATGCTCTGCAGCCTCCACAGAAAAAGCAAACACAGCACTGCATGCAAGAGATAACCAACAACTTGTCTAGATATCAGCATTTAAATAAGGCAGCAAAATTAGCGGCAGTTTTCAGGTACCTCGTCAATCGTTCTCCAAGTGTCAAGATCAAACAACATTATAACAATGTTTACATGCCAGGGAAGGTTTGTCACCAAACCGTGAGTGAGAGATATAATCCTAGGGAACTTACCCTTTGGCACTGACAGCAGCCGCGGCAGAAAACACTGGCTCCAAGTCTCCAATGTACACAAAAACATCTGCTGCCACGATGCAATGGTACGGCGGGGCACAATGCACGCCTGTGCCTGGCGGCAGTTGAGCAAAAAGCATGTTCAATATTTAGCCGGGAAGTTGATGACCTTGTCATTGAACTTGAACATACAAAGCATAGACTGGATTCCAAAGAAAATGTCCTTTTGTGAGGGCAGTTCACTGTACTCGGTACCTAACTCCTTTTTCTTGATATCGTGACAAGTGTGGCTTTGACTGCCTGCTTTAATTAATGGACTGAATGAAGGGTCAAAAAACTGCTTACTTGGGGTGAGCAGTTTGGGTGAAGTCCAGTAACACTTTGTTAATTGCGGGCTAATCATCTCCTACAGTCAGCAAGCAAACTCCTCTCACCTTCTCCGCTCACAGCATCCTCACTGCAAATAGCATTGGAGCTGGAGGTTTCTGCCAGGAGCTGGTCCGCCTCCAACGCAGCACGCTGGAGGTTGAGATACTCTACAAGCTCAGCAACCTGCAACAGGGATTTGGGGTTTTAAGCGTGTTCTACGACGCTTCCGTATATAAATGACCGGTGGTCACTACAACCTCCAAGAATAACAAAACAAATCACTGTCACCTCAAGCTTGTCGTAGCATCCACGCTCCTCGGCTTTGCGCACCTACAAAACGCCAAAAGAGTAGGGTTTTGCATGGTCGAAAAGAAGCTGAATAGCAATCTGAGCCTTACCACCGAACAATTGCATAGTAAAGTGTCAGTGTCAGTATAACAACCAGACACACGGAATCTCAGTGCCAGGTTATAGCATCGTGGTGGAGCCAGGTTACAACGTATTTACGTATTTACCATATTGGCGGACAAGTCCACGCCTTCAAGCAATCCTCCCACATGCGCCCGTAAAAGAGGACCCATTAACCCTGTTCCCACCCCTAAATCCACACAGCGCGCCCATTTGGGAGGCAAGAGAGGAGCTGAGGTGGAATTGGTAGTGGTTGAGGAAAGTAGGGTATCCCTGCAACAGGAATAGCAATGAAGGCGCAGACATAATCTTGGTAACGATCTCACCATTAAAATGTTGCACGTTCGTGTTTGTAGTGTATGTGTTCCTAGGAGTTCAAGCGCTGCAAAGTGGCTCCCACAGTTTGTTTTACTGGGTCCGTCCATTTCAGGGCATTTCGGGGGGCATATAATATATTAAGCCTTCAGATGACGACCCTCTCCTCTTAATCTGCCTTACTTACATGAGCAGCTGCGGAGTCCTGTATTGCAGATGTTCGACCAAATGCTCGTCAAAGCGCTCTGAATCTGCAAGTGGCAACTACAAGCAGAGGTTGTAAGGAAAAAATTACAAGATGCTAAATCTTGCTGCTTCGCACCGGGGTTGCGATATCTGAGCATAATTTGATTTTGTTCTTATTGAACAAAATCAAATTCTGCTCAGCGCTAAAAGGCATGATGCCTGTGGTCGCTGTGATTCCTACCGCTAATCCACTCATTAATCCACCCCCTCCTTTTTTCATTAATGGTTACGGCGGTTGAATTCCCTAATGCACTGAAAGAGGCCATTCTTGGGTCTTTTTTGGCTTGAAGCAGGCCTAGCTCCCTTACCATTTTTGGGTCATGGGTACTCAGCTCTTCAAGAGCTGCAATATGACCCCCATATAAATTAATTTTGAGTGAATCCAATTTCCTTCATGTACGGCGTATACGGAAATACGGCGTATATACGGTCATGTACGGCGTATATACAGTATATGGAAGTCCCATGTACTATTTGGGTTAACCCTAATATAATCACTTAGGTTCTTGTACTTTTTGGCCTGAAATCACGATATACCGTTTGTTTTCCAAGCAATAGTAAACCAGATCCAGAACCTACATGCAAAGCTGTACACACAAATTAGCATAAACCACCCACATTGGTCAAACAGGCTTGCCACACAAGAGGGAGGAGCTACTTTTGCAGCATTTGTGTCCCCAGAAACGGCTGCAACCCAAAATTCTGCCTCTGCATGTCCTGGATGCAGGCGCAGGTGGTTCCTGCGGAGTGTTCGGGCACAAATTGTGGCTCGAGTAGGCAAAGCTTATTGTAAGAAATGTATGCGTCTCAAGCAGATTCAAGCCTGTTGCATACAATGTGGGCTAGAAAGTAATTTCTCAAGTAAAGGTGGAATGTGGGCACACAAGCATGTTGCGTGTGCAGTGTGCAGGGTGAAGCCATGTGTATGACCTGTTGACGTTATCATATTCATAGTAACAGGCTAGAAGGTGCAAGTCGAGTTTTAGAGGACCCTCAGAAATAAACACTCCTAATAAATCAACACAGGTGGCAGCCAATAACAAGAACTTGCAGACATTTAAGATGATAATGAGAGCAATTAAACAGCACAATGAACCTGTGAATCCCTACATATCCAGCTTGTAAGCAACAATCTGATACTCCTGACAATTAAGACATGACAGTGGGCACAGTCTCACAGGCACAAAGCCACAGCACTCACAACACGCACCGAAAATGGACCAGTGCTTGTTGATAACTGCCAAGAGTCCTAAACAATGCAGCGGCTCGATAGTGTGCAGTAGGGTGATCAGGCTGCAACGGGTAAGCAACCAGTGAGGAGGAGGTTCCACAAATATTGGCAAGATGATGCTCAGGGGGTGATCAAATATGAGATATGAGTAATGAGCATGTGAGACTAAATTCAAGGTATACAAAACTAGGCAGGTTAAGCTGAGCGAGGGAGCAAACAAGTGCAAGAAAGTTCAACTGCAAGCTGCATTACTCGTGGAATGCGGAAAAGCGGTGAACCAGAATTGTACAACAAATAAATAAACGTCATTTTTAAGCTCCTCTTTATAAAACCCTCACCTCAAGCAAGGTTATCGAGTGGTAAACTTCAGCAGCGCGTTGGGGCCGGCCAGCTTCTTTAAGCACTCTGCCAAAGTCCATCAGTACCTGTGCAAATGCAGTTCGCTGAGTATTCTTGACCACCTTCCTCGACTTTGAAACGAGCATTCCCCTTCATTCAGTTTTTATAGAATGAGACATACAGCCAGCTTGAATACATTGTTCCAGTAATCATTTGTTCCACAAGCTGGTTCAATTGCTATGCCACGTCATATTTTAAACCAGCCTTGGTATTCATGGGGTCCTTCTCATTCGCTCGCTCCAGGCACTCTACAGCTTCCCACTGCAATAATGAAGGGGCATGCGTACACCTGGATGTAGTCGCTGATAGCCAAACACAAGCAGTTACTAGCTGTCCGTGTAGAGAGGGAGAGGAATTATAACTGCTTTAAATAAGTACAAGCACTAGAAGTCCGGAAATACGTACCTTCATTTTCTTGCGCTGATACAGGATTCCCAAACTATGTCTGTACCTGTACGAATCAAAGAGAAAGCGGCAGAAAGAAGCTGAGCTGACCTTGAACTTGAGACGCCCTCCAAGCATCTTACATTTGGTTGGCAAAGACACTAGGTCAATCCTTACGTCATGTCCTGCTGACAAGTGGTGTTCTACGTGAGCACGACGTCGGGTATCCTTACTTGGCTAGGCATGGGCTGTGGTTGACAGCTTGGATTAGGTGATGCTTGGCCGTCTCAAAATGGGCAGACCCAGTCTCACACAACAAAACTCCCAGTCCGTGGTGTGCATCGCTGTTCTTAGGGTTTTGGGCCAGAACTGAATTGTACGCCTGCAAATCCAAATATGAAGGTAGGGGGGCTCCAATAGCTCCACATGTAGGTATGTTGCATAGAGCCCCTGAAAATTTACGCTACATGCTGTATGATGAAAGAGTAGGAATGTCAGCACTTGCACTAGATTACCAGGACTGCTTGATGGAAGTCCCTTCCCTTATGCCATGAAGCTGCCTTTTCCAATTCCTGCCCAAGTGGAGTACATTCCATTGCACCTATATTTGCAATATGTAAAAACACGTACCTATTCTTTTCAAGAATGAAACAGACATTTGCCTTTCCTATCAATTTAAATTATTCGAAAATGAGTATTCATAACGCATCAAGCCATCATAAACTGCTGCATATATTGCGCCTCGTCCCCAACTTTGCCCGATCCCTTGCAACTGCTGTGAGTGTGAAACAGCATGTGCAGTAAGCATTCTTGTCTTTTTGCTGATTTTGTGAATGCACTTCCTTAGGCTGCAAGCCAGGACGCAGTCAACTTGCCTCATGATGCGCAGCAGCCCGGAGCATCACCACAGGTGTGGGATGATGGCAGGGCTATGCGCAAACGCTAATGCAAACGCTAATGCAATAAAACACTTGCGTACTCATTGTGATGAAGGCAACTGTGTGTGTGTGTGTGTGTGTGTGTGTTTGTGTGTGTGTGTGTGTGTGTAAGTGTGTGTGTGTGTGTGTGTGCGCGTGCGTGTGTGTGTGCGCGTGCGCATGCGTGTGCGTGTGCGTGTGCATGTGCGTGCGCGTGTGTGTGTGTGCTTGTGACTGTGTGCTTAATATCATGTGCATGTCTGTAGCTGTTTTTGTTCATGTGTATGTATGTGTATTTGAGAGCGTGTGTGCATGTTTGTGTGCGTGTGTATATGAGTGTATATGAGAGTGTGAGAGAGAGAGAGAGAGAGAGTGTGAGAGAGAGAGAGAGAGAGAGAGAAGTGCGTTTGTGAGTGTTTCTGTGTCTGCACGTGTGTATATGCAGGGTTGTTTTTACTTACGCAAGTATTCCAATGTCAATACCAAGATATGGTACTGGCTATTTGCTCTTGACAATGACCACAGCCTGCCTGAGCGAGCCATTGTTTTTGTAAAATTGATGTAGAGAGCATGTGTGTTCCACGTGCGTGCAGACCAATCAAGAGGAGCCATCTACCTCTGGCAGGGAAAGCGACCGTAGCAAAAGGAAGAAGTTTGACAAAGCTGAGGTCAGAACAGAAACTTGATTGTACGTGTGTCATTTGTGAGCACTCCCAATTGGCACTGCCATGTCCGGACTAGTCGTCAGCTCAGCTTCGTTTACTGCTGAGCCGGAACATTCACTGCTGTTAACATCATCTGTGCTAGTTGTAGTGTTACAGACCCACACCCACATCACCCACCCTCTCACACACTCACACACACACACACACATCACACACCCATCAAACCCACCACACATGCACACGCACATACACACACACACATGCGTGCATTTGAGCAGATGCTGGAGCGGATAAAAGTAAAGACTGCGGCCCCGTGGCCCTGGGTGGATCCAGATCGTCCGTTCGTCTTGCCCACCTTGGTGCCATTAGGCAAGTTGCCCCCAAGACCCCTCGCTGATGCTGTCCGGCAGGTCAAGGTAGGTATGCTGGCCTGTTTGGGCGCCAGTGCAACGTGTCATGCCAGGCTTGCTGTGCCATATGTCATGCTCTAGATTCTATTAATGTTCAGCGTGTGGCAGTTGTCTCTTTTGGTGCTGTTTGCACTTCTAGCTGTGCATTGTAGAACCCAGATGCATGAGGTTGGTCTCACCCGTGTCTTGAGTCTGATCCTGATGCCTGAGTTTAAGCAGTGAGATTGACCTGACAGCGACATTCTTTGTGTTGCAGGCTTGTATGCGAGAACGTTGGACTCGTAATTGTTTGCTCTTGGTACCAGAAATCAGGCAATAAGGCTGCCACCCTCTAAAAGGTGTATGCTGTCAAGTGTAGGCTTCTGTTTAGGTGTTTGAAGCAAACTTGCAACTCGTAGGGTGCAGGAAAGTGACTTTCTTTTTGGGTTTTCTACCTAGTACTCTTTGCTATGACTGCCACATATGGGAATGGTGCGTCTGTGCGTGGCACAAGATATGCATACATTCACGTGTGTCGTGTGTACCGCACAGGAGAATGGTGCGTCTGTGCGTGGCATAAGATATGCATATATTCACGTGTGTCGTGTGTACCACACAGGAGAACGCACGTCAACGGAACACGCTTAGCCTCCCCCATCAGCAGCTGTCAGGGAGGCCTCGCGCAAACTACACTTTTGATGAGTCAATCGAGCTCTTGCTGCAACTTGCTGCAGACCCACGCAAGGTCGGTGCCTGCAATTAGTGCATGTGCAACTCCCCCCTGCCTCCTCCCCCTTTCATGTTCTTACATGCCCATACACGAGCATACATAAAGACACCTGCACCTGCATACACACACACACATGTATGCCTAGCACCTCTGCTAATGGAACTCATTGCGGTGCCGCTCCTTACTGCAGCCTCGCACGGCAGCTAGTGTCTGCAACTTGCAACACCCAGCTGACACATTTGAAACATTGTAACACACAAATCACACAAGCGACGTAGACACACACGTTGCACACAAATGCAGGCAGACCAGGCTGTCCGAGGCATTGCCCTGCTTCCCCACGGCACGGGCAAGAAAGTGCGTGTGGCTATGTTTGCTAAGGGGCCGGAGGCAGAGGAGGCCCTTAAAGAAGGTGTGCTTGCATGAGATGTACTGAGATGTACTGTGCCTAGATGCCGTAAGGGTACATGTACTAAAAGGTACTGAGCCTAGATGTCGTAAGCGAACATGTATCAGGTTTGCAACAAGGAGCGCCACAGGCGTAGCTGGTCATAAGCTGTGTGTGAGTGTGTGTGTTTTTCGGTGTATGCCTGTGATTGTGTTGTGTATCCTTTATTTGTATATCTAGGACAAGCTTTAACACTTTCCTGCATTTCCTTGATGTTGCTGCATTCCAGTTGTTGTCGGTGGCCTGAGTTAGGACACCATTCTACTTGAAATGCACAACCTACTTTTGCAAAAATGAGTCAAAAAATGATTTTACATGGTTTGGGAAACTAGGTGTGCACACCTCTACAACAGGACACCAATCGACGTTACACATACCTGCCAGGACAAGCTGCCTGTAAATCTGTCAGATGCTGATCTATTGGGGTGGATCTTATGAATCAGCACCATCTCTAGGAGGTGATGGGTGACCACCTTTTGGCCATCTCTGGCACAAAGTGCTCTTTAAAGTCTTTATATGTGCATCGTCTAATCTAAGTGCAACTGTTTTTGCAGAGGGTGCGCTTACACTAATGTTTTGAACGTGCACACAACACAGGCGTGGATGTTGTAGGAGATGAGCAGCTCATACAGGAGATCATAGAGAAAGGTCAGGAAGCCGTCCAATTTGACTGCCTGGTGAGTGCACCAGCATGAGTGCATGAGTGTACATACATACGTACACATGCACACACACGCAAACACATGCACTTGCATACACACGTACACCTGCCCCTTACGTATGCTTTATGCTGCCTGCATAGTATCTCGTGGAGGCTTGCTCATACATGTTCTCACTAGCAGAAATCAAGTTGCATGATCCCGCACGCACGCAAGATCTTTGCCTGTCGCCTGTTACTGCCAGGCTTCTGTTTGTTGCTGTTGAATTTTTAAGCAAATGTTCTCCATATGAGTGAACCTACATACAATTAAAGTTTCATGTACCAACTCTTGCCTCCTTCCTTGCTGAACAATGCGCAGATAAGCACCCCTCCAAATCTAGACGCTTCCTGGAGATGGTGACTCAATTGCACTTGCAGTACAACACTGACATCCGCAGCACTTTTAACATGATGATGTGCAGGTCGCCACACCTTCCTTCATGAAGGACTTGGCGCGTGCAGGCAGAGTGCTGGGGCCACTTGGGCTAATGCCGAATCCAAAGGTAGACATGTTTGTGTGAGTGTGAGTGTATGTGAGTGTGAATGTAAGTGTGCGTGTGCGTAAACATGTGTACTTGCCTGTGTGCAAATGTATGAGTATTGCGTGCATGTATGTCATTGTGTCAATGTGTCCATGTGTGCTAATTAAGCTTGGTAACTATGTCAACATGTGTGCATACCTTGATGTGTGCAATGCAGATGGGCACGTTGACCTTAAATGTGGCTCGGGCAGTAAAGGAGATGAGGGCAGGGCGGTGTGAGTTCCGCCTGACCCGTGATAGGCAGATCATGACCGTAGTGGGGAAGGTGAGGACGGGGCCTGTTTTAATTCATGTGTGTGATGTTGACTCTGTTAAAATGTTACGAACAGGGCAGGTTATAGGTTCGAATCAGTAGGCCTGAGTCAGGTCTTGCAGTGAGAACCAGACAGTTCTTGCGAAGGGTGGGCAAGGTCCAGGGCTGCGTGCGGTGAGAAGAGTATCACCAGGACAGAGGCATAAGCAGGTTGCCCTTGCTGCCTCTTGACACATGCTTGTTTTGAACGTGCACCCCGCACTGCCAGCATAGGTGCGATTCAGAACTGTAACTCTCTCCATTTTTTAATCAAGCTCAAAAAGGCTGTAGCAGAAGAGACTTGCTGACAGGGTCGACAAAGTTTGGACTCAGTGCTCTGCATCTCTTTTGCGCACAAATTCAGGCGTCTTTCACAGAGGACATGCTGCAAGAAAACGTGCACGCCTTCATCAGTGCCGTCGTCCAAGCACGTCCCTCCGGGCTTCGTGACCTCAGCACTGCAGGTGAGTACCACACAGTACGACAGGGGCGCTTTGCTTCATATTAGTAGTATGATTGAAATCATACTACTAACCGTTGTGGCTTTACCAAGGACAAAAATTCACGTCCCTTGTTCTGCAAAGCGGTTTTCTGATGCTATTTTGCTTCACCTTCACTCTTTTACAAAATGTGACTCGCAGAATATGTACGCTCTGTGAAGGTTAAATCAAGCATGACGGCTGCTGTGGCCGTGAACCCAGCGACATGCCTGATCTCCCCTCAATCAATAGAAGCGGACGAGACGAGTGAAAGTTAGGCTCAAGCTGAGTAGCTGCCCTTAATTCTGAGTGGTCTGTGGTCAGGCCAGACTTTTTGGAATCGTGGCTTTAACTCTATTCAGGAATAATGTAAGAGTGCTTCGCCGTTCAACAGCGAATTTCCGTTAGTTTAATAGCAGTGTCTTTATCCCAAAAATTCATGTTGTCCCCAATTCCGATTTCTCAGGTTTTATCATCCTTATTTAAGGCAAAGGGTTTACAAAGAGTTTACAAAGGGGGGTAACCGGCAGCCACATGTGTTGGGCTGATAGGTAAGGTAAGGTAAGGTAAGGTTACATCGCTATATATGCCTCTGGAGGGCATCTGAGCGGAAGCTTGGGAAAAAGCCTGTAACCAAACCAAAGAAAACGCTAGAAAAAAAAAAGAATAGAAAAATCTTGGTTTGAACACAGTTGGACGATACAATGGCTGGCAAGCAGAAAGGAAGTTCCTCTCGTTCTCTCTCGTCAGACAATGATCCGATTCTGTGTGACTCAAACATCTCTGACAAGATTGATGCCCTCTCAAACAAGTTTGACTCCAAATTTGATGAGCTTGACTCCAAGTTTTCTTCTCTCCACAACGAGTTCTCTTCCTCTAATGTCCGTATGCAAGC
>Ga0307945_1002658_pt1 | contig 14526 bp, 13 predicted proteins | sample OrgLakmetagen228_FD_201818 | JGI IMG/M metagenome (GOLD analysis project Ga0307945, IMG submission 201818) | Saline water microbial communities from Organic Lake, Antarctica - #228 | ecosystem: Environmental > Aquatic > Non-marine Saline and Alkaline > Saline | place: Antarctica: Organic Lake...
CATGCAGGCCCCCCCCCCCCCGGCAACGTAAACCGTTCACATACTTTCATTTTCCTCACTTTCCTCACTTTCTCACATGAACACACACACCCCAAACTAGTGCAGCAACTAGAACAGGCTAAGGCGGTCAATGCTTGACAGAGCTTGCATTACAGATCTGTTGTAGTCCGTGAAATCTTTCTTTGCGCCCCCCTTTACCTGGCGAAGGTACAAAGGCTCGAACTTGGATTTCCTCCAAAAGTTGTAAAGTTGCTGATTCAATCCATACGAAACGCCTGCAGTAAATACACACAGGGTTTCTCACAATAATGTAAGAAGCAAAAAATTTAACCTCCAATTGCATGGCTCACTGAGTAGCACCAGACACGAGTACGAGCTTCATCTACACCAGGCTGCGCAAATGGAAGCAAAAACAAGAGGAGGTCCCAACCGAATCAACATGCTCCCTCATGCACTGCAGGCGCTTTACTTTTGTATGGCACAAAGCAAATGCTGAGCGAAAACCAAAATGAAGGGAGAGGGCACAATGAAGAGAAAGCAAGCTGCATCTACTTGCCTAGGTAGTGAAGGCGCTCTGGTTTCCTGTCAGTCAGGGGTACCAGCAAAGGAGGAAGACGCTTGCGAGGCCCCATGGTCTCGATCAGCAACGAGGCATCCCCTGTGTGTGCGCATGATGGATAACATGCTGTATTAATACAGGAACACATCGATGCTATAAAAGACAGAAAAAGGCGGCAGGCACGCGTCCTGGTTCAATATGAAACATTAAAACGGAATTAATGCAGGTCTGCTTTAGAGAGGGTGGGTACAGCGCAACATCCTTTTTGGGCAGGACGTGCCATAAAACATTTCAAAACGTTTACAGTGAATGCAACAAACGCAATACAGACAGACAATTATATGAGCAAACGCAATACAGACAGACAAATATATGAGCAGTGGCAATTTCTCAACATATTCACAGCTGTGTGTAACGCCTCCACCCCTTCTCGACGTGAGAAGGCTCAGCGATGGCTCAAGCAACGCACCGATTGAGGTGCTGGTACCTCACGTTGTTATGAAATACAAACCTGCTTAAACCTACAACAAGACCCCCCTACCATGTAAAGTACTGTTTGAAGTAAGACTCAAACACCTGCCCACCTTCTTGCTTCTCAGCGCTGGCTTTACTCTTGTGTTTCTTGCTGCTGCTAGGTCCCTCCTCCGGTTCCTCATCATCACTGCTGCTGCTTGCATCTGCGCAAAAACAATCAGAAGGTAAAGAAACTACCGAGGCTCACATCCAGAATTTCCAGATGCTTGATTTCGATGTGCATAGAAAGCGAGCATAACACCTTCTACGTTACAAAGCCCCTCCTGGTCTCTCTCTCTCTCTCTCTCTCTCTCTCTCTCTCTCTCTTCTCTCTCTCTCTCCTCTTCTCTTCTCTCTCAATAACATCAAGTAAAAATAGCTGGATTACAGGCCATACAGTCACAGACGCATATTTCTCTGCCTAAGAAAGCGCAACCACCGTTGTCTTTAACGGTAAAATATGCATTCCAGCCTGGAGTAATACCTGCTTCATCTTCCTCTTCCTCCTCCTCTCCTCCATCCTCGTCCAAACTAGTCACCTCCCCTTGGTAGTAGCGTTTGAGCAGCTCTATACACCTGCACAAAAGAAAGGGAAAACCGTGCGCATTATGAGTCCTAAGCAATCACAACAAATTTCTGCTAAAGTAAGCAAAAATCATGACGCTATTGAAACAACTTCTATCCAACATCCATAGTACGATGTACAGCTTAACTATGTGCTAGCGTTTTCTTGCTCCTGCCTCACACAAGCAAGCCCACACGTGTATACACTTGAACACGCTTGCTTGCCTGCTTTCCTTCTCTTTCTTGCCCTCGTCCCTCTTATCTCTCCTCACACGCTTGTTTTCTCTGATTCACCCAAACATGCGTACAAACCTAGTCCCATAGCCAGCACGAGGCAATTCTGGGTGCACAGCCAGGCGCACAACACGGGCTCCACTGAGTGAGGGGAAGTCTGGGTCTTGGAACTGCTGGCCAACCGTCCAAGGAATGAGGTCTCCCTGATCAGACAAAGAGAGCAAGTTGAGGTCTAGATTCCACAGCAATTTGCGCATTGTCTCTCTGATAACTTATATCAAAGCTTAGTAATTGCTACCAATAAAAAGTGTGTACTATATACTATATCTGACTTCAGTTATTACTCCATGGTAACTGGCCTGCATACTGAGCGCTCTTTCTTTTCTCTCAGAGCTGTGACCAGGCTCTAAACCGAAGTGCTGGCCTCCTTGGACGAGCTAACTATGATTAACACCAGGGATGGGTCATACGGACCTCAGAGACGTTTAATACGGTAAAATACGCATTAAATACGCAATACGCGTATAATACGGCACCGTATTAATGCAATTTGGGAGTGCCAATTTTTGACCCAAAATGGACTCAATTCGCCCCAAAATCACCCAAAACGTCCCAATTCTTTTCCAATATATAATGTGTTATTAATATTATATATAATAACACTTGAAGCTCACTGAAAGGCCGTTGTAGGGGCGGAAATTGCCTAAAAATGCCAAAAAACGGCAAATTTTGCAATCGTATAATACGGCCAATTTGTTCAATACGGTAAAACACGCGTTAAATACGATACGGCGTATTATATGAATACGCCGTATGACCCATCCCTAATTATCGCAATGAAGTACTTAGGACCCTGTCCTGACCAGCCACACTAAAAGACCCAACATTGTTGACAGGTCTTGGATTAGGGAGAATTCAGCCCTGGAGAAAGAGGGAGCTTGGCGAGGGGCTAAGCATGGATGGCTCTGCTGTAGATTTTCCACAGCAGGGCAGAAGCACTGCCTCAATTAGCAGGCCATCCCTGCTAGTGGCTCTTATATGTCGCAGCAACCCCCAGTCACGCCATCAGGACACATTACCGTGCTGCTCCTTTGATATTTGCAAGTCCAAATTATCACGAGAGGCCCATTTGCCATGATTCTTTCTGCATGCTTTTGCAAATGATTGGTGTTTTGCTGTGACACCTTCATCATGAGGGAACCTGGCTCATTCACACTTGTAAGGGGGAACATATTTGTTGTCAAGCAGGGTGAAGGGACCTGAACACAAGATGTGCAGGCTCCAGCCAAAAATACCAAGTACAAGCTTTGCGTGGTCTAAGTTCAATAATCCATCGTCAGATTTGACATAGCGACATCATTTCATTAATCACAATACTCGTAGGAACAGTATCTCATGGAGAAATTGTGCAAGAGTTCCGACAGGCAAGGAATCAAGCTCAAAAGGAGAATGTTCAAGCAAGCAGCAGCAGACCATAGTGTAGCATACTGCGCAACCACCCTTTGCAGTCTCTCTAGCTACGGCGTGTTCAGGCTTGGACAAGAGCCTGCTGCTGGAGCAGGTTGCCATTGATAATGCACACATCCGCAAAGGTTGGGGCAATTTTGGCCACACAATGATAGGGTTGGCCCAAATCGTATGACCGTAAATACGCCGTATCCTCGGTACGCCGTATATCCGGTATTGTATTTGAGATTTCTGACCGTATATGAACGTATATGGACCGTAATTGCAGGTGGTACACCCCAGACTCGGGTTCAATTCCTTGCAAAAGCGATTTTTGCTCTTTTTGGTCCAATTTTTTTTTCTCGCGCCTTTTTGAACTGAGCATTTCCTTAACTTCTTACTTACTTATTTGCATGTATTTGCATTAAATACTTTGTATAATGTATGGTTTTGGTAGTTAAGCCTCTCTTAACACTAAAAAATGCCATTTTTTGGTCTTTTTGGCTTCGAGCAGGCCTAGCTCCCCAGCCTTTCATTTTTTGGGTATGAAACATTGGTTTCTGCGTGCTCAGCTCTTCAAGAGCTACAAAATGACCCCCTTATGAATTAATTCTGAGTATATCAAAATTCCCTTATATACGGTATATACGGTTATACGGTGTATATACGGTCATATACAGCATATATACAGTATATGGAAATCCCATATACGGTTTAGGCCAACCCTAGTCATACGGTGTAGGCGTATTATACGTTGTATCGTATTTATCACGTATTTAACCGTATTCTTCAAATTGCTCCGTATAATACGATTTTGGGCACTTCACAAATTTTGCAGCCACAAGCCCCTCCGAGCCCCCCAGAGGAACTCCCAGCCCCTCAGAACGTAGCATAATCACTTGCTTATTGCTACCACAACCCAGAAGGTGGTGAATTGTGCAACAGCTGCATCCACACAAGCCTTGGTCACTGCCCTCTTGCTGCAGGTGTCCAATGACTGTGTAGATGCTGCTGCTGATGTGCTTGCTGTAGTCCTGTGCAGGTGCCTCTCTTTTCCTGCATGCTCCTCCCTCTGAGCGCTAGCGTCGGCAATTTCTCCCATTGCTAGCGAGCGCTGCGACTACGCCCTGAGGATTCCTGCCGGGTCAGCTTTGCATGCTGCTACACCTACGCTGGGATTCTGCCTCATCAAGTGCTCGCGGATGCGGGGGGCATCGCTGCTGAAATCTTGGAATTCTGGCATCTGGCATCTGGCATCTCGTAAATCTGCCCCTTCTGTCCCATAACAACAACACTATGCCACTCAGGGTCTTTAACAGGAGGCATTATAATGTTCTGAGGCTGGGGGTACGATTTGTGGTGGTTATAGGGTGGTAGGTGCAAGCCCAGGGTAACACCCGAAATAGCATAAATACGTTTTCGTATTATACGCGTATTGCGTATTAATAGCGATTTATACCGTATGGGACGTCTCAGAAGTCCGTATGACCCATCCCTGATAGGAAATGTAGTTAGTTAGTTAGGTAAGTGTAGTTAAGTGTAGCTAATAAGGTAGTTAAATGTTAGCTAATCAATAATTAGCAAGTAGTTATTAAGCTATTAAGCTATTTAATAGCTTAAAATGTAATAGCTTAAGCTACTAACTTTGTAGTTACTAAGCTACTCAGTGCTAGCTACAAGGTAGTCAAGTGTTACGTAGTTAAGTGTAGCTAGTTAAGTGTAGCTAGTTAATTAGTTAGGTAAGTGTCGTTGGTTAGTTAAGTGTGTTAGTTAGTTAGTAGGAAGTGTGTTAGTAGTTAGAGAGGAGGTGTTAGAGGAGAAGGGTTAGAGGAGGTGTAAGAGGAGGGTTGGAGGAAGTGTTAGAGGAGGGTTAGAGGAAGGGTTAGAGGAAGCGGTTTTAATTGAAAGGGGGGGTTGGGTTAGAGGAAGGGTTCTCACCAGAAACTTAGACAGAACACAAATTCAAATACCCTCTGAAAGATAAGACACATTAATAAGGCTTTAAAATTACAAAACCCAGAAAGTAGGCCATGTTAAGAACCTGAGAACATAAGGTGCGCACACAAAACAATTGCAATTACATTAGGAAAGGAGCAGCTCTTCTTTACAGCGGGCAGCACTTCCCCAACGCGCACCTTCCACACCCCTTGCAGCTCTCCAGAGTTGATGCGTTGAGCAGGTATGGGTGTTGGATTCTCTACCTCCATCTGTGCCACGGCAGCCTTTATATGGAGGACAGAAGAGTAGAAAGCTTGCTCACAATGAGAAAAGAATGGACAGACTGGACAAGTGAACGCTTAATATCCAATTGCGCTAAGAATTAGGTAAATTAAGAACTATGTACATCCTTGGATCTAGTTGTTTGCAGTAAAAACAAGGCATGTTCTAATTCACGTAACGACCAAGCTTTAGAGGTCCTTCCAGCCTGGGTACATACATGTATATGTGTATATAATATATAGCTTGCTTAATGCAATAAGGTCTCACGTCACACAATTATAGCACATCACGCGAGTGGAGCATCTCTATAGAAGAGTGGATACCCTTTTGCTTCATTTGCATCTGACCAAGGCCGCTGCATAAACCCTTTTACTCCTTCGACTTCGAAATTTGACCTTCAGCGTTTCTGGTCAGCAGCCCATTTTAAGCTGCTCGCACATTATTTCCGTCACACGCTACGTTGTAGTAGAAGCCTGTAGGACCTCACCTTCATTTCAGGGGTGTTAGTGTAAGTATTTTGCCCCTCATCTATAAGCTGCAGCACAAGCGACTGGCCCGAAGAGGCCTGCGGGCAAGAAGGGGTGTGTGTTGCATGTGCTGACATCCATCAAGGACCATAACTTGCTGTTTCTTCATGTATCACGCACATCCATGAACTGCAAAAAAATGGCACCATTCTGCATATCGTACCTTATTGGTTACCTTTAATGCATTTACCAAGGATCAAGACACAAACGTCCACAGAATCAGGAGTCAAAGGCATTGGGGACTACGTGGTCAACGCCATTGGGGATGGTACTAGAAAGGAAATTGGCTGAAATAAAACATAATTTGTGTTTGGAGCAACTTCGGATGATTCTCTAATCTATGCGGTTCAAGAGCAAGTATCAAAATACTCAGAATGCCTTGACACTTCTCTCTGAACGCACAATGAAATCACACTCCTTGACTACATACCAGCTGCCCTGGTTCAGAAGCCGTGGCTTGGGCAAACTGTTGCTGCCGTTGGGCCTTATCCGGTCGCAGTTTCGGAGCAACCATCTCATAGCCTAGGTGAGCGGGGAATGCAGGCGAGTCACAAAGATTAAGACTGTGAGAGGCGGTGTGCCTTGTATGAATGAGCATACAGAGCATAAATGATGAAGAAATACCTAACAATTCTTTTCGCAAGCACCGCTTCACCCCGTCTACGTTGTAGGCCAAACAAGAAACATACCGGGTGGGTGTTGTACAATAGTGGAAGCTGGTATGTACTGTGCTTGGCATCGACTTCCTGTGAGGGAATATGCGTGTTATCATCTTGTGTGTGTTTGTGTGTGTGTGTGTGTGTGTGTGTGTGTGTGTGTGTGTGTGTGTGTGTGTGTGTGTGCATGAGTGTGTGTGTGTTTGACAACTGTTTTTGTGTGTGTGTGTGTGTATGTGTGTGTGTGTGTGCGTGTGTGTGTGTGTGTGTGTGTGTGTGTGAGTGTGTATGGGCTTGTGTGAGTGTGTGGGCTTGTGTGTGTGTGTGTGTGTGCTTTCAGTGCTGTAACTGCTCACTTTTGTTCCTCGTTTTGGCTGAAAATGCAGGGAGTTTTGAGCGTAACAGCATGCTTGCTATTTATACCCGTAGTAAAGAGTATTTTTAAATTTATTTGATGCCGAGATCAGCCGCGTTTTCGAGAGTCAACAAGTAAGTCAACCCCTTGACACACACACACACACGCACACAAACACACACACACAAACACACACACATACACACACAAACACACATATACATGCACGCACACACACACACACACACACACACACACACACACTTACACACACTCATTCACAGGAACCTCTCATGTCTCTCAGCGTTGTCCAGCAACGTCTGAAGGAATGTTTTCCTTCTTTCACGCCCTCAGCTGCATTCTACATTTTTAAGCCTGCAAGCGCGGATGCTGTTTGTGCTGGTGTCCTCCTCTTTGTGTTGCTGTCAAGTTCGAGCACCCTGCCCATGTTGGCCTGGGTATTGCTTAATGCACTGACACTCCACGTAGCCTCCACCTTCTTTTTCCATAAAATTAACTTGGCCAAGCTGGCGGCTCAAGAAGCATTGCTGTCCCCTGCATGTGCACAGCTGCAGCTGCTTCAGGTAGGCAGCAGAAAAGCTGGCAGGATCCATTGCATCCATTTATGGTGCTTGCTGTTCAGGTTCACTATATTTTGCTTCCTAATCTCACCTTCAGGCAAAGAGTTCAAAGCTGGAAGCGGTGGTTGACCAGGTTAGTCCTTCACGTCGATCAATTGCCTCGATCAATGCCTTTGACCAGAGTAGCTGATTTTAAGTGGAGACCTGCAGGTACGTTCGCGCCGACATAAAACATCACTTCTCCAACAGGCACAACATGGCCCTGACTTATTTGGTCAACACACTTGTAAGCAAGCGTGTAGTAATCCTCATTGCATGTCTCACGTTTCCTCCCGTGCCATGAGTATAATGCCCATGTCCACAGACAAAACGTCTGAGCCGCTCTCTACACTGCACTCTGGTACACCTCTTGTGTCTACTATAATGGGAATATGGGTGATATTGGTATTTGAAATTGCTGAGTCCCACGCACGGGAAGACAGACACTCACAGATATACATTCATGCTTACACAACGTACATTGACCAGGTCTCAGACCTCAAAAGCCACATTGCAGCTGGGCAACAAGCACAGCAGGAACTTAGTCTCATTCAAGACCAGCATGATCAGCTACAACAGGTGTGCATAAATGTCATACCTGCTCGTTTTGTCACTACAAATATTGATTAATATAATTATCCTTGCAATTAAATGGGTGAGGTTCTAGCTGGTCTGCGTTCAAAACCAAATATTTCTTTGATGCACCCTGCTGCATTCTGTATCAACTTACACGCTTTTTGCCCCTACTTGCGTGCACACACAGCGCATTGCCAAGATGGAGACACTACGTGAACGCATCCAAACCTTCCAGCAGAAGCTGATGAGCCTTCCACGCGTGCACACACGATTCCATCAACTGCGCCATCGCACAAACGTGCACTCACGGCTGAAATGGTAATGGGTAATGGGTAATGGTGATGACAACAGTACAGGCAGGCCACAGTCACGTTGTATACATAGTTTAGAAAGCTACTGGTCTCACACTGAAGACAATAACAGCATGCCGCCCAATGCAAGCCTCTTCTAATTCAAAAAGCAAGCATGCCTTTGAACAATAAGAGGAACTGGGAAACCAAGCGCAAGCAATTCATTTGGGGTTATTTTGACCAGCATTTGAACTAGGACTTCTATAAAATCTGTATTTTGCATCGATGCAAGCCGGTGGTACTAGCGTCGATACTAGCGTTCAAAGTTTTAGGCAACCAAAAGACTGCTGCCCATCATTCCACCATCAGGCAAATCACTATACATCTTGCAACTTTCTTCCCTTGCAGGGCTTGCAAGCTTCTCCAGGCTGACACCTCTAAGGTATGGAGATCGCAGTTAAAGCACGCAAGAGCTTCAGATGATCAAAGCCATTTCAATAATGCTTCAGGACTACACTACCGGTATTAGGATATGATTTTGGCACATTTTAGGCAGCATGATTACCCAGGGAGGTGGTAGAGCAGGGGAGCAATTTGAGCCTGAATGTAAAATACATGTCACGTTCACACACACACACATTTCCATCCCCCCTTTCCTGGGCTGAATAACACCTAAATAATCCAAGAAATGCAGTTATTTGTTAGACAATCCTGACTATGCTCACCCTCGAGGGAATTACTGTGGAAAGCTCCCCCAGCCAAACAGCCGTACTTCCACAACAGGCACAGGACGAATATGCATGCAGCTCCTGTGAGCTGAGCCTTCAAGTAGACCATTACATCTGAGTTTAACTCTCTTTGTCGCCCTGCCACATTACTTTGATCTCTACATCAATCTATATATATTCTATATTATGTAAGTGCCAGGTGCACCATATTAAATAGAGTAGCGGGTAATCTTCATCCGCCTATTTCCATTCAAAGTCAGTAAGTTATTCCTGCAGCAAAATCTGGTAGTTGAACACTTGTATGAATTCAGTTTTCAAGGTTTGGGTTTGCAATGTGTATGTACAGCTTTTATCTCCTGTTCATGTTCTCAAGATATAATGCACGGCTAGCATAAGCACGCGTTTGGATCCTCTCCTCAATGCGCGCGGACATGTTGGCATGTTCCAGCCTTGTACTTCTACTTAAATTTAAATACAGATGAACGAGCTACAGCAGGAATACGCGCGCCTCAAGGAAGCGCGCACACACATGCAGTCCGTGCAAGCAGACATGGCAATGGAGGCCCGTGAAGTGAGTGGATATCCCTGAGTGGGTATTGTGCATTTAGCAAGCAATACTTTTCACGCATTGGGATTGCATTTGCATGCATGTTTTTCTTCTTGCTTCTCCCTGCAATCCTTTTAAGGCACATTTATGAACACACCCATTGGTATCAAACCCAGCACGCATCTTCCACAGATTGACGACCTTAAAGCCCAGCACGACAGCTTGAGGCTGAAGGCAGAACAAGCTAGCATGCTGCGTGCCCAGATCGCTGCCTTGCAAGTGGAGGCACAGGACCTGCCTGCACTTCAAGACCATAAGCAGAAGGCACAAAAGGTATGAAGCGAGTTCTCCCCCTTTCATTTTATTTCAGGACATATCATCTTCCATTGGATTGCCAGACGCAATGATAGATGTATGTGACCGCTGCTTGATTTACCGTATTGTTGTTAGCAAATTTAGAAGACCTTGGCAAGCATCTTCATATCTTCATTGACAACCATATGCCTTTAATTGCTTCGAATCTTCTCTCCAGGAGAACAATATGCCTGCCAGTACAGGCCAAAGAGAGAGCAGCAGCTCTGCCGTTTTCCAGGCACGCAGGCAAGTTTGATATGAATCATGGTTCAGATCATTCAATGTGTTCATCGAGAAATGAGACATTCATGGTGGAAAGCAGCCGGTCGTTATTGAGAAGGCGTTCTCCTTCTGTTGAGCACTCGCTCGCTCTGCGTTGCTTCTAGACCTAAATGCCTTGTGTAGGTGCTTCCCCTTCATGCATTTAAGCGTATTGACGTGGACAGGGATTAACACTAGCCAGGTTGGATGCAAAGCTCATGAACGCTGGACCGGAAGATCAAATCTGATACCTGATGCACCTACCAAACTTCCAAAATGGTCTTTTTGTATGCGTTTCCTCTTCTGTGGTCACAGGCCCAGCGACATTACCAACACGGTGCCTTTGCCTGGCGGCAATTTAAGCAACTCTACACACCGCTGTGAAGGAATCACCGCCCCTTGTCACCCTACCAGCTTGCTACCCCCCAAGGCGGGACATCCTTCCCACAGCAGCGGTGGCAGTAACGACAAGCGGAGCAAAATCCCTCACTCACCGGAAGGGGAGCACCAGAGCAGGAGCAGCAAAGAGCTTGGACCTGGCCTAAATGTGCAATCTTCCAACCCTGTGTACAAGGTCTATCTGTGCTCATGTGTATGTGTGTTTTTGTAGTGTCATTAAAAGAGGAAAAATGAATCTGTCGTATGTTCCAGGAGCGAGCACAAGTGGGCGAGGTAGCACATTCCGTTTTGTTTGCTCAATCAAACCAGCACGTGCACGCCGACAAATCTGACCTTTCCCCCCTCTTGTTACTGACGCGCACTTTCTCCCTCTCCTTGATTCATCGCTTCAGTCACAGCCACAACGCACGAGCAGCACCACTTCCTCTAGGAACTCCTCTGGTGTGGTGAGTCTGGAATAATGTAGTAAAGGGGGTGACTGCAGGAGGAGTCAGTAGGAAGAGTGCCAAAACACGACAAACAAGCAACCAATATTACTATTTATACTCCCTTGGTTTGTCTCTGGTGTGTGGTGAGAAGGCAAAAGCAAATCCAGTGTAACGTTTCTGACTAGTCCTTGAGTGGCTGTAATGCCAATACATGGTTTTGGAAATCCTTCAGCAAATTTTTGAAGAAGCCTGCACTGCAGCTATGCATTCAAGCTGTGCAACGACCGTGCGCTGTGCCAACCGATGCTGTCTACTCATGTCTTGCCATGTTGAAAGCCGTTGGTGTAAAGCTTTAAATGCATTGCTACCTGCCTGCTTTGTTCAGATGAGCACTGTACGCCGCAATCCAACATATGGCGAGCCGCCTGAGGCGTGTCCCCCCACTCCTGCGTGAGTATACTGTATGACAATGGCCGTAGCTTTTGAGTAGGGTTGCCAGAGGTATGGATAGCTACTTGGAAATTGTCTTAACGAATATGTCATTTATTCCGGGTCGTATACAATGAATGTTTTCTGGCTGACTTTGCTTGTAAGCTTTATTCAATGCTTGAAAGAGGATCAAGACAAAACCAGCCACAAAAATTGCCAAGCACAGGGCTCGGTGCTCTGCCTTGCAGCTCCGTCGCACCCAGCAACCTTCCCATCTCAAACATAGGAATATTCAAATGTCACTGTTGCCCTGTGTTTCTTCAGGTACTACACACCAGCCGCAGCTGCATTCACCCCTGGGCCTGGTTTTACCCCTGGGCCTGAGGCCGCTGCCTTTGCCGCCGCACTGCAGTGCGGAATGCCTCTCACTGGTTTACCCTGTGCTCAAGTATGCAGTTTGTGATCGTTTGGCCATCCCGCGAATTTGACGCTTCCTATTGCAAGGGTGTTATTTCGATCTGGGGGAAGGTTGCAATACCTAATGCACAACTGAAAAATGGGCAAAGGTTGAAATAAGTAAAAAATGTGTACCAGGAGGTTAGTTGACACCTTGGTATAATCACATCCGGCATGTTATAGGAAAGATCACTGTTATGGTTTAAAATATTCAACAATTCACCAAGTTAGAGACAAAGGAGACAAGACAGAGTCTCTCTCCAAAAGTCGGCAGAAAGCGAAAAGCGTTGTCAGATTTGTTTAATGGTAAATTGACTGGTTAAATTATTAATTGAAGCAAAAAAGTCCAGGCTGGAAAATAGAGGACAGGAACAAAGAGCTGGAATGGACAGGCGTTTCCCATTGTTCAGATGTACCAGGAGATTAAAACGTAGGAGATGTCCAGCAACAAACACGAGAAGGACGACAGAGAGCATAACAAGGGTGGGGTTGCCGAAAAGCGGGAATAACTTGGCTTTCAGACATTTCTACATCCTGCACTGTACTTCAGCATTGCTCCATTGATCGTCTTAGCATTCAGCTGGAGCTTGTTTTGTGAAGATGCCACACAGTAGATGTAATACGTGATCCTCCTCAATGCACGCAACGTTTTTTACATTTGTCACTTGAAATGCGTGTGAATCCTACTTAACTGTCCACCTGTTCCATAATTACAGGCCGCGGAAGTGGTTGCACCAGTCTCGACTGGAGGCTCCGCTGCTTCAGGGCCAGCAAAACCACACGTCCTGGACTTCAACCGCACGCCAAACAGTGGTGCTTGCACCCTTGCTGTTGCCAGTGCCGTGGGGCCTTCCTTGGTATCTGACTAACTCTTGTCCAATTGCTGTTTGCATGAAACCTTTCTCCCCCGCGCTCATTACACAGTGCTTGATATTTGGTAGTGTTCCTTTTGAAGATTTATAACGAATTTGCTTTGACCATCTTGGCAATGAGATGCATAGCTAGCCACAATCGTCTCACGGAATGTAAGGATGTAAAGATTTGGGCTTTATTAGAGAGATAGATTAGGCATTCAAAAACAAAAGTTCAAAATTATACCCTATTCTGATGGCTGGCCCACGAGTGCACAACAGCAAAATCCTCACTTATAACAGATGGTGTGCACTGCCCCCCAAAAAAGCCCTGGCTACTCGTTCTCCCTACAGCCTTCCCAAGTACATGTTCCTAGACCTCCCACGAGATGTCATTCACAGTGCTGCGCGCCCGTTTTAGACTGCGTGTCCACACCCTTTGCTTTGAGGCCGCAACATGGAACCCCAGCTCCTCCCTTACCTGTGATTTGTGTGAGGCTGATGATGATGTCCAGGATGAACAGCATGCTATTTTCCACTGCACACACCCCCATACAGTGTCTCTTTGCAGGAGATATAAGTCCTTATCCTCAGAGGCAAGAGCACAGGATGTTTTTACTTTTTTGCACCAGAACAACAACAATATTTTTTCTGCATTGATTGATGTTTTTTATGAGCAGGCTAGCACGCACGCGGTGACTGAGGGCCTTTTCCTTGTAAACCTTGTTCAAAATTAACCATGTTGATGATGATGGCGTATTACATAGGTCCAGGGGAGATAGCAAACTCCCTACTACGAGTATGAAAACGAAACTGGAAGTTGGTAAGTTAAAGGGAAGCAAGAGAGGCAGACTGGAAGCGATAACAGAAAATAGGGAGGACAACCAAGGTGATGAGAAGAAGGGCAAAACGTGTACGAGAACGTCAAGCACGGAAAAGAAAGAAGGAAGGAAAGCCTGCGTACTTTGGTGCCCACGTAAAAGAACAGGTTTTAGGAAGACAGGGCTAGTGAAGACTACATTGGGCAGCGGGCCGATCTAGCTACAACACCGTGAGGCACTCAACATAAAAATTAGGGAAGCTAAGAGTTAGCCACGATAAAAGCAGCTAAGCCATTGCGATGACTGGTGCGCCAAAATTAAACTTAACACAACCCAAGGAGAAGAGAGAGTTCCCCTACAGAAAACGCAGCTGCACCAACACATCGCTCTCAACATTACGAGCCAATACTTGGGAGACACGAAAGGAGTACAAGGAACTAAAGGTTTAGATAACAAGAGGCGGGTTGTTCTACTAAGAGCCGACAGCAAGGGGAAGCTGGCCAACCTTTTTTTTTTTTTTTTTGGTGGGGGTTGTTACACGGTCCTCAGCAAGGGCCTAACAGAACGAAGGAAAAAAACCTATAAGACTGGGAAAAGGAAAACTCCTGCCTAAACAGAAAAACCCTCCTTGAAAAACCACAGTCTGAGAAATTGGCCCACGCTCGCAAGAGCACAAGCTAAGAGTGTGTCTG
>Ga0307945_1002660_pt1 | contig 14525 bp, 15 predicted proteins | sample OrgLakmetagen228_FD_201818 | JGI IMG/M metagenome (GOLD analysis project Ga0307945, IMG submission 201818) | Saline water microbial communities from Organic Lake, Antarctica - #228 | ecosystem: Environmental > Aquatic > Non-marine Saline and Alkaline > Saline | place: Antarctica: Organic Lake...
AGGGTCAGGTCGTCAGCATAGAGCATGTGAGTTACCCTGAGCCCCTCAGTGCCAGTAACAGCACCCATAAAGCCAGTCCCAAACTCATCATCCACATCATTGATAAAAAGAGAAAAGAGGAGGGGGGATAAAGGACAACTTTGTTTTGCACCTCTTAAAGGCACAGCGGAATTACCGATACTGGTAGTATTGGCACCATCAATCAAAACATACTCATCTCCATCGTACATTTGTTTGATAACATTGACAAGGTAAAAGGGCATCCTGATATTATTTAGATGATCCCAAAGGTGGGGTCTGTCAATAGTGTCATACGCTTGTTTAAAATCAATTAAGGCCGTGTGAAGGTGGGAACAACCCTTTGGTTTAATCTGTTTGGCAGCGTGGACTAAGTGCCTTTGAAATAAATATAGGCTGGATCGTGCTACGGTCTGGATAGAAGCCAATTTGCGTGTCAGGAACTTTTCGATTCTCAACACACCACTTAGTCACCAGTTCTCTCAAATTGTTAGCGTACAGTCTATACAAAGTCCCACTCACAGCCAACATGCGGTAGTTGTTGGGATCAAGCTTAGAGCCTTTTTTGTAAAGGGTGGAGATCTTGGTTTTATTCCAACAAGCAGGAATATGTTTCTCACTCAAAGCAACGTGAAAAAGGTTGGCCAGGTAAGGGACAGTCACAAAATTATTTTTCTCATCAACTGGGTAAGCGTACTTCAAAAAAGGAGCTGCGAATTCTTCAAAAGCAGGTGAAGAAGAGGCATTCATCTTATCCAAAAATTTAGAGACCAGGCACGTCATAACAGCGAGACTCGGACAGTCAAAGGCATCGACCACGACCCAAAGGGACAGCTGAAGCCCGTGCATCTATGTGCCTTGAGTTCCTGTTAAGTGTATCAGGAGGTTTAGGAGGTGGTTTAGCATTGAAATGTGAAAGAAGGTAGGTAATTCAATCTGTAGGCACAGGGGATGGACAGGTTGTCTTTCTTTGTTTCAGCATGTCGAAATTAGCTGGATCCTTTTTGCTCAACTTGTCCAAAAAAATAGCAGTCTGTTGTTTAGATAATTTGCGTGCAACTCTCCGCGTATGCTTTCTGTACTCTTTTTGTATCCTGTAAATCCTCTCTCCGTCCCTCAAAGATTTTTTTTTTTGCTATAGATCAACTGCCCTCGCTGGCGGATATAGCTGTGTAACCCTTACCCTTACCCTTACCCTCAAAGATCGTAAAAAAATCCATTCTTTTCTCCTGCATACATCATCAAATTAAGGAGCCCTTCTGGCTCCAGCTGCCACCCTTTGATTCTTCCAATAAAAAACGCACGGCGAAAACTTCCCCATACCAGAAGTGCAAGCAGCTAAAATAATCATAGCCCGTTAATAGTTTTTATCTGCTTCATCGTCCTTTATCTCAATAGTCTTTAGAAAAGAAATGCGGCCTTCAGTGTTGTTTTCAAGATGCTCAGTGTATTGAAGTGCTTCGTCAGCCCAACACATGTGGCTGCCGGTTACCCCTTTGTATATCCTTTTTAAACCCTTTGAAGTGCTTTGTCAGGATTCCACATCACCGACACATCACCGAAATGTGGGGAGTGGCTTTCTCTGCCTGCGTAGTTTTTTCTATTCCATTCTTTTCTTTGTTTGTGACATAACACATCCACATTCACAAAAACAGCCAAACCATGCAGAAGTATGAAAAAAAGAAAACCTATGCAGGCAGCAAAATACTTCCTGCATCAATAAGGAAAAGAAGACACATTGGCCCGAAGTGCCCTAGGTCTCCCCCACCAAATGAAAATAAAGAAATCCAGGAAATTAAACCGGGTGCACATCTTCTTTCAGATCACGCACATCGTTGCGTAAAGTTTTTAATCTCTGTACGAGGTCTTGAAGCTGCCAGGCATCACGCACATGAAAGCTTCCAATGCCGTCCCGTCTGAGGCTGGCCATGTAAGCAACACTCCCTAATGCCCTGCCGATGTCATAGACAAGGCTGCGGATATAGGTGCCCTTGCTGCAGCTGCAGAGGGAACAGATACAGCAGAGGGAACAGTTGTCTCGAGGGCGAATAAATGAAGGTTGGGACTACCCTTCGGCATGGTAATTGGTAATGCCAGTGACAAGGGTCAATACTGAATGCGCAAGCCGATTTCACCATTGCCAAGTAGGACAAAAGGTTTGCTGTCTTTCTCTCCTGTACTCATATGTAGGGTTGGCCAGAACCCTATATATACGGTGTTTTTGGCAGGGAAATTACCAAATATACAGTGTATATATACTGTTCTGGCCAACCCCTACTCATATGCATAAAACATTATTGCAATACCCCTGACCCCAAAATTCCCCATTATCCTTGCCAAGATAAGCGACTCACCGCACTCTGAAGAACACATCTTGACGAGACCTGTGGGGACCCACTGAAGAGCCTCCCTGCAAGCAGAACCCCCGACCTCCTCCTTCCCTGTACCCTTCTTCACTTGTGTACTGGCTGCCACTGGTGTCAGTGCTGGGAGCATCACCACCGCCTTGTAGAATTTGCCCCTCCGTTACTCCCCCCCAATCCTGAGCCTCCTGGCTGGCACAGACTGTGTGGCCGCTAACTGATGGCTGAGATGCTCCTTGGCGCCCCACCTCACTGCTGTCAGATGACCTCCACAGCTGCAGACTCATGATGGACACAGGCCTTTCTTCCCTGCAAGCACCAGATACTTGGATGAGAAAGCAAGTCTCGCTATCCTGCAGCGAAACCCCCGTTTAAAGTGGGTCAATGGCAAGAAAAATGAAGTGCAGGCTGCGGTGTCAACGGAGGTGAAGCACCTGATGCACAATCAGTGATAAGCAATAGATTTAAGATCAATTTTAACCAACCTTTCAATTGTCTGCCCATCCCGAGCAAGATTGTACAGCTTCTGTCCTTTTACCTTGATGGCACTGTACATTGGGGGCAGCTGCAGGCAGAAAAGTAAGGTAAGGTTGCTCAATCCTATATCCTATCGCATTACTGCACAGGGTCCGGTCCTTCATTTTGTTTGCTCAAGACGTGCGAGGGCAAACAGCAAAGGGTGACCATGCTGTAGAGCAGGGAATTGGTAAATGTTTGAAAAGTTAAATCCGTTCATGACCTGATAAACCAATCTTCCCGCCAAACTTGGTAAAACGGACCTTAACATATACCGTACAGGCGCGTAATTATTGCGAGGTTTGACCCAACAATTTAGCCCCAATGCGAGGTTATACGAGGGCCTTTGGCCCTCAGAGCTGCACGTGTATGCGTATGCACGCGTGTGCCCACGTGCGTGTATGTGCATGTAATAAAGGGGAGTTGAGGCACCCTCCTGAGGGTGTTGCAATTATATACATTGCTGCTCCCATGAGTCCTCTTCCTGAGGGTGTCCTTCCTTCCCAAACGAGGCCCAGCCCCCCTCCTGCTGATGCCTGCAGTCAGCCTAGGCCTGCTTACTGGCCTCTTCTTTGCTGCTGCTGCTGCTGCTGCTGCTGCTGCTGCTGCTGCTGCCTCCCGCTCTGCCTGTGCTGCCCTGTCCCCTGCAATACGCTCTGCATGTGGCTTTGCTGCCTCCCCCTCTGCTGCCTTCTCCTCACTTGTTGTCCGATTACTAGGCTTGAAGAAGTCTGCAACCCCAAGCTGTATATTCCCTTGGGCATTTTGGGGGGTAGCTTGGGGAGCCCTCCCGGTCTGTCCCCGTTCATGCATAAAATGAAATATTTAACCCCAATGCGAGCTTCGCGAGGCCCTTGTAGCTCATTTAAATTGCTACCAATATTCCACGAGGGGTCAAAAACGTTCGTGGTACGCGGTGATATTCTGCCTGCACGGTAACAAGGAATATCTTTAGGTCCACTTGCTGATCCTTTTTCAAAAGCGCTACTTGCCTGCAAGATGTCACCTTCAAATCTCCGGGCCACGAGGCTGAGGTCTTCGTCTACATGACAAAGTACACGTACAGAGAGATGTTATACAGTTACATTGTTTGCCACAAGGCACAGAGTAATTGCAAGAAACCTGTAGAGCAGAAAAAACGCAGAGCTGCAAGCTCCTGCACCACTTCACACGTCCCTGTTCTTTTCGGTTGAGCCCTTAAGGACACTTACCTGCCTACTGCCTGCGGAGCGCATCTGTAGGGTTTCTGCCACAATTAACGTTTTTAAGGGATTTGAGCAAAGATTGTTCAGATCAAGACCAAAACTAACTGCCACTGTCATCCAACCCAAAACACCTGTCCTGCGCTCCCATTCTATGATTTGTGAGAATGCCCTTTATTTACACCATCTTTCTCTGCAATTGCAATTGCCTAGCACACACCTGCAAGGTGCTCCCACAGCACATGCCATTATTTGCAAGTGCGATTGCTGAGTACACACCTGTTATGTGCTCCCATGGCAGCCGTTCATCAACTTCCATCTCGCTGTCGTAGCTGGGGGTGCCTTCTCCCAGCCTCAGCACACCTAATACGTACAAACACACAATTATATACATGGCGAGGAGCGCAGAAAAAGGTCGTGGCTTGAAGGCAAGAATTAAGGGAGGACGCAATTCCAGTAAATGCACCTTGTGCAGCTAGATGCTTAGAGACACACACATACATACACACACACGTGCGCGAACACACACACACACACACACACGCACGCACACACACACACACACACACACACACACACACACAAACTCAATAGGTTTTTGGACGGCAGCTCGGGGGCACACCCTGGACAACAGAATGTTCCAGCTTTATTTTTCCATACGTTCACAATGGACACGTGATTAGCATGGATGGAAATAATCTATCCCTGACCAGCAGGCATAATATATTAAGCCTCTCTCCTCCCCAACTTCTCTCCTCTCGCCCACCGGAGTACTCCTTTTCCATGGCCTGATAGTCATCCACAAACTTTGTGCCGGCTCCTGTACAGACCACGAGCAGTCCAGTAGCCATGGGGTCTAAAGTCCCAGCATGCCCCACCTGCACAAATAGTTCACCCCTAACATTCTAAAAGAAGCTTTGTCCTTTGAATAATTGATGATTGTGAAGAACCCACTGGGTCTTTCTACCTGCTGTCTTTGCATGCATGTAAAGGAAAAATCTAGCTTATATCCAACAACTTTCAGGTCTTGAAACGATGAAGTGGTTGGGGAGAAATGGGCCAATGTGTGGGTGTCATCAATGTTTAGCCGGCTAAGGGTGTGTGCTTGCATGTGGACGACCTCCTACACAGCACTGATTCAAAGGTAAAGTATTAGAAGTACAGTTGAACGGGCGCTTGACATGACATGTAATAGCATACCTACGGGGTGCTTGGCACCTTGCACAGATGCGTTTCAAGATCCAAGGCTACTCCACAAATCAAGGCACTTGCTGTCCATCATCGCAACAAAGGAAACATCAATCAAGAAAGGCTGTGTGGAGTCTATGAGCGGAAGCGAGCACCTTTTTGATCTTCCAAGACTTCAGAGTTCCACGGAGCTTGCCGCACACATCGAAGCTCGTCCATTCTTGGGGTCTGCAAATGCAATGCACTCACGTTGCTACTCGACACTGCGCAGAGCTTGCTAGCTGAGATGCAAGAGAAATGCATGGATGCACTCACTTATCAATGAGCAAGGCTCCATTTCCCAAAAGTTCCTGCAGCGTGCTGAATTTGTCAGAGGTTCCAGGAGGAATGAGAGTGGGCGGCTGACGTTTGGCCTTCCTCGCTGCAGCTTTTCCAAGGCTAGGATCCACAGTCTGGAGCTGCCCAAGTTGATCCTGGTGCACTGGAGGCTCTGTGGAAAAAACACTGGGATGCCGTTTGTCTGCCTTGCCTTCTCATCGATCATTAAACAAAAGTCAGTACGTATGTGGCATTGGAGTGCACGTGCATGTGCGTGTGCACATGCATGTGTGTGCGCATGTCCATGCCATGCCATGCCGTGCGTGTGTGTTTGCATATGCATGTGCGTGTCGCAGTGGGTGCGCGTGCAAATGTGTGCACTTGCGCAGACACCCACCAGTGCCACTATCTCCATGGCAAGTGCATGCAGCAATTGGAGCTTTGATTACGTTATTCAGCGTCCTTCTGTCCTTGGAAAAATGAATAGGCACGTTGGAGAGCCGGCTGCCAAAAAGCTGGAACATCACAGGCCTAAGTCGCATTTAATGTCACATATATTACCATCATTATAAGAACATGCTTCTTGCGATTGCAATGCACGACAAACGGTGCGAAAACTGTTCTTACAGCCCAAAGCGTTGACTTAGACTTCGCTCGCAGACATCGTTCATCAGCAGTATAAAAAAAGACAAGGGGGAGAGGAACGTGCAGACGCTCTACGCAAGCCTCCGTACCTAAACAATTTGGGTCTAATTGGGGGAATCCCGGTGGAGGGCGCAGTTTTTCCGCCGTCAGTTTTGCAATTCAACATTCCTTCCCCTATTGTTTTATAATCCTAACCCCTCTGGTCGTAGGAACCATAGTAGCCGGGAGACCCCCAAGTATTAGTGCATTTTAATATGACTTTTTGACAAATTCAAGCGACCACCCGACCAGCCAACCGACGTGCTGCCCGTCGGCAAAGAAAGGAGGATTGTGAGAAATCACATATATCCTGCATTTACGCACGAACTTACCTTCTCCCTTTCCTCTTCGACTTTAAACTCGACTTCTAGGAATTATCAACCTCGTTTGTCCGATAAAACTCAAAATTGGAAATTTCATGGAGATTTCATCATCAATACTACTGCAAATAATAATTCCTCAAGAACCACTGCAGGGGTAGCTAGGGGAAAAAGGACATAGGTATACAGGCACCCACACAGTTTAAAGTAGATTCTGTGCAGCGCCTTCACATATTTGCCTTACATACTCCAATTATCATTCACCGCTGCCGCCTCTAGATCTTACTTACTTGCCACTGCACGCGCGTGCACGGGCACGCGCACGGCTGTTAAGCACGATCCATGAAGTTTGGAAGTTCTGCTAGGGCACTCATCAACCTTGGTTGTGTAGTCCTGTTGTTCTCAGCCGGTACAACGCTCGTCTCTGTTGGATTAGTTGCGACGCATCCACCGCCAGTCTTGGTGTATCCTCGGCCCAGGCAAACAACCAGCCTCTCTGCTGTCCTACCTACAACTGTACATGATTTATTACTGCTCGACATATTCTCCACGTCCTGCACCTCTGCACTAGGGCCAGCTAACCTTCGTGAGCTTCTCATCATCGTGCCTGAAAACGAGCTGCCCATCTTCCGGGATCGGTACGCTGCAAAGCAGCCCGCAAATTGGTACTTTGTGTCAGAGAGGCAGATTGTTCCTGAGTACCACCGGTTAGGCGTGGGGTTGTCAGGCTGGCTTAGACAGCAGGACATGAAGTTGGCAGCCTACCGAAATGTCACTTCAGACTTCTATCTTGCCCTTGACTCAGACAATGTTTGCTTGAAACCAAAGCTGAATGCATCTGAGTATATACAAGACGGAAAGGCGTACGCTTGCCTGGAATCTATAAGGGGAGGATCTCGTTTCCATGGCAAACACGACGTTCCGAAGACCGTGGCAGCTTTATCTAGCGTTCTTGGCATTGAAGCAAACAGCAGCGCTCATTCTCATGTCATGGGATGGACTCCACAAATACTTAGCAAGACTTTGTTGACTAGCATGAACGACATTTTCCTGTCTCGTAGCCACCAGCAGCAGTCCCTGGTGACGTATTTGCTTTCCAACGGGCGCCCGCGTCAAGCATGCTTTGATAAGTTTGGGAGGGAGCAGTGCTTGAAAAATGTATGGACTGAGTATTTGGCGTACTACATATTGGCCAAACGCTTCAACCTTTGGAATGAATACCACAATGATGTGATAGCAGAAGGTATCGAGGTAGGGACCTGCTATTCTGCTCAAAACAAACATGCAATCTATCGACCCTACTGCTTGAAGCAACGCTTGGAATGTGTCGGTGACCTGGTCCAGATTCTCAGCAGGACTGTTGAGAAAAGACCGATGTTTGGCACCTTAAATGATCATAAACTGAAACCGCAAGACCTCATTAGTTTGAGAGACATTGTGAAGAACGTTTCTTGGACCTAGTCTTTTTGCCACCTTGCCACAGTTTGCCCCAATAGCCCCATTAAATTGTGGTAAATAAGTTGCGACCACAGTACTCGGTTCTTCTTAAAATAAGATGGCTGCTGATTGTTTTAATTGTGAAACAAATTTACTGCAAGGCTCAATATCTAACATTCTGAAACACTTGTGTATAAATAGCAGGCTTCTTTACGGTTATTGGGCTCTACATTATTGATTTAACTGAAGCTGCGCCTTTTTTGGTTGTCAGTAACCTCTTCTTTCTTAATTAATTGTGTTGTTGTAATTCAACCCACTGCTGACTTACTTGTGCACCTTGTCACGCCCGGTCGGTGGCAGCAACAAATTGTGCAACAAGCGTGTAGGCTCTTTGTTAGGTCATTTGGATGATTCAGGTCCAATTTGGCGGTTAAGTTGGCTTCTTTGTACTGGTATAAAGATGCACTTCGACCTGGTGTTTGGGTACCAGAAGCAATAATAATAGCAAAAGAGATAACAAATGATGTTTGAATAGCTCACAGAGCAAAGAAAAGGTAGGCATTGCCAAATGTCTGGTGAAAAGCTCGAAATAGGATGAATGGTTTATCCTGAAATAATCCCAGCGATAGTAGTTGTCAGCTGTCTGGTTAGCTCTACTAGAAAATCAGTTGGGTAATACGATTGTGTTGAGACATTAAGTGAGGGAAGCTGTTTCCTTGCCCTGCTCAATTATTCTGTTCCACTTTTGCACCTTCTTTTCTAAAAGTTCTGTGTGTTCTGTCTGCTAAAACCTGCACTAGTTTGCTGCAAATGAATATGCACCTAGACCAAGATACAAAGAGTAGACCCTAAATACCTCACAGCGTGCCTCTTAAAGCAGAGTGGGCAAAATGGCTGATTCGAGCTCTATGCTTGTTTGTTCCCCACAGCAAGCACCAGGTATTGTACAGTTGGGAAAATAGAAAGATTCTGAATGGGAGGCACGTTTAGTCCTAGGGATGAGAGATGTTAAATCAAATATAATAATTTCAGGTGATCATTACAAAGAAAGCGTTGTATAATAACATGGTACGTTTGAAAAGGAACGAGCGCAGGGGTGCCAATTGGGAGAAACATGCTATTTATTCATAATTCCTCAAAGTAAAGTGCATATTGAACACCATCATTAAGGACCATGGAAAGTGGAGGTTGAAAGGCACTACACCCTTCTACAGTAGCTGTAATTTTGCTGGACGTACGGTCTAATGTGTCTTACGTGATTTAAGAGGGTGTTGTAAAATCTAGAGAGGGGGGGGGTTAGCAGCATGAGCCAAAAAATCACAAGCCATTAAGGCGGCAATCAGTACTTCTCTGAGTTGAATTCTGCAAACAGCAGCCACCAGCTGAATCAGAAAGTTGTTGAAATGTAAATTACTGGACACAGCTCTTTGAACGAAAGCATATAGAAATCACATGCACAATTCTATCATATGCACAATTCATCAAGGGGCCGTGGTCAAGCCAAAGGGCACCGCACATAATTTAAAGCACCGGCTAGCTCAGGTTTTAACACGGATAAGGAAGCAATAAGGAGTTATTGGGTACTGGAAAAAAGAAAAAAGAAAAAAACTACGCAGGCAGTGATAACCACTCCCCACATGAATAAGGAAAAGGAGCCACTTTGGCACCGGGTACCGAAACTCCTCCACCAAATCAATTAAGAAAAGGATCAACGGGGATCAGGAGGGTTGCATGCTTGACCTCAGGGCTGCACAATACATGCTATAAGCGCTCGCAGCGTAGTGTATGCTTGTCACGCTATGATACACTGCTACGCTACAGCTCCGAGCTACGGAAACTTCGAACAGCGTCAATTCAACTTCCGTTACTTCAAGACAGTGCCAATTCAGTTAATCTTATACTAATAAAACACATTTCAAAAATAAATATGAGGAAGCAAGGAGCGGTCTTGACTCATTGGCCACTGTGGGAATGGATAGCCAGAGGCAACACTGTATAATTCCTACATACGACAGACCCTTGCAGCGTAGCGCAGCTGTAGCGTAACGTAGCGTAGCCGTTTACGTATTGCGCCATTGCTTGACCTGAAACCGGCTCTTGTTTTTTTATTGTTGGCGTATTACATAAGTCAATGGGAGATAGCAAAACTCCCTACCACAAGGTTGGGACGAACTGAAAGTTGATAAATGAAAAGGGAGCAAGAGAGGCAGGCTGGAAGAGATAAAAGAAAGTAGGGGTGACAGTCTTGATGACAGTTGATTGTAGTACTGGAAAGTGCGCGTCTGGTATGGACAAGTTTGGCAGCGTAATTGACAGAAGGTACATGAAGATTGGAAGCAAGTTAATATGCTCTTTCAATCAAGTCCCAGCTCCTTGAAAGGCTCCAGTGTGTGATTGTTGTAGATGGTGCCACCCACTCCCAAAAGGATGGTGTGAAGGGTAACGGAGGCTCTTTGAAGGATGGTGCAGAGGCATTTGTACTGTTCCTGCGCGGCGCTCAGCTGGTTCTGAGGTCTAGTGTCCTAACAGTACTTGACCTCGACGAGGTGGATGTCACGCCGAGGTTTGCTGAGGTCTTTAGGTCGGTGCTGTCTGGGGTTGCTGGCTCTATTGGTGGCTGGCGGTGCTGCTGAGGTGCTCCCAGTTTCCCTCAGGTGCCCCCTGCCACTTCGAAGAACCTACCCCCCTTCATTGCTTGTCTGTTGCTTTTTTGTTTTTGCGGAGATGGGGGCAACCAGTACAGCATCCGGACGGCTGGAGATAAACCTTTTTTGTCTGAGAAGCGGGTGGAACGAGCCAATTTGGTATAATCCTAGTTAAAGCTGTATTGGGAATCTGAAGATGTTGCATAGCCAGACGTTCGCTGATACCTATATCCATGCAGACAAAGCAGGATCCTAAGGAGCCTGTTTTGCTGATGGCTTTGAAAATCCTGCTGCATGCTAAGTTTTTTCACTCAGTAATCACATTTCTACGCCCAGTACCTACTATTTGATTGTGGGTTAGAGGCCTGTCTCCCCTGAATGTCAAAATAAACTTTGTTCTGGGGTTATACATCATAGATCGTAAGAGGGTTGGCAGAGAAATCACCAAGGTATATATCTGGTGCAGGCTGAGACAGATTTGGTGCAGAGATGTGCTTTTCTTTAACTACTTTCTATCTGTCATCCCAGCATCTACTGCGTTGTCCTCGGCACAGGGGCAATAGCTACTTTTATGTTTCTTCCTCCCTTGAATATAAAGAGGACAACTTGCGTGGCTCTCTGCCGCAAGTTCTCGCTCATGTGCAAAAATTGGGCTTCAACCAGACCAGCTCCATTACGCAGAAGTGCCTTATACAGCATTGAAATAACATTCCCCAAACACTTTTGGGATCTACAGATCATTGACATATGGAACACCAAAGGCAGAATCTGCCTTACTGCCACAAGTAAGATGGGCTGAAAGAGCTTGTTGAGTATGCGGCAGGACCTGTATGTATCTACCTATACTAAGCTGAGGGTTGTGTTTAGGTTTCATGTCTAAATGTGTGTTGTGGCAGATCTCGCGTTGCTTCTGTGTTTGCACTTGTGCTACGTAAGGCAGATAGAAAAATCTGCCAAAGGTGATAGGGCTATAGAAGGGTTTGAGTTAGTTAAGCTCAGTGACAGGGCGTGGCAAGGGTGAGGCCTTGGAGCGCTAAAGCAAACAAATGGAGGCTTTACATCCACACAAGATTACAAAAAAGAAGCAGACATGTACCTACAAATTAAACACCTGTATAAGAAAACGAAAAACTACGTAGGCAGTGAAATACACTCCCCATTTGAAATGAGGAAAAGGAGCCACTTTGTTACTGGGTGCCGTAAAACTCCTCCACCACCACAAAAAAAGATTGAGTGGGATAGCTGTTACGCTGTTACACTATTTTGTACATTATTTGGTACATTCAAGGCCACCGTACAAACTCTCTGAGTGTGGACTTTCAAGTATGCTCCAAAGGTAACTCCAGTAGAGATTAGAAATATTTCAGAGATTTGTGATGCTGTGAGTATGAGTGCAGTCCTGTCATTTTTTATTTTTTCGTCAAGTCTGCGTTGGGTCGCATTATTGCTTAGATGCTCAGGTAATGGAAGCCCATATATCAAGAGATCCATACTACCATGGATACAGGCAACTCTGTAGTTGCTTCTCCAAACGTACAAATGTGTAGGCAAGCCAGGTATCACAAACTCTAACCCCCCCGGTTTTTGCTCTGTTCTCTTGTCCCAAACGTCGCTGTTGTGATGGATTCTCGTAATCTCGATAACTGTTACATTATTTTGGCAAAATATTACGTTTGCCATAGCTGCACCATGATACATGATGACAATTTTTGCTCTCCAGAACATCTGAATAGCTTTGCTAGTTCTCTCAGAATCCCCGAGCATCTCAACAGAATACCCGTCCGTGACAAAGCGGTCAGCAAGATCATTCAAGTTGCCGATTATTCTAGTTTGAAACCTGTTTACAATAATGACATCGGCACTGGGCGTTGACTTTAAGCTTGAATCAAGCCCAATCAAACTCATTAAATCACGGCGAGAATTTTGCAAGCATGTATAATCATAACTATCAAAACTTTGTTCAATTTTGCCGTGGCAAGATGGTATACTCGCATGATGGATATAAGCGTTAACCGGAACGCACATGTCAGCGCGTGCTTTTAGCACAACGACCCTTGCCTTAGCCAAGAAGTCTTTCAGTATGTTGAGTAGTATTGATTTTACGACAATGATAACTCTGCTCTCTTGTGCGTGAAGACTGGCATTGAGAAGGGTGCTCGTATGAGGAAGAATGTAATCAAGTATACGATGATAGTACGAGTTCCACGCATTCTTCCGTGGAACACTTGTCAGGTCGTAGATATGAGTGGCATTGGTCGCGGAGGAACGATCTTCCATGCAGTTCAACTTGGTTTCATACCTCACAAGTGTTTTTAAACACACAGTGTCCGCGATGGTACACTCAGTAGTAACCAGGGCAGAAACATAATGTTGCACTCCGTTTGATAACGATATAAAGGCTATAATAGGGAGCGTCAGATACATCATTGTGTCTGATTGTGTGCCGGGACACTGCAGTATGGCTGTGTATTCTTAATTCAATGCTCCTCTAGCTAGCAACGTGTCATGAAGGCAGGGTTCCCGTTTTTCATTCCTTTTTATGTACATTCCTCCAATTCCAAGACAATTTACAGTCTAGGATTCACAAACCTCCCAAATTTCACAATCAGCAGTAACAATAAAAATTATAGTTGTGGGTTCAAAATCTTGGAATCAATGGGGCTCGTATTCCGAAAACATTATTTGCTTACAGTGCGTACATATACTCACCGCCCCCCTTCTTAAAACAAAAATACATTTACGAAAAATTTGATCACCGCCCTATCCCGAAATTTCTGCAAAATGTGGAATTTGCATAGAAATAGAAGGACTCCGCCCGCCCAAATTTCTGCGTGCAAAACATTTTGCCTTTTTGTGTATGTGTTTTCGTTGGAGGGGCGTGCCGCCGCCTAAGTTGCGACCCCGACGAAGGACTCTCGCTTTGAAAATTGAAGAATTTATTTAATGGAAGGGCGATAATATTTTTGTACATAACTCACATCGTAGTTTTTTAATGTAGAATTGATTTTCTAGCAAGAGCGTCAGCATATTTATTGCCTATAATACACGTGTGATCTGACTTCATAATGGAAATGAATTGGTGATGGTGACTGGTGGATTGCTTTGGCGATGGATTGGAGGACATCTCCCTGGATGTGGTGGCGGTGGCACAAAGAGACGCTATACGGCAGTTCCCGCCTGTAGGTGGCCAGGTGACACCTGACCTGAGGGGAACATTTCTTGAATGAAATGAGCCACCTGAGCCACCTGAGCCACCTGAGCCACCTGAGCTATATTAGCATGCCTTACTCAGGTGTCTCAAGTGGCACCTGTAGTTGGTCAAGGGGCACCTACAGGTGCCCAACTGAGCAACTGAGTCCACCTGAGGTACTGCAGTGTTATTGGTGGTCTCTCACCTAGGAGCACCACCGAGTTGGCGAGTTCGCTGCGGAGCCAACTACACAGCTGGCGGTTCAGAGGCCTTCAGCCCCAACCATTAGCAAGTGATATTACAAATACTGATTAATATAATAAGCCTAGAACCTGGCAGGTTCAGTGTTCAAAAGGCAAGGACGAATAACCAACTCAGATAATTCCTAACTGCAACCCAAACGTTGCATTCTCCCCCCCTTAATGACACAAGCATAAATAAGCAAAGAGCAGAGGGGAAAAAAAATGTGTTCATAGTCCTGGCTCCCAACATTTTTTAACTAAACTGACTAAGAACCAAGGCGTTGAGGAGCTCGTCTATTTCTTCCGCTGTTCCTGGGCTGGCGTTGTCCTTGGCTGTCCGCTGCTGGCTGCTGAAAATCCTGTACCTGCGAGTGTGATGAATCTTGTGCGTGCTGTTGAGAA
>Ga0307945_1002661_pt1 | contig 14524 bp, 14 predicted proteins | sample OrgLakmetagen228_FD_201818 | JGI IMG/M metagenome (GOLD analysis project Ga0307945, IMG submission 201818) | Saline water microbial communities from Organic Lake, Antarctica - #228 | ecosystem: Environmental > Aquatic > Non-marine Saline and Alkaline > Saline | place: Antarctica: Organic Lake...
GTGTGGTTCCAGTGTGTCTGTTTCTCCTGCCCCTTTTTGTGTGGCAAGCTCAGTTTTTTGTTGGCAGGTATGGGTGTCAACGGCCCAGATGCTTTTCTCGTTTCTCTGCTAGGAGGGCTCTTTTAGCTAGTTCAGTGTCTCTCTTGGTATTGGGCACGTGTAAAAATCCCCCTCCAGCAGTTCGGTGGATACGAGCCGGAATAGACACTGCCGCTTCTGCCTACTAAGACGGCGTGGAGGGTTGTGCGGTGTCTTAGCAAGCAAAGCATTAGCTTGTGGTATTGTAGCTTTTCTGCTTGTTGGGTAAGAGAAGTGTTTGTACGGTATTGATTTTAATCGGGCGTATTTATTGCGCTTGTTTCACAAGATGTCTCTTTATTTCAAAGCCAGGGAACATAAATTGACAAGGCCTTTAATTGTTCAACAGAGTCCAAGTAGAAGAAGAGGCACCTGTCCTTGCATTAGTGGCAGATCCGATACATGTTTGTTGGATTTCGTTTGGGCAGTGCACGACAAAATTCCTTTCACAAGACACAGGGTGCCACTATGCTTCGTGCCCTTTCCAGTACTGTTATCAACTCATCAGGAGCCGGTTTCAGGCCAAGCCTGCAACCCTCCTGACCCCCATTGATTTTTTCTTTCCTTTTCGTGGTGGAGGAGCTTTACGGTACTCGGTACCAAAGTGGCTCCTTTTCCTTAATTAATGTGGGGAGTGACTTTCGATGCCTGCGTAGTTTTTTTTCTCAGAATTACATGCATAAATAAATTAGTTGTGAGATTGACACAACATAACTAACGGTGGGATTGGTGGGATGGGGTAGGGAAATAGGTCTTTTCTCATAATCGTCTTTCCTTTAATTGAACAAGTCTTTTGGTTCTGGTTGCTGTGTGAGGTGGTGTTGCTGTATGAGGTTTTGAAAGACAAAGACTAACAACAAAAAGAGCCTGCTGATCTACTTTTATATCTGATTTTAACTTCGCTCTTTGTGCACGATTTTATATCTTAGCCAGACAAGTGCTGGTCAGATTTCATCTAAAAGGGCCCACAGCAAGGGAGTGATGAACCAGACCATGCCTGATGTTTTAAACCCTCTCGGTTGTGCATGTGATGCTCCTCACACATGAGTCCTATATACTGTAGTAGGGACCCCAGACTGTATATATGTTTGATACTATTTGCCTCCCTCATTCTTGGTATCATGTGTGACATTTTTATGTGCCCGCAACACACAGATAACAATTACCCCTCTTTGATTTAATGCGGTCGGTTGATCCTGGCAGATGCTCGATTGATTTTACTGGTTTTATTCAGGGCTGCAATGTTACAAACACTGTTATGACTTTTCTACTTTCTAAGGGTTTTTTTGTAGGTGCTTCAGGTCTGTGGTGCGACAACAATTTCAACAGTGATTACCGCAGCCTAAAAGTCACACACTTTGACTGATAGCCATTGATTGGTAAAAGCTAGTTATAAATTGTTCCCACCCGTGCCTCTACAGCAGAGCATATGATGCCTTATTGCCGTATCATTGTTGCACAGTTGCCTAAATTGTAATACTGTGGTAGGTTCCTGTCTACGTTTAGTTGACCAAAGCATGTTATTAACTGTAGCATTTAAATGAATCCAAAGCCGTCCGTCCCAGAAGCGTTGTTGAGCATGAATGACGTCATAACACCGCATTTCTTTACTCTCTTAATTCCTGCCTGGAAGGAGCGCAGCAAGTTATCTAAACTCTCTTGTTCCACTTTATATCAACCAAGAAAAAAATGGTCAAGGATCGCCCAGCCCTATTCCGTCTCCAAGCTGCCTCTGCTGGTTACTTTTGGCTATCGTTATCTCCACCATTTCTATGTATACCTGTGTGCAGGCATATCCAGGTAATAAAAATTGCAGCAATGTAACAAATAATGACTGTGCTATCCCTGTACAATTCACATGTGCACAACAAAGCTGCATGTGAGTAAGGGCGTGTGTGTATGTGTATGTGTGTGTGAAGCATTGCAGATTGCAGAGCATAAGGGTTTTCTGTAAAGTAGACTCACTTGTCTAAAGCAGCGATGATTGGTTCATGCAGGCTTTCTTTTGCATCGGTGTTCCAAATGAAGTCCATCTGCATTAACAAGGGAAGACAGATGGATACAGTTTCTTGTAAGCGGTTGTGCCTGTTATAACAGCAGGTATGAGACCTGTTTCCATTGTATTTCTGCCTGTCTGTGTAACATTTCATACTCCAGGTGGTTGCAAAAGGACGGCTAACAAGACTCACGCTCAACTCACATGCGAAAAACTATCAATCTCTAGCTCTCCAACCAAACTTCCTCCTTCGGCAAGCTCCTCCCGCGACTTGCGTGTGTCTCTCTCTTCTGCAAGGACATCACGACCACCTGCATGGCAATTAATGGATGCTTGTAGTGAGGGATTGATTGAAGCGTTAGAATACAAGGGCTGCATGGGAAATTGCCTACAATGAAATGCGTTTGACTGCTAGTCCAATTTATGGACGCTTGCAGTGAGGGATTGGATGGGCTTACATGTAATGCAGCACTGCTGCATTAGCTACCAAAGGATTTTCTAAAGAGTCGTATTGCTGAAGAGAGTCGTATTGCTGAAGCTGCATTTTTGCTCCTCCACCCAGACTTGTGTGGACTGTGATAGCGCTAGCACCACAGATGGGCTGTGACAGCGCTAGCGCCACATAGATGGCAAGGCAGGCGTGCATGCGCATACATTTCCACCCCTTGCGGGTAAAACCACAGTGCCGTTACAGACAACACACAGCCAGAGTGATGAGCAATGGAGTGCGTGCATGCACTGGTAATTACCTGACACAAAAAAGGTAGGCACCGTGATCTGTTTGAGGTCGTATTCCTTTCCATAGTTGAACTCCATAAATCGTGGCTCTGGCTCATTGAACATCTGAGCCCACTGTAATGCAGAAAAAACAACGTTGTGTGTTTCACAAGGAGCATGCTTAACATATGCTAGAGAGGTTTGAGATGAGCTGGTAAGCCTTGTAAAAGTCGCCATAATCAGTAGAGGACGAGGTCAGACATCTTGATATACCTACGATACTCACATGAAGAACGTTGTAGTAGCTTGTGGGCGAGGGCCATTTTTGCCACATACGGCTGCAGGAAGCCATGCCGATATGAGTTATGGCAGGAAGTTAGAGGTGCGCATCTCTACGTTGTTAGTTGTTATGCACATATAAGTGGATTTTTCCTTTAAAATGGGCTCAATCCTCAATTTTGTCCAATGCAAATATGATCTTGCTGCTTGAGAAAGCGGGCTTGATCCTTTATCTCAGCTGTTGTCTAGCAATGAGCACTGCAATCGAGCATGCAAGCACACAACATAACAATAACCTGTCTGCAGTGTTCTGGTTGCCATTGTCTCAACCTACCGATACTGCAGAGTTGAGATGTGCACGCTTGTACCAAACATCTGAGTCGTTGTGACCTGAACACAAATGAGGGGTTTCAAGCGTAACTTACGAGGTTGAGTACTGCAGGCTTCAAGCATGTACGCCTGGATCTGGTTTGCATGTAAAATAGGAAACTGATCAGGTTTGCACGCAATTTACGAGGAGTGTTTTGCTGCTCTGCTCATTCAGTGGTCTCAGAAAAACGTTGCTCTTTACCAGGCAAGCAGGGACACTGGGGGGAAGCTGACAGAGACCCCCGAGGAACAACTCTTGGGCTGTCTGGCTCATGAAAAACCATTCCTGAGACGTTAGCAGCAGGGAAGATCAAAGTGGATTGCAAATGAGTGGGATTATTGTGCTGTTATTGGGAAATGGGCAGCCTACTCGAAGCAAAATATCACATTGAACTGCAGACAATGGGACTATTGTGCAATTGGTGAATGGGCATTCTGCTTGCAGTAAAATATCGCAACAAATCACAGATGAGTGAGACTTTTGTGCTATTGAGAAATGGGCAGCCTGCTAGAAGCAAGATATTGCAATGAGTCAGAGACGAGTGGGACATCTGTGCTATTGGGAAATGGGCAGCCTGCTAGAAGAAAATTGTTTCAATGAATCAAAGACTGGAACTTCTATGCTATTGGGAAATGGGCAGCCTGCTAGAAGAACAATGTTTTAGTAAATTGCAGACGCATGGGACTTCTGTACTATGGGAAATGGCAGCCTGCTAGAAGCAAAGTAAGCCGTAATCAAGGACTTAGGACCCAGGATGTCGAAATGTTTGCTTTGCATGAGTGTCTACTTAAAAAGACAGGCACCAAGGAAGAGTCATATATCACAGGTGCAGAACGTCACATGCAGTATATATATCACATGCAGTATATATATATATCCATCACTGTATCACTGTAGTCATATATCACAGGTGCAGAACGTGGCACTGTAGGTTACCTGTGGAGGAACCCAGTCATACACAATGGAGTCGTTTGCTCTCCGGCTGAATTGAACCAGCACTGTCAATAAAAAGATAACGCCGGGAGTGTCAGAGAAAGAAGAAGATCGCTTGTAATTCTTTGCTACCACTATCACGATGGTATGTGTGTCGGCGCGTGCAAGGGATGCACCGTTCAAAACAGCGTACGTCAAATAGTCTGAATGTCCCTTACCTGGAGCGGACATGTATTTCGTGTACACCTACAGAGTGGCAGTGTACGATCAAGGGAAAGTTGTGAGTTGTGTACACCTACAGAGTGGCAGTGTACGATCAAAAAAAAGTTGTGAGTTGTGTATACCTACAGAGTGGCAGTGTGCAATCAAGGGAAAATTGAGAGATGCGGCGATCAAAGTACGGTGGTCATCCTCAAGGCGTCGGTGGACAAAGGTAAAGAGAGAGGTATGAGATGCGGCGTTTTTGTTCATTGTTTACTGGATCATTGAAGGAGCATCTTGATCATTGATCTGGCGCAGAGAAAACTCCTCTATGCAAGGATGTCACTTTCAGCAGCAAGATCCTTACCACAGGTGCTACTGCTACCAGCAAGCTCACGGCATCATTCATCTTGTCGAGCCTACTCAAAGCAGCAAGGGCAATTGTGCCTCCTTGGGAGTGCCCAACAATGGGAACCTGCATTAATGTGTGTTGTGCTTACGACAATGTATTAAAAGGGTAAGAACAGTTATATGCACCTTTGCCTACACGACACTTCACTTGAGAATGAGCTAAAGTACAGCTTGTTCAACATGCCAGCTCTCTTTTGCTTGGGAGGGCACAGGGGCGGCAACGGTACAGTGTCAGGGAATTTATTTGTACTTACTTAAACTTAGTTAAACATGGCACAAGTATATTTGTTCTTACATATGGTACAAGTGTATTTGTGCCTACGCATGGTACAAGTATATTTATGCCTACATAAGGTACAAGTGTATTTGTGCCTATACATGGTACAACCAAGTATATAGGCCAATAGAACGGCAGATCCATTCTGTTTTACTTCAAGCCTTTGCCCATTTTTTTTTAAATGTGTATGTAGGCCAGAATAAAGGCAGGTCCCGTTCTGTTTTCCTTCTAGTCCTAGCAAGCCCACCTTTTTAGCTCCGGTGACCCCCAAGATATAGGCAACCACCGCAGGGAGATCTTCGGAGGCCAATTCATCCAAGCTCCAAACCCAAAATCTACAAAATCATGTAGTGAAGAGAGGAGGCTTTCAACGCTGTTATCACAGTTACAAGCATTGGTTACCAAACTGAATCCGAACAATCAAGTAGAGATGTATCAATCATCTCTCAAACATTACCTTGGATCATCATCGGAGAAATCCTCGTGCTCCCTTGAATACGTGTTTCCCCTAGTGTTCATCATCCACCTGGCAAAAGCCAAGGACAAAGATATCATCATGTGCAAGGACAAAGGCATCATCACGTGCAAAAAAACAGGGTCAGGGCAGGCAGTAAAGGCTCGCGCAGGCAGTAAAGGCTTACGCAGGCAGTAAAGGCATGTGATGAATGTTATACAAGCCGAAAACAACCTCTTCAGATTGTTGGTCATAAAGGATCTTCTGCATGATTGGCAACCAACAAGGAGGGCTGTATGGGAATGACAAGCCACCCAATGCTACTCACACATCATAGCCTTCATCAGCAAGGACAAAGCCCAAAGATTCATCACGGCCGTTCACCACCCAAGAAGTAGATGATAGGGAGATACCATGGATCAGAAGGAGGGGCTGCCTCTCAACTTCATCAACTGACTTCTTTGCTCCATTTGGACCATCGTAGCCTGGGCAAGCAGCAGCAACAACGAAAGCTGCCTTATGTCTTGCTGTATCATAAATGGCAACACAGGGGACGCAGGACATGCTTCTCCCTTTCTGTAGGCATAAAAGGGTCCCATGATTTAAGCAAAGTACTGTTGCATAAGTGCTTGACAAGTTGTGTATCACACCGGCCTTGAGACTCGCTGCAAGCAAGCATTTAAAAAGTTTGGAAGTGTACCTAAGCATGGGTCTGGTCAATTGGTTACATAGGTGCTTAAGAAACTGTGTATCACACCAGCCTTGTGACTCGCTGCAAGTAAGAATTTAAAAGTTTGGATACATACCAAAGCATGGGTCTGGTCAAACTGACTTAGTGCATTATCCAAGACACCTAAGCAAAGGTCTGGTAAAACCAATCTTTATGCATTTTGTTTATTCAGGATATCCGAATAGAACTGCACATTGTGCCCACCATGTTTAATCCTAAAGTTGACCAGGTGGTGCCCGTCGCGTGTCACACACTTGTGCGTCTCGCTAGGATACCTGGAGGATGCATGAGCAAAACGCGATAGCAGTCAGAACGAAGCTGATCAGACAATTTGATACGCAAAAAGCAGAATCAAATCAATTGGTTGGTTTGCTTTAAGTTGGATGTCCTTTTTCTTTTGGCCAGAGTGGTCCAGGTTGGGTGTGCGCTAAAAATTAGTATCAGGTCACATACGTCTAAGTATGTGCACAGCTTTTTCTGGAACTGAATAGATCAGGTTGCAAGGCACTTGTTGCTAAGCTCACTCTCACACAACCACTGGCAGTGCCATGATGATCTCACCTCTTTCAAGTGACCATTTCAACCAAACCCTCCGCGTTCATACTTGTCACAAAACTTACTCTTACACACCCAGTGCCATGATCATACCCCTTTCATGTGACCATTTCAACCAAACCCTCCGCGTTCACGCTTGTCACAGAACTCACTCTCACAAACCAATGCCATGATCTTACCCCTTTGATGTGACCATCTCAACCATACCCTCCGCGTCCACAGGCTGTAAGGTGCGTCGAAGCCATCCGGCTTCAGCGGGGGGATGCTCCTCCACTTTCCATCCCTTCCCTCTGTAAGCATGGAGCATTTGGAGTAATGCGTTTGTTTAATCCTATTCTGCACCATTGCATCACTTTACAGTGGACTGGTAAAAGTTTGATTTTCAATTGGCGTTGTCATGTGAATACTGAATGCCCAGGAGCATGCAAGCATGGAATTTAACACACTGTAAGTGCAGGACTGCAGTTTAACTTTGGTTTCTTTCCTTTACCTCTCTTGCTACTTATACTACAACTCTTGAAAATATACACCCCTTGTTGCGTTGATCTATATGATCGTTGGCGTATTACATAGGTCAAGAGGAGGTAGCAAACTCCCTACTACGAGGAAACAAATTGAAAGTTGATTTATACAAAAAAAGCAAGAGAGACAGGCTGGAAGAGACAGAAGAAAGTAGGGGGGACAACCAGGTTGATGAGAAGAAGGGCAACACGTATACGAGAAGGTCAAGCGCGGGTAAGAAAGAAGGATATTAGAAATCACCTTTGGCCTCCGTATGAGCTCTGAGCAAGTTGTTTCATCATGTAGTGTTTGCCGCCATGTGACTCAGTCACGCTGCCTCCGCTGCCGTCAAAATGATAGTCGTCCTCTGAAAATGTCTTACCCTGTCCTTTACCCCAGAAGTTCTTGTCAGGTGAGAGGCTCGTGTTCCTGTGGAGTGCAGTTACGATGGGCAATTTTGTCATGGTAATGCATCACATGCATTCAGCCACATGAGCAGCTTTGCTCAGCCAAATCCTCAGATGATGTTTAACGGATCAAGCCCGGTTTGCAACACAAATCATGCATTCTGAATCCTAGGGCTGCTTGACAAGTCTAAACCTCACATACTGACCGAACACCGATAGGAGCTTGGACTTCTGCCTGGTCGGCTTGCAGTTTTTGAGGAATGTGAATGGTGTGACCAGAGTCAAAGAACACCTCGGGATTTTTTGTTGTATTGTTATTGCTGCTGCTGATGCTGCTACTGCTACTGCTGTGCTGCATGGCATCGACAAGGATGTTCCACTGCTGCGTGGCAGAGCTGGTGTTTGCGTTGGCAAGGATAGCTGGCAGCTTCTTTTCTTGTGCAGCTGCTGCTGGATCTGTTTGTTCATCTAAGCTTTCACTTTCCGCTCCGGTCTTGATGGAACCGGTCGATGTGGATGGAGCAGACACTGCGAGCATACCGCGGTGCTGGCGTACGGGGTGTGTTGCGCTGGCACACGCAAGGGCAGCAATAATCGCTATCAGACAGACAGATATATGCCGCTTCCACGTCAAGTGCCTGCTTTCAGTAGTGGTTGTGCTGTTGTGTACTGCGCTGATCTGAAATATTGACGTGGTTGTTTTGTTGTGTGCTGTGCTGATCTGTAATATTGAAGCTTTTCTGAAGCAGTTCCCTTATCCTTATGCCTATTCTTTTCTACAAGCTTAATTTTACCATTACAACACACATGGAACTGTACCTTGCCGAACTTTCCCCTGCGCTGGAAGTCCTGTAAAGCTCTCCCATCCTTGGTTCGAGTTTTCAATTTCTGTCGCTCGATGGATTCTGAGCGATTGAAATGTTAATAGATAACGAAATAGGCACACTGGATATATCCAGCGAGTGACAGGTTTGCATGGCATTTTCGATGGCGCAATGTTTTCATAGATGTATTTATTTCTACCAAAATTGCAAAGCCACGAAATGAACTCGGTTTGGAACGCGAGCAGGGATTGCATGTATTTAGCGTTGGATCCTCCTTTCTCCTTGGAAAATGTACGTGCTCATAAAATATAATTGGATTATCAGGTTAGTATTGGAGCAGCCGCACAATGCAGCAACAGCAGGAGAGAGGGCCTGTGGACCAAGGTATTTGTGTTCCTGCCGTACTTTAAAGTGAAGTTTGGGCTACTTCTTATTATCTGAGTCCTTGATTTCCAGACAGGATTTACAACGGGAGCTTGAGTCTTACTTCTTGACTGTCTTCACCATCATTTGCGGCAGGCTTCCGACATCAACCACCAACCGGACCTTTGGCTCCACCCCCACCTACTGCAGCTAGCGACAAAGGTGAATGAAATAGCCTGATGCACTGCCATGAGTCATCAGGACGGACGCGTGCTGTTGACATACAGGCTAACAAAACTGCTGAGTGCTCAACAATGCAAAATTGGCAAATCACTTCTCCAGCACCAGAGCAGCAAGGTGGTCACTCTGTTACTCGAGCATTTTCTAGTGTATTTCTATCATCTTTTATGCCTCTCCATCTTTAATTCTTACTTTCCACCTGTCATCCCTGACTAAGTTGTATAGTTAAACGCCAGATGCCTGCACGCTCGATTGTATAACTAAACGCTAGATGCCTGCACGCACTGTGCAGACAGGCAAAAACAATAGTTGTACAAAAATAGCGTGTATAATCAAAGGCTAAATTGCCTCTATATTACTGTTTCCCTTTTTTTAACATCACATAGGTCAAGGAGGGCACACCCGTGACCCGACAGACCCTGCACTGACCATTGACGCTGGATACGGTTTCCATGTACCCATACGAGACGTGGCAGTCCCTCACTTTGCTTCAGATGGCACTAGGGAGCAGGTGACGCAGAAACGTTTTGTGGTGATAAGCTTGAGTAAATCATGCAGGTGATGCAGTTACATTTTGTGGTTGATTAGTAAAGCTATGTGGTTGATAAGTTCATTTATGCAGGTGATGCAGTAACATTTTGTGGTTGATGAATAAAATTACCTGGGTGGTCGACGGAGCAAAAGTCCTCAAAATGTTCCTTTTTCGAAGCAAATCGTGTTTAAATACCTTAACTAGATGTTTTATGAAGTTTGAGGCCAAATGGACTACCCCAGTGGTCTGGGGAGAAATCCAGTTCAAATTTTGGCACTGTATCATTTAGTGAATGTTTACGTTTTGAGCCACCACACTCTACCCAGGGCCTCTTTCCACCTGAAAACACAACAGGAGTACTTCATTTATGATCAGGAATCGTTTGACATGCTAAAAACCAGATTTGGTGGAACTTGGATTTCCACCCTTTTTGGCACCCCTTTTGCAGGTTTTTTAAGGTAGATGGGCCAAAATGAGGTACCTGGACAACTACTGCTATGTTTTGCCCCATTTTTGTTGCAATTTTTTTTAATATGCCTATTCACATGAAAATAATACAAATTGAGTCAGTTGGTGGTGACATATGACAGATTGGTGGTGAAAAGTGGGGTTAACGCCGCGGGCAATTAGGCTACTGGCAACTTTCAAGCTCAGGTGACATCAGCAGCTACATCTGAATGCTATGCTTAGAAAGTCCCGATCCGGCGCATATACTGTGGGAACATTTCAAAAGCACCCCTTTTTCAGGCCGCCGTCGACCACCTCTAGTACAATTATGCAGGTAAAAAACTACCCACCACCTTTTAGGCTTTAGAAGAGGCTGGAGTTTTTATCTCTGAGGCAGAGTTCGTTATTAGTTTGTGTCATTGTCTGTGGAATCAACTTCCATGCTATACGTGTTCAGAAAAGGAAAGGCTACGCTGGGAAGGTTAACACATTCAGTGTGAATACATACATTCAGTTGACTTGCTTGTAGTCTTGATTAGATAAGCATCTAGCAGTGCATACTCACAAAGTATGAAACTTGGTTCGGACACAGATAAGCCAGCCAGGAGGAAACACCTTTGACACCAGGGATCCAGAAGCTGCAAGCCGTGCTGTAGACGAGCGCACTGCCATGCTTTCTGATGAAAGCAGGCTGAATGAGGCAAGTGGTCGTGTGGCTTTTGTTTTGCTCTGTCCACCTACTGCTTTTCACTGTCACCTTACGTGCATTTTATGACTCGCTGTATCACTGTATCACTTTTTTATTATATCACTGTATCACTGTATCGCTTTTTTTATCATATCACTGTATCACGGTATCACTGTATCACTGGATCACTGGATCACTGGATCACTTTTTTATCATATCACTGTATCACTGGATCACTGGATCACTGTTTCACTTTTTTATCATATCACTGTATCACTGTATCACTGTATCACTGTATCACTGTTTCACTTTTTTTATCATATCATTGTATCACTGTGTCACTGTATCACTGTATCACTATATCACTGTTTCACTTTTTTATCATATTACTGTATCACTTTTTTATTATATCACTGTATCACTGCATCACTGTATCACTGTATGACTCGCTGTATCACAATCATATGGTTTTGTAACCTGCAGAGAGTCGTGCATCATAGGCTGTATAGAACAAGTAGCTGTCGAGGTCACAGTAAAACCTCGTTTTACCATTTTGTATTGTCAATGCTCCACTTTTCTGAACGTACATACTTGCTTCTTAACATGTCTGCCTCAAAGTGTGTTTCTAGGGCATTCTATGGCAACTTTGCATTGCGAGTCACTTTGTTATCCTTTGCTGAGAGACTCCAAACGCCCTGCAGATGCTCCATTTTCTGGACGTACACACATGCACACATGCTTCAATTAAAAGTTGTAAACTGGAACTACCGAATGCCCTGCAGATGGTCCATTCTTCTGGACGCGCACACACACACTTGCTCATTATGCAGTATGTATTGGGGTGTTGATCTGTCCCCAGCTTGACTTTGCTTTACCCATACCATTTTTATGTACCATATATGCAAAAGCAACAATTTGTTGGACAATTTTTGTTGTAGGATGACGTGGACACTGTTGGTATTGCATTGGGTGATTTACGGGCAGGTGCTGTGGGATTTCGTGGTGCAAACAAGCCCAGCTTTGTGGGCAGAGAGCTAGCAGGCCGTGCACATGCCCCCAAAGCAGAAGGAGGTTTTGCACCTCGAAAAGGTAGTAGGGGTTTGGGTTGTGTGAGATGTCATACTTGTCAACGATGCTCTAGAGACACTCTTGGACAGGAACTTTAAACCTTGCGCATGCACATAGCCTTGATTGTTTTCTTGACAATCAATGCCTGGAGCCTCGCGTTATGCTCTATGAGTTATTCCCAGTGAACTTCCATTTAATTCTGATATCACGCTCAGCACTAACCCTGTCAGAGCTTTGCAGACAATCTAATTTTGTAATCAAACTCATTTGCTATTTACATTTAATTATATTTTGCTATAAATTTAGAACCCGTAACTGCAACTGTGTCATCAGGGTCGTCCATAGATGTGGGAGGTGCGGGTGGCCTATCTGGTGACGACATTCACGGCAAGAGTGCAGTCGCTGGAGATTTCGGTGGGGGGGCTGCCATCTTTGGCTCGCAGAGGGAGGGCGCACCCTACATTGAAACAGTGGTGCCTGGACAGGTACGAGGTTTATAGCGAATATCAGCATAAAGTATGAAGTTGCTAGTGCACTGATGTCATAGATCAACGGGATCATGTGACATGCTTTGTGCACAGCATGTTATAACTGCGACATAAACGTTTGTTCCTTGCTGTTTTCTGGTTTCTGATGTTCGCAGGGTGTGAGTGTGAGCGGAGCAAGCAGTGAGGCCAAAGGGGAGTTGATTGAGTAGAACCATATTACGATTACTAATTACTAGCATAAAAATCAAGCATGCATTCTGACCATGTGTGTATTAGCTTTCTAACACTCATTTGCATCATTTTATTATTTTAGACCCCAATTCACACACAGATCACCCTGCATCTAATTTGAAATGGCATGTCTAAACAGACCCAAGGCATGATGATGCTAGGCGATGACTCTCGACTGATTGCCTGCTAGGTCTTCTAAATGGCAGGAGAAGTTTGGAGGTAGTAGTGGTTCAGGATTATTAAAGAACACAACAAAACAGCAGAAAGCACGGAAAGAACAGATGATACCTCAATTGTCAATAGAGCGTCTGGGAAGCCTTCCCAGATGCTCTTATGACATCTGAGGACTACGTGCAAGAAGATGCCCAGTCAGAAGATTGCATATCTAGATCTGACCAAGTCCAAGGTGTGTCAGACTGTGCATATTAATTGTCAAGTGCTCTAGGAATGCTAGTGCAATCTTGCTGTATACTATGCCGTCAATCCAAAAGGCTGGCTTTAATCCATAACAGTAGGAATCTCTTTTAAAGTATAATCCTCCCAATGATCATGAAGGGGATCTTGATAATTGTTCAATGTTATTGGAGAGAGAAGTCCAAAGCTCACATCGCATGCCATTTCCCCACTGATTTTTATATTCATTTCAGCCTACTAACCTCTGGGAGGACATTGTCACACACACCCCAGTACACTTCTATTGAATGGGCATGGTTTATATGTACACCTTCCAGGGAATAGAAATAAATTGTAAAATATGAAACGGAAGGAGCACCTTGTAAGAATGAAATAGCCAGCATGCTGGACTAATTGCCAAAACCAACTGGTTGACAATCAGCATTTTCTGCTAGCACTATGTAAATAGTGCATGGACCAGAATTGTTCCTAAATGGCTCTTCCCACCCCGCTTCCCAGATAAAGACAGATTTACCTCCACCTGCCCAGATTTTGTGCTGGTTACTCCCATTGCTGCAAAAACACACACAACAAACTAATGTAAGGGGGTGGGTTCTTCGAAGTGGCAGGGGGCAATTGAGGGAGACTGGGAGCACCCTAGCAGCACCGCCAGCCACCAGTAGAGCCACCAACCCCAGACAGCACCGACCTAAAGACCTCAGCAAAACTCGGCGTGACATCCACCTCGTTAAGATCAAGTATTGTGAAGACACCAGATCTCAGAACCAGCTGAACGCCGCAAAGGAACAGCACAAAGATCTCTGCAACACTCTCCAAGGAGCCTCCGTTACTCTCCACATCATCCTCTTGGGTGTGGATGGCACCATTTACAACACTCACACTCTGAAGCCTTTCAAGGAACTGGGTCTTGATTCTCAAAGAGTTAAGAAGCTTGCCTCCAAGCTCCATGTGCACTCTGTGAACTTCGCTGCTAAACTTGTTCATACCAGACGTGACCTTTCCAGTACTGTTATCAACTCTCATCAGGAGCCGGTTTCAGGCCAAGCCTGCAACCCTCTTGATCCCCATTGATTTATCCTTTCCTTTTCACGGTGGAGGAGCTTTACGGTACTCGATACCAAAGTGGCTCTAATTCCTTACTTAATGTGGGGATTGGTTCTCACTGCCTGCGTAGTTTATCTTTTTCTGCACGGACCAAAACAAGTTCCCCCATTTTCTCCGGACTGGTATGACTGCCACTCAAGACTTTAAAATGCAAACACTCTCTCTCTCTCTCTCTCTCTCACTCTCTCTCTCTCTCTCTCTCTCTCTCTCTCTCTC
>Ga0307945_1002667_pt1 | contig 14506 bp, 18 predicted proteins | sample OrgLakmetagen228_FD_201818 | JGI IMG/M metagenome (GOLD analysis project Ga0307945, IMG submission 201818) | Saline water microbial communities from Organic Lake, Antarctica - #228 | ecosystem: Environmental > Aquatic > Non-marine Saline and Alkaline > Saline | place: Antarctica: Organic Lake...
TTGTACAGCGTGGTGGCCGACACGTTGCATCACAACACAAAGCAAGACACACACACACACACCCCCCCCCCACACACACACCACACACACACACACGCACCTGTGCCACATGCATGTTCATCTCATCGCAATCTAAGTCAAGTTTGTACAGCGTGGTGACAGACACGTTGCATCACAACACACACACACACACACACACACACACACACACACACACACACACCACACACACGCACGCACCTGTGCCACATGCATGTTCATCTCATCGCCATCTAAGTCAAGTTTGTACAGCGTGGTGGCAGACACGTTGCATCACAACACACACACACACACCACACACACACGCACCTGTGCCACATGCATGTTCATCTCAACGCCATCAAAGTCGGGTTTGTACAGCGTAGTGGCCGACACGTTGCATCACAACACAAACTAAGGCACACACACACACACACGCACCTGTGCCACATGCATGTTCATCTCATCGCCATCAAAGTCGGCGTTGTACGGCGTGGTGACCGACAGGTTGAGGCGAAACGTGGAGTAGGGCAGGATCTTCACACGGTGACCCATCATACTCATTTTGTGGAGGGACGGCTGACGGTTGAATAGCACGAGGTCGCCGTTTTGCAGGTGCCGCTCCACCTGCAAGGTGCCATGATGGGAATGCTGCCAGTTTAGGTTGACGGTGAGCTGCATGCTGGGGTATCAAAAAGCCTCATTGCAGAAAATGAACAGTACTAGGTCGCCGTTTTGCAGGTGCCGCTCCACCTCCAAGGTGCCATGATGGGAATGCTGCCAGTTTAGGTTGACGGTGAGCTGCATGCTTGGGTATCAAAAAGGCTCGATGCAGGAAATGAACAAGAAATGAACTGCACTGGGTCGCTGTTTTGCAGGTGCCGCTCCACCTGTAAGGTGCTGTGGTGAAAAAGCTGCCAGTCTAGACTCCTGGTGAGCTGCATGCTTGGGTATCAAAAAGGCTCATTGCAGAAAATGAAAGGCACTTGGTCTGCCACTTAGCATCAAGCAAGGTGCGCGTGGGATGTTACAAGGATTGCACTTAGTAGGGTTGGTTAGAGAGCGGTATATATATACAACGTATATGACCGTATATTAGGTAATCTCCCTGCCAAACATACCGTTCATACACCGCGTATATATGGTTCCGGCCGACCTTACACTTGATGGAGTAAAAGGGTAACAATGCGGAGCACGCTTCATCAAACGTAGTGGGTTATCTGAATGGCCCTCGATGCTCAATTTGTGAAGAGACAGGTGCGGCCTTGATAACGAACGTCACATAAAAACAGCGCAATGGATAAAATGATATGGAGGCTTATAGCATGTAATGCTCAGTTTAACAAGGTGTGTGGTCTGTTCAGCCTGTAGCGCTTAATTCGTAAAGGGGCAGCTGCAGTCTTGACAAGGAGCGGCCACAGCAATGGAGTCGCACGCTCCTGGCGGCTTTCAGCGTGAGTTGAAAGGGGCTGTGGGGTGTGTGTATCACACTCACATACGCACACACACACACGCACCTTGTCCCCCAGCTCCAGCTTCTTGTCCTGGCCGGCTTTCACGAACAGCAAGTTGATGCGGCGCCCGTCCTCACGGATGATGAACTTGGCCCCCGTCTCTCCAGGAGGGGGGTGAGGGCCGTTTTCGACCAGGGCCTGCAAAGGTGAGGAGCGTGCAAAGATGAGGACCGTTTTTGACCAGGGCCTGCAAAGATGAGGAGCGTGCAAAGATGAGGACCGTTTTTGACCAGGGCCTGCAAAGATGGGGACCGTTTTTGACCAGGGCCTGCAAAGATGAGGAGCGTGTGCAGTATGCAGCACTTGTAGGAAGGAAGGCTGGGGCCTGAAGTCAGGAGGGCACGCACTTGTTTAGCGCATGCCTGTTTGTGCGTGCATAACGACTGGGCGCTGTTGACCACGTGGTTGAGTTAAGTGGTGGGACACAAGAGGTATGCTTGGAACCAGTCAAAGGTGTTTGCACGCACGCACACCTGCGTATACATACCCACATGCACACATGCGCACACGTACACACATGCACACAAGCGTGCCTCGTCGCAAAACTGTGATGGGGGAAGAGTGATAGGTGCGTACACGTACACAAGCACCCACCTGGAGCTTGTCAATGTTGAAGGGCGTAGCTGTCTCAGGGAACGTTAGATTTAGCGCAATGGACCAGGGCACTCCCAGCTCGTCAATGCCGATGTTTGGGTCACCTGTTAGGGTATGCAGAACAAAAGTTAATGACGCATTCCTCTTAACCTTACCTTACCTAATGACGCATTCCTCTTTGGCACACTCCTCCCAATGATCAACATCCTCCTCCCAGTAATCAAAATGAACAATGAACGGGCCCGTCAAAAGTGCTTTGGAAGTGCTTCAACAGGTGAGGTGCACGCTAGCAGCTTTCTCGTGGCCACTGCACGTGCGCTGTGGCCATGGCGTGATAGCGCACGTGTGTTCACCGTTTCACGAGTGCTTCAAGAGTGAGGTGCACGCCAGTAGCAAAATGAGAAGTGGTATGACTGCGCACGTGTGTTCACCGTTTCAAGAGTGCTTCAAGAGTGAGGTGCACGCCAGTAGCAGAAGCAAAAACGATGATCAAGATACCAGATGGCTCGAGCTCTTTGCTGACTTGGCTGAGAGGGTTATGGAGTGATTTTAAGTGAGCACACACACTCCCTCCCAAACACACACACATAGGCACACACAAACGGACACATACCCAACAAAACACACGCACGTGTGCACACACGTGCACACACACACACACGTGCACACACACACACACACGTGCACAAACACAGGTGCACACGCACACACCTGTGATGACAGTACGCGCCGAAAAGTCCACACGCTTGCCCATCAAATTGCCCCTGATCCTGCCCTCCTTGCCCTTGAGGCGCTGGGAGATGGACTTGATGGGCCGCCCGCTCTTTTGCATGCTGGGGGGCACACCAGGGATGGTGTTGTCCATGTAGGTGGTGACATGGTACTGCAGCCAGGGAGGAGCGCATGTGGTTGTGTGTGTATGTGTGTGTATGTATGTGTGTGTGTGTGTGTATGTATGTGTGTGCGCGTGTGTGTATGTGTGTGTGTGCATTTGGAACATCAGATGGTTGCAAAGAAGGGAAGATTCAGGGCTGAGTACTAGCAAAGAAAGGAAGGATGGAGGTTGTCCACTTTTTGCGCCAAGAAGGGAGGAGTGTCAGCAGAAGACGATGATGTTTGCAGCATGATATGGCGCCAACAATTCCGTAATCTACGCACGCACGCACAAACACACACATACTCACACTCACACTCACACAAACACATATACACACGCATACATGCACGTGAGCACGCACACCCATGCACGCACATGAGCACACACACAAACACACAAATAAAAATGCACACGCACCTGGACAAGCGACACAAAATCACTGATGATGTGCTGGGGTGCACCGTTTTGCTCCTGCTTGCGTAGGGCATTGTTTGCGCGGATGATCTCTGCCAGCTTGTGCGTCAAATCGTCCTCACACCTACATTGTTGTGTGTGTGTGAGATTGTATGCGTGTGTGTGTGTGTGCCTGAGTCTGTATGCGTGTGTGTGTGAGTTCACGTTGGTTGAGGAAAAGGAGTCAATAGATAACACAACCTTTGCTGGTTTACCTCACAGGCTTAGAACAGGGCTCACACGCTTGTTCAACTTACGTCATTGCACTCTACACTGAGCAAATGTGCTGACTGGGATCAACAATGGAACCTTCCTATCTCACGTTACAGGACAGAGTGCTTCATTTGATGTGGCGGACAGAAAGCATGACGCATTTTCCTACAATTCACATGGAAAACCTTGCAGTCCCTACCTGTGCGCGTGCCCAGATGCGACAGAACTACATGTAGGAACACACACACACACCTACCTGGCTGAGCTGTCCATCATGACTGAGGGCCTCACAGGGGGGGGGGGCACCGGCAAGGCCGTGATGACCATCCAATCTGGTCGCACCCATTTGGTGTTGAAGCCAAGCGCTTGGCAGTCCTCGTCAGAGATGCGACGCAGGATGTCATATGCACGAGCAGCAGTGAGCTCCTGCAGTGCATGTGTGTGTGTGTGTGTGTGTGTGTGGGTATGTGTGAGTGCTGTGCGTGCGTGTGTGTTCTTGTGTGTGCTAGCGTGCGTGTGCTAGTGCGATCGCATGTTTGCGTGCTTTTGGCGAAGAGTGAAGAAACTGCAGATCTCCCACAAAATTGTGGTGCCAATCCTTGTGACTGATGAGCCAGAGCGCTTAACACATGCAGCAAGCAGCTGAGTGCATATGCTGATAAATACGCATTTGTGTGCACACGTGCACAGTTTCTGTACCCACTATATTGGGTGGCCATCTCAATTTGAGCAACACCAGAGAATAAACAAGCGGGGCAGACAGAGCTAAATGCGCTGACATCTGTCTGGGGCGATGTCGCACACAGGTGGAAATACACACGTGCGCCTGCTTGCCTTACAATTTCGGACTTAACATATCGTGCACACAAACACACGCATACACATTTACACGTGCTACGAACTACTGCATGACCCTCCTCACCTGCTTGCGCTCGCCCTGGTCAGGCTGCTCGTCCTCGTTCTTAGGCTTCGCAAACTCGCAGATGATCTTCATGCTCTCGTACATGTACTTGGGCTGAAAAAGGGGAGCGGTGAATTCAGAGCGTGATTTTGCGTGAAGACGCATGTGTGTGTGTGTGTGTGTGTGTGTGTGTGCGCGTGTGTGTGTGCGTGTGTGTATGTGTGTGTGTGCGTGCGCTTGCATGCGTGCGTGAGTGCGTGCGTGTGTGTGTGTGTGTGTGTGCGCGCGCGCGGGCGCATGCATATGCGTTATGCGCTCATGTGTTGTGTGTAGGTATGTGTAGGTATGATTATTATTTGACACATAATCCCTGCATACTTGTGCACGTGGTAACATGTATGTTTGTGTGAATGGGTGTGTGTGTGTGTGCATGCGTGTGTGTGTCAGTGTGTTTGTACGTGTGTGTGCATGTGCATGTGTGTATATGTGTGCGTGTATGCAGGTGCAGGCCTGTGTGCAGAGGTGTGTGTGTGTGTGTGTGTGTGTGTGCGCACGCGTGTATTGTGTGTGCGCACCTGGGGCGCCCCTGTGGCCTCATCCACGCGCTTTGAGCCGCACATAGACACAAAGTAGCGCAGACGCCCCTCAGGGCTGCGGATACTAACGCCTTGCTGATATTTGGGGTCAGCCTGTAGGTGAGTAATGTGAGTGCTGTGAGTGCATGCTCTGAACTGAATAGGTGTGCACGCCCAGGGAATAATGTACACACTTCCATGAATGTGCATGCGTGCACGCAAGCACACACACACACACACACACACACACACACACACACACACACGCACGCACGCACGCACGCACACCTCTGCACACATGCCTGCACCTGCATACACACCTGCACCCCCCCACACACATACACACACATGCACATGCTCACGCACGTACAAACGCACTGACTGGATACAAACAGTCAATTGACATACAGACACAATCCCCTCTCCTCCCTCAACACGTTTCATGCGGCACCTTGTCCAGCAGGAGCTTTGAGGTGCTGTAGCTCACGCATCTCAGCACCCTGATGACTGTCCTGATGAAGCCGTGGTGGTACATGGGCTTGGCCAGCTCAATGTGGCCAAAGTAGCCGGGACAATCGATCATGCTGCTGCCGTCCGTGGTGCACACCGAGCCCCCCTTTTCCATCGTGCCCATACGCAGGTCGGACAGACCGCCAGCCTTGGGCAGGCCCTTCTCGTACGTGTCGCTGGTCTCGATTTTGGCCACCGAGTACCGACGCTGTGTTGGTTGTGTGAGTGAGGAGTAGATGCATGGGTTCATTTGGGTAGAATTGTTGGATGCAAGATGCAGTAAGGGGGGCTAAGGACATACACAACACACAAACAAACACGCACACGCACGCACATACGCACGCACGCACGCAGCCCAAACTTAGAGACCCTCCACTGGACCACACACACAACTCACAATCTCATCAGGGTCCCAGATGGAGAACTGCACGGACTTGACCCGCTTGATGGGGGCAGAGCTGAAGGTAAACCTGTCCAGCGTACCCATGACCCCTGCAGATCTTTCTCTCCAAAGATGCTGCTGCTCTTGTTCAGATAATCATGCACACAAGGGAGCTGGGAAGCAAGGGCAACTCAAGAGCTGTTCAAGCTACAGCCCCTCGGGCAATAACAAGCGTATAAGGTGCTGCACTGCTGTTATGAACCTCTTATTAATTTGTCTAATTAATTTATAAGTAGATATCTTGGGCCAGAACACGAATAAATTTAAATCTAACTCCTTAGCAATGCTCCTGCATCAGAGCCCTAGGCTCGGTCCATCAACAGCCAGCTGCACCTCTACTTCTAGCGTAATCAGGAGGAGCACTGCTGCAAGGACACACCGCACGTGCGACAGCAGATCACAATGCCTCTACCTCACCTCCTCCTATTTGTACGAGGGCAGCAGCACCGTTGGCACCGCGTACAGCAGCAGCAGGCAGTGTCAGGAGATTTCTGCTAAGCAGCCATTCGCATCACGCCAGGCTCCAGGGATACGTGCCCAGCGCGTACAATTATGGAGCAGGTGATGAATCGATTCCTGTGCTGATTTTTGAGCATGGCTCGCTCAGTTTCACATGAAGAGTTGACTCTGCCAGAAGCAAGGCAAGGATCTGCTTTTCCCATGCATATCCATCATTCCAATTCCTTGCACTCGCCCTAAACATGCAGGCGGACAGCAAGCCTCATTTGTTGGAACAGGAGGAGGAGGAGGAGGAGGAGGGAGAGGCAACTATCAAGGTAGGCGAACAGGCTAAGCAAGTAGCGTCCAAAGATGCAAGCCATTTTGTTAGGACAGAGGCGCATTTGTTGTATAATTATTGCTCAAGACAGCCGCTATAAGTTCTCTCTTGGTCTGTTTGTGGCGGGAAGATAGCACGTGCCCACACCTGGAGTCCCACTGTACATTAGCACGTTCATGTCACCACCTCCTCTGCTGCAGACGGGCAAGCCTCGCTCGGAGACAGGGGAGAGATGGGAGGGGGGGCAAAAGCAGGAGGAGGCGACAGAGGTGAGCAATAGCATATGATAAGTGTCATATGCTTGGTGCATGTCAGGAGCCTCTTTCAGGACCAAGTCTGGCTTTACCCGCTACACGTTGCAAACGAGGAAAATGTCTGTAACTGTGTTCAGTTCACCTACTTCCGTCCAAAAGACTTCTCCAGGACATTCCTCCTTCATTGCCCTGAACAATTTATGCCTGATGCTGCCTGATGCAACTTTTGTTTCAAACTGCTTGCTGTTTACGCTGCAAGGCACATCCTGCAAGATGTTCTTAAGCAGGTACTATCTTTTTTGCCTGCATGTGAGTTTGAAGCGATTTGCCGCCAGTGTGCCTGACATCGGTCTCATTTTTTGTGCAGGACTTTGTGCAACGATTCCGTCTGCTTTAACCATCATTTTAATCATCTTTGCACTAAATGAACATTATGCTCTCTGGAAACTAAGCACCCTCACAGGACGAGAAGCTGTACTCTATTGCTCTCCTTGCTTTAGCTCACTCTACAACTGTGACGAAAGGCTTACCCGTCATCTACCTACACTTTCACCCTTGCAACACAGACAGGCCATACCCTGATGGCAGCAACAATTCTTGGAGGGTTGGAGGGGGGGGCGGTAGAGCAAGGGAAGAAGTGGGAGACCTAGGCAGAGGTGAGTGCGGTCAATCGCTTGTTTAAATCCTGAAGCGTGCTGGCTCCTCACCAGTATCACCTTTACCACGTCTAAAAGGGTAGTAAATCTGGCGCTTCCGTGCTTGGAATATGAAAAATAGGGCTGTGCTGTCAGTTCCAGCTGTCCATGTTGATGTAGATGGGCAATGTTGTCTCCCGAGCGCAGGTGCCACTTGTGTATATTTGTACGCAGAATTGGTACACACACTGCAAAGTGGTTATTAGTTGTTTGCATGGTACCAACTCACTGATGTTGTTTCACTTATCGTTAATCAATTAATTCCTTGCAAGCTCTCAATTCTACTGACCTGGCCTGGGATTGAAATAGTGGCACATAAAGAAGATGTGCGTTATGTTCCCAGTCAAACGTCCCAGTCAAACGTCCCCCTCATTTTACCCCCTCCAAGGCTTCACTACCTGCTCTTTTGAACTTCCCACTACAGACGGGCTGTCAGGGTATGGCAGCAGAGATTCTGGGAGGGGAGGAGGGGGGAGCGGCAGAGGAGGGGGCAGAGCAGGAAGAGGAGGAGGGGGCCGTGGTAGAGGTGAGGTGGTTGGGTGTGCTGGTGGTGCAGCAAGGCAGCTAACCTGTTTTAGCGGCAAAAGTAAGTCTTAAAATCGTACGGAAGCAGGTATCATAAATCAAGCTAAAGGTGATCGTTGCTATTAAGTAATGTTTAAAAATACAAAATACGTGCAACAGCATGATTGCCCTGTGGTCTGTCTGGCCCGATGACCTAAGCACGTTTCCAGTGATTCTATCGAGGTTTTTGGCCGTGCTGAAAAAGAGAGTAGCCACTTAACTCCCCCCCAAAAAGCTGCAAAAAATTGGGCTGCGCCAAATTTGTGGCATAATGGTGAGGAGCGAAAGGTAAACAAAGATTCCTATTAATTGAATCTTCCCTCTTGCCTCCCTCCCCCCCTAAGATCTGTGCATCCTCGCTCTCATCACCAATCTCCATCAACTCTGGCTCCTGCTGCCGCTCCGCTGCTGAGTAATTGCTGCTTTTGGCCGTTTCTTTGCTTCAGACCACTTTCGCGCTTCTCACAAGAAGGGGAAGCCCTGAGCCCCAAATTTGCCATGCTGATGCTGGAGGATATGTAGCACAAGCTTCTGGCGCAGGGCTGCTGCACTAGCTGCGTGCAGCAGTGTGATGATGCTGAATCGTCTCACCTGCTTAATTGCTGCTTCTTCCCATGCGTCCACGTTTCGTCGCGAGGTTGGTGCTGGTGGTGGTGGTGGGAGGGCTGGGCCATGCTCGCAACCAGTAAATTGCAGCTGTTGGAGGTGCGAGTGGAGGTGCTGTGAATGTTGCTGAAAAGGGTAATCCGACAGATGCCATTTCTGTGCTTCGTGCAATACATATATCCTCGTATCATGCTGCAGCAGTGTTGTATCATGCTGCAGCAGGTGTTGTACCATGCTGCAGCAGTGTTGTATCATGCTGCAGCTGGTGTTGTATCATGCTACAGCAGTGTTGTATCATGCTGCAGCAGTGTTGTGTCATGCTACAGCAGTGTTGTATCATGCTGCCGCAGTGTTGTATCATGCTGCAGCAGTGTTGTATCATGCTGCAGCAGTGTTGTAGCTTGCTACAGCAGTGTTGTGGCATGCTGCAGCAGTGTTGTATCATGCTGCAGCAGGTGTTGTAGCTTGTGGTGCAGGAGGTGGTGCATGCCACCTCAGGGTGCATCAGCTGGGGGAGGTGCTGCAGCTTGTGCTGTTGGAGCTGCTAGCATGGGTGGGAGGGGCATGGAGGGGTCGAGAAGGGCAGGGGCTTGGGAGTTTTGGGAATAACCTTGGTCTGTCGACGGTGTTGGGGGTCCTCTCGGCCCGGAGGATACAGAACGTGCATCGACTCATTTGTAAACTGAAACGTATAAAGTATTGGCTATACCGGGTGGTCGATAGAAAATTCGGGTGTTGCCCCTAAGTTTGCAATGCAAGTGAAATGATTGAAAATTAAAGGAGTGCAACTTTTTAACGAGGGAGTTGAAGCACTGCAGAGAAATAAGGCTTGACAATCAATGAGAGACCTTTCTTTGCAGAAACATTCAAATTAGTGTAAGTGAAAACCGGCGATTTTCGGTCAGGGTTGTTCAGTTTTGGGTTCAGGCCAAGGTTTGTGAACTTTTACGCATTTACACAAACCATAAAAATGCCGTTCGCAGACTATTGTTTGTTGAACTCAAGCCCATTTATCCAAAAGTGCAGTCCAAAATGCAGGAAAGAGCTTGAATTACCTGTCAGGCATTTCTCGTAAATTTAATAATCGTATTATTTTGCACATAATCAAGACAACTCAAGCAAGTTTCGGCAAAGGGAAACTGTGGAAATCAGTCAATTTTTCTCTTTAAAAAATTGCACATGGATTTGTGAGTGTTGGTATTATGTGGTTCTGCATTCATTTTATGGATTTGCGCCCTGACTGCGCCATGTGTGAAAGCCCTTTATAAGTAGGGTTGGCCAGAACCATATATATACGGTGTATATACGGTGTTTTTGGCAGGGAAATCACCAAATATATGGTCATATACGGTGTATATATACGGTTTTGGCCAACCCTATTTATAAGCTGTACGTGGTGCCTAATAGTGGCTCTTTCGAGGAATGGTGTCGTTTCAAACACCTTACACAGAGCAAACTTTTATAAAAGATGTGGAGGTATCGCAACCTGAGTTGTTTAACAGCTTATTTCGTCAAAAACGGCTAATCATGGGGACGATGTACCGGTATAGGAGATTTTTGTTGTACCGCCTGCAAAAATTGGAGTTGCCAGTTTTGGCCCAAACAGGTCAAGAATCGGCCTTTTTGAATAAAAACTACGCAGGCGATAAAAAAACTCCCCACATCTGATAAGGAAAAGGAGCCACTTTGGTACCTTTGGTCGACCGCAAAGAAAAAAGAAAAGGTCGACAGGGAACAGGAGGGTTGCAGGCTTGATATGAAACCAGCTCCTGATGAGAGACGATAACAAAACTGGAAAGTGCGCGTCCGGTATGGACGAGTTTGGCAGTGTAGTTGACAGAACGCAAATGAAGCTTGGAAGCAAGTTTCTTAGCTCTTTGTGAATCATGAACCAGGTCCTTAATAGGCTCAAATGTGTGATTAATGTAAATGGCGCCACCCACTTCCAAAGGATGGTGTGGAGGGTAACAGAGGCTCCTTGAAGGATGGTGCAGATGTGTTTGTGCTGGTGTTGCACGGTGCTCAGCTGGTTCTGAGGTCGATTGTCCTCAAAACTTGATCTCAATGAGGTGGATGTCATCAAGTTGAAAAATGCGAAGATCTTTGAGTCGGTGCTGTCTGGAGAAGGTGGATTTGCTAGCGGCGGCTGGCGGTGCTGCTGAGGTGCTCCTGGTCTCCCTCAGTTTCCCCCTGCAACTCCAAAGAATCCACCCCCCTTTATTACTAGCCTGTTGATTTTTTGCTTTTGCGGGTGATGGAAGCAACCAGTACAGCATCTGGACGGCTGGACTCCAGCCGCTAGAAGTATACCTTTTTTGTCTGAATTGTTGGGTTGAAAGGAGCCATTTTGGTATAATCCTAGTTCCAGCTGTTTTGGAGATCTGGAGATTTTGCATAGCCAGCCGTTCGCTACTGCCTATATCCACGGAGACAAAGCACGACCCTAGGGAGCCTGTTTTGCTGATGGCTTTCATGGTCACGCTGCAAGCCAAGATATGTCTTTCAACATTCATGTTCCTGTAAATGCTGTCACCCAGAGAGAGTGACATTGTAATATTGTCAGGAAAACGCTAGGAGAGCGTTTTCACTGCAAATAATTGTATTAATAATTATCTTCTGGCCACCTGGCTGGATGTTCTGAGGTGACCTGTAAAGCCACATACTGGCAGGCTGCATCTTTTCCAGCTGCCCATCCTCAGAAGCAACTCAAAAAAGCGACTGAAGGCTGCTTGCTTCAAATGGTACAATACATACACTATCTATTAATCATAAATATCTCATCCATGTGAAAGTGCAATTGCATTTATAACAGTCGAAATCACCCCTTTATACTAGTACAAGATATAAACAAGTACATAAATCTCAGTATGTGAACTTCCATTTACCGGTATACGCGGCTCTAATCGTATGCCATGCTGCTGAATTTCAGGCTTCCCCTCTGGCGGTGGTCCTTCCCCTGAAGACAAGGTGCCCTCCCTGGATGCCTGCCTGCAAGCCATAGATGCAGCGTGCGTCACACCACTGAGTTTCAGCTCCACTGCATACCTTATGTATGACCTGGGCAAGCGAGTGGACATGGACAAAGCCAAACTCAGCAGCAGCGACAGAAATGAAGTGGTGAACAGAGCAGAAAAGATGGTGCACATGCTGCTGGGCTTCAGCAGCTCAATCTCCAAGCTCCCACCTTCCACTCGCTCAGCAGCAGCAACAGCAGCTCCTGTGCAGCAGCTTAACAGCGCAAGGCTGAGTCAGCTCTCATGGGCGCTGTCTGCCTTGGTGGGCTTCGAGCAGCGAGTGATGAGCACAGATGCCCGGCAGCTGTGCTATGCGCTGGCAGAACGTGCAGCACAGCCAGGGGTCATGGAATCCAAAGCAGATATGGCCTGCAGAAGTTGGGCTGGTGTGCTGTATGGTCTATCTAGGCCAGGGGTAAAGTGCAGCGATGACAGCCGCGTGCAGCAGGCTTTCACTGCAGCTATCGAGCAGCAGCTACCCAGCCTCCACCTTGCAAAGCAGAGATGCATAGCACAAGATTTGAGCATGACAGCCGTGGCGTGCAGAAACGCTGGTTTTGAGGGTGACAATGCAGCCTTTTATCTCAGCGGTGGCCGGCAGGGTGGGAGATCCCAGCATGGGTGGGGTGGGTGGGGGCATCATGGCAAGGGCTTACCCACAGGCTTGGGCAAACCTTATTAATGCGTGCGCACATCTGGAAAAGCGGGGAGCAGGGAAGGGGCTTGGGGAGGGCATGGGCATCATCACACATGAAGGAGCAGCAGCCATGGCTCATGCCACGTGCGGCCCTGTGCACACGCAGCCTGACGCGCAAGCCCTTGCCAACATGCTCTGGGGTTTGTCGCAATTCAAGTGGAATGAGCCTGGGATTGATTGGGATGTTGGTATGTGCCTTCATGGAGCGCAGCAGCAGCAGTGTGCCGCAGGCTGTAGCCAGCGTGCTTGTAGCGTTGGCCAGGTTTGCGTGGTTTGACCTGGGTGTTGTCAGCACTCTGGCGGCAGAGATGGTCAAGCCTGAGCGAATCAGCAGCAGCAAGCCACAGGATATTAGCAACATGCTCTGGGCACTGGCATCTTTGGGGTGGTATGAGCCAGTCGTGTATGATCAGCTGATGGCAGCACTGCAGGGGAGCAGGGAGGCTGAGCCCCAGAACTTCAGCACTTCCATGTACAGCTGTGCCATTGCATCCCACCACAGCAGCAGTGTTAACGACCTGGCACAACTAGTCAGCGAGCAGGATGTGAGCAAGCAGGGTGGGTGGGATGAGCAGACTTTGGCTAACACCCTGTACGCGTGGGCGGTCCTGAGCACCCAAAGCCTCGCCTCAGACAGCTTGGAAGGGATGGCTCAGCACCTTTTGCGAGAAGTCAATGCCAGGGGTCCTGCAGCACTCTGCAGCCCAATTCAACTGAGTCAGCTGCACCTAGCACACCTGGAGGCAGAGCGGGTGGGTCTGGCAAGGGGTGGTCTCAGCACAGCCAATGGGATACAGCAAGCAGCAGCAGAGGAGCATGCGATTGGCCAACTAATATTGCAAAATAAGGCAAAGCAGTCAGGGGGCACAGCAGGAGAGATAGCGGCAGTTGCTGCCTTGCGAGCAGCAGGCTACGAGGTAGAGCTAGCAGGCTTGACTAAGGGCGATTGCTATGTTAACTTGCTAGTGCAGCATGAGGGTGCTCCCAATGGTATTGCAGTAGACATCCTTGCAGCCACTGATGTGCTCCGCCACCCCTTAGGCCAGCTGAACGGGAAGATTAGGCTGCAGCATGAGCGGATAAGGCAGCGCTGTGATGGTTTGGTGCTTCTGAGTGAAGGAGAGGTTAGTAGGCAGCCGGGTTTGATGGTGCAAAGAGTGCAGCAGGAGTTGGCGAAGGCAGCAGCAAGAAGGGAGGGGGGTGGAGAGCCTAGCAGCAGCAGTACCAATAGCAATGGAAGCTACCCACTGCCTCCTGCCCAGCCTCAATCAGCCACACCAGGCATTCTGCAGCCTAAAAGTAAACAAAACACTTTTTCCAAGCCATCAGACTATGTTGCCATGCCTCCACAGCTGAAAAGCAAACCTCAGCGCAATGGTTAAGAGTCAAGGGCTTCCAACACATATTTGTTGACCGTGCTCCTTTTCCTTGGTCGTGATGATTTATTGCGATGTAGTTGAAGTGGTGAATCTGCTAAAAGTAAGGCAAACTTAACGCTAGTATCAGCACTTCTGGATGTGGAACAAATTGTGACAATGCTCCACGACCTGCTCTTCATTGAGCTTCTGACTTTCCTTCCCATTGATTATTGCTATAAATTAAATTGAACTCTTTGAATCCATTTTTCCCCACACCCTGCTGAGGCGGACAATGGCCGGATCCAGAAAAGTTTTTAGTTTAGTTTAGTTTGGATTACAAAGGCCTCCAGCCTGGCATGGCTGCTCAACCTATAGGTCCCAACAAATAAATCAAACAAAAAGATCGACAGCTGCATTAATAAATTTGTAAACTTCTGAGTTAT
>Ga0307945_1002668_pt1:5000-14506 | contig 14506 bp, 15 predicted proteins | sample OrgLakmetagen228_FD_201818 | JGI IMG/M metagenome (GOLD analysis project Ga0307945, IMG submission 201818) | Saline water microbial communities from Organic Lake, Antarctica - #228 | ecosystem: Environmental > Aquatic > Non-marine Saline and Alkaline > Saline | place: Antarctica...
GGCTGGCCACGCTGCTCAGCAGCGCGGAGTCCGCTGAGTCAACATTCAGGGCGCCAGGGCTTGCGTGGGTTGCGTGCAAGGATTGAGCTAGAGAGGAGGCCAAGCGCTGCACGCCACTGCGCAGCTCGTTCTGCATTAAGTGTGCGTGTATGTGTGTGTCTAAGTGTATGAGTCTGCGTGTGTGCGTGCTCGTGTGTGTGTGAGTGTGTGTTGTGTGTGTGTGTGAGTGTGCTTGTGTGTGTGTGTGTGTGTGTGTGTGTGTGTGTTTGTGTGTGTGTGTGTGTGTGTGTGTGTGTGTGTGTACCTACAGAGACCTCATGTCAGGTGCCATTTTTACACCTGAATTCAGTAAGGCATTCGTTGGGTCAAAGGGCCTTACATCAGGGAGAGGGAGAGGGGCTCAAAAGAGGAGACTCAAACCATAGTCTAGCGTGTGCTTTCCTATCACTCCTGCAACGCCCTTTGTTTCTTTACTGAAATGTTGCATACAGCTATGAGGAATTTCGGCTACAGGAGCTCACCTTCCTGTTGCCCTCTCATCCATCAGACTTTGAGACTGAGGAGTTGCATTCGTTTTATGATCTAGTGTTACCATACAACTTCGGCTACAAGAGCCCTCTCATCCAACTTTAAAACTGAGGTGTTGCAAACACAAAGCTTACGCAAACACGCGCGCAGCATCTCCTACAAAATTTGGCTACAGGAGGAGCTTTAATCTCCTGGTGCGCTGTTGTCCATCACACTTCAATCGTACTCTCAATTGGTGCGCTAACAAGAGGGGAGAGAATCCGCCAATGCACACACACAGCTTGGAAAAATGCAGGACACCTAGTAGAGCTGCACAGCACACAAGGCTTGGAGAAATGCAGAGGACTGTACAGCACACACTCACACAGCTTAAAGAAATGCAGAGGGCACCTAGTAGAGCACACTGTACAGCACACACGACCCTTCAGCAAGTGCTCAAATGCACCGGGGCGACACCCAACAAGACACCAACCTCAAAGCACCATACTGCATCTACAAACTGGACCTAAATATTAAAGATAGGGTCGGGCAAAATCTTGAACACCCTGTTTACCTACTCCTGATTATAAAGTGAACTTTGCAGGAGCATCGTCAGCACATGATGCCACACACCACTCACCAGGATGGTGCTCAAGTGTACGGGGGCGACATCCACAAGCGTGCGCACAGACGAGCTGGCTTTGGAGTACGAAGCATCAGACAAGCCCTCCTCAGACAGCAGCGATGCCAGCTGGCGCACCTGTGCGTGTTTGCGTGTGCCAGTATGTGTGTGTGTGTGCGTGTGCTTGTTGATGTGTGTGCGTGTGTATGTATATTTGTGTGTGCGTGTGTTTGCTAATGTGTGTATGTGTGTTCGCATGCGTTTTTACCATGTGGCAGTAAGTTGCTCATAAATGGAGCTGAGACGTACAGTACGTGCACGGGTTTGCTTGAATGCGTTCAGACGGCGGATGGGTGACTTGTGTCACATCATCAGAGGTAATAAGGGAAGTAACCCACTCTCCCCACAACAGCACAAGTGCAAGCTATTCGTGCGTGCGTGTGCGTGTGTGTGTGTGTATGTGTGTATGTGTGTGTGTGTGTGTGTGCAGAATGCAAGCAATAAGGCATTAGGAAGCATGCACACACCTATATTCCTAACCACATAAAAGCACGCTGTTCGGAAAGCAAGCAGCCTTGATGAACTGTGGGGTGGCAGGTTGGCGCACGACTTTGAATGCAAGGACACATTGACCTGACACAAGTGCAAAACACATCTATCTGAAGCAAATGTAAGGACACATCGATCTGACACATATGCAAGGACACATTGACCTGACACAAATGCAAGGACACATCTACCTGAAGCAAATGTAAGGACACATCGATCTGAAGCAAATGTAAGGACATATTGACCTGAAGCAAATGCAAGGATACATTGACCTGACACAAATGCAAGGACAGATTGACCTGAAGCAAATGCAAGGATACATCCATCCGAAAAGAGGCGTCGAGCAGAGGGTTCAAAGATACCAAGCAGCGACTCTGGGCACTAGATGTACAGAAAAAGAAGAAAAAGAAGAAAGAAGAAAGGAAGGAATGTGTTGGCAGGCACGACACAGGCATCAGACAGGAAATCGCGTACACCAAATTTTCAGACTAGAAAAACGGGCTCAGATTTGGCTACGTACCAGCCGCGCGGGCAAGGAGGTCAGCGCCTCCTTTGCTTCTTGGTGTGCGGTTTGCAGCTTGGACTCCTGAGCATCCAAGGGAGAAGGGGTGGCACTCTCTGCATGGGTGGCCTCGGTACCTGTGTGCGCATGTTTGTGTACACGTGTGTGTGTGTGTATGTGTGTGTGTGTGTGTGTGTGTGTGTGTGCGCGCGCTTGATTAAATACATGTGTTTGTGAGTGCAGATGTGGGGTTGCATGAAGTAAAAAGGGAGGTGCACATGGCTTCAATACTTGGCCCCACACATATATTCACCCACACCAACACCCAAGCCCGCATATGCACCTTCCTACACTCAACAAAACACGTACCCCGCCCATCCACACACCTGCTACTTGCTGTGCGGGTGGCGCGAACGGCGAGCCAAAGCCTGCCGTGGCAGGAGCCGCTTCGGCCACCGCTGCTGCTGCTGCTGCTGGTGGTGCTGGCGTTGGTGTTGGTGCTGCCGCAGTTGATGGTGCTGATGGTGTTGATGCTGCTACTGATGCTGGTGCTGCGGGCAGCCCTGAGGGGGTCACAGGGGTACCTGCCACTGGTGCGGCAGGTGGTTGTGGTGGGGGTGCAGCTGCTGCTGCGTCAGCTGGCTGAGAAGGTGCCTGTGTGCGGGGTTCTAATGGAGTGGCAGGAGTCACAGATGATGTAGAAGGGCCTGCTACTGCCCCTTGTTGCTGCTGCTGCGGCTGCTGCTGGTTGGGGTGGGCGCCTGGAGGTGGGGCGTGCGGTTGTGTGATGTGAAAGGCGCACACATTCACACTGCCTCTTTGGCACCAACTAAGAGATTGAGCGCGCACACATTCACACTGCCTCTTTGGCACCAACAGAGTGAGGGCGCGCACGTTTCCACTGCCTCTTTGGCACTATCAGTGAGCACGGGAGACTAGCTAGCCTTGCCCATATTTGAAAGCAGCTGAGAGGTAGCCTAATAAGCAGTGCCGGTCTATTTACAATCCAATGCATGCGTTGCAAAATCAGATGTCGTCATGAATACTCCACACACACACGCACGCACGCACACACACACACACACACAAGCGCTTAAGCACCTGTGTCCACGTCCATCATTATGAACACTACATATGAATCAATTTTAACATTAATCTAAACATTATGAACTCTACATATTAATCAATCCAAACCCATGTAACCATCACTACGAACTCTGAACATTACACTTCTACCAGCGCACCTTTGTCCACGTCCATCACTATGAACAGCACACACATTGTGCACCATCATGAGCACTACATATGAATCATGTAACCATCACTATGAACTAAGAACAGTACAAGTCAAGCGACGCACCTGTGTCCACGTCCATCGCCTGCGGCTGCTGCGGCTGCTGCTGCTGCAGCTGCTGCTGCGCTCCTTTACATCTCTGATGGAACCCTTCGAGGGCTGCGTTGCGCCCACGCTCTTTGGCGCGCTCTTCACCCATCATCTGCGTGCAAACACACACACACACACACATTCACACACACATGTACGGCAGTCAGTAAAACATGCTCATTGGACAGGGTTGCCTGAATTTCAAAGTGGCCTTTCAAGGGTTGCGTAACACTCACGCTCTATGCCGTGCACCTCACCATAAGTGTACTCTGCACGCACACACACACACGTACATACAGCAGTACACCATTATGTTTGGACATGGCACTTTTAAGTCCTGCATTCCAAGCTCCTCTCCCGCACTGACTTGTTTAAGGTGTCAGCCCAAACTGGTGCAGACTACTGCTGCTTCAACCACTGCAGGGCACACAATGCACCTCTGCCGAGAGCACCGCCAAACCCTCACACACATGCACACAAAAGCACAAACACACAAAATGCACTGCCTACCCCCCTGTTACCGGGGGTTCAGCCCAGATTACTGCAGCCCTAGCCACTCCAGGATGTATAATAAGCACATCCGTGCACAAGAAACCTCGAAAAATGCACTGCCAAACCCACATTCATATACGCACATGCACACACACACACACACACACACACACAAACACAGAAACCCACCTGCAGCCGGGTGGTCAGCTCAGACAAGTAGGCAGCGGCAGCCTTCAGCTCAGTTTCCAGCAGGATCAGCGCAAACTCCATCGTGGGGTTGCTGCGTTTGCACATTGGCACTCCCACAGAGGACAGCATGACCTCCAGGGACATGGGCTCTGCGACACGTGTGTGTGTGCGTGTGTGTGTGTGTGTGTATGTGCGTGTGCATGTGTGTGTGTGTGTGTGTGTGTGCGCATGCGCTCACAGCACGCAATCCAGAGATTAGGTGTGCTTCTTTTTTGCATCATCACCCTCACAAACCACACCTACGGCACACAAGATAGCACACACCCACACCACACGCACCTTGAGTGGAGGCAGGCAAGCCAGTGCTTGGCCCTGCATCATTTGGCCCAGGCTGTAAGCCCTGTGGAGGCGGCAGCAGCTGAGGCTGAGGCTGCTGTTGGTGCTGCACAATCACTGGCGGTGGTGGTGGTGGTGGTGGTGGTGGTGCTGCTGCATTGCCAGAGGTTGCGGTTGGTGCCCCGTGAGTTGAAGAGGGTGGAGGGGTGAGTGTGAGGGTGGTGGAGGGGGCGCCAGCGGTGGAGCTGAGCACGGCCAGCTGCTCGATGCCGTCGTAGGGCACACGCAGGGTGAGCATCATACGCGCGACTTGGGAGGAGTGCTTGGCCATGTAGGTGATCTGTGTGTGTTGTGTGTGTGTGTGTGTGTGTGTGTGTGTGTGTTTTGTGCTTTTGTGCATGCGTGTGTGTGTACACGTGTGAGTGTGTGTTTTGTGCTTTTGTGCATGTGTGTGTGTGTGTGTACAAGTGTGTGTTTTGTGCTTTTGTGCATGTGCGTGTTTTGTGCTTCTGTGCATTGCGCGTGTGTTTTATGCTTTTGTGCATGTGAGTGTGTATGTGTGCGCAGGTTAGTGAGGGTGATCGTAATTAGCATGTGCCAAGTGCTGCGTGACGGAACAGCTAGGGCACGGCCACACCAGAGCAACCAAAAACAAAAGTCTCCTTGTTGCACCATCTCGCTGCGCTCATCAACAAACCCACACCGTAAACAGTAACACGCTCATTGCTTTGACAAACATCCTCCCAGGTCGTCAAAAAACAATTGCCATCTGTATGCATGATCCTACCACTCTCGTCAACAAACCCACACCGTAAACAGTAATACCCACCGTTTCAAGCATATAATTTTTCTGCATGCGTGATCCTGTCGCTCTCGTCAGTTGCATATAGCAGCCAAACCTTTGACAGTAACACCCACCGTTTCAAGCACACGCCGCAGCAGCTGGGGCACTGCTGCGCCATCGCCCACACTCACTCCCAGCATGGCAGAAATGGTGGCCTCTCCTGCCTGCAGCACCTGCTGCTGCTGCTGGTCGACCTGCAGAGATGCAATTGCAAAAAGAGCGTGCTATGGCAAGGCAGTGAGTGACACACTGATGACGGAGAGAGGAATGATGCTTGGTGTCCTGCAGCTCCTGCTGCTGCTGCTGTTGCTAGTCTACCTGCAGAGATGCAATGAACATAGGGAGCATGCTCTGGCGAGGCAGTGAATGTCACATGTTTGGCAAGGCAGTGTATGACACACGTGAATGACACACGTCAAGACGGAGAGAGGGAAGCTGCTTCCTGTCCTGCAGCACTTTCTGCTGCTGCTGCTGGTCCATCTGCAACGAACACAAAGAGCAAAGCAAAAACACGACCCGGAAATGACGTAGGGGTTAAGAAAATGGGCCTGAAGTACCGGAATCCATCATTTTTGAGACCCGGGAGAGCATGCTTGACTTTTTCACCAGCTTGGCAACAATTCGATGTGCTCTGCTCCATCGAGCCCTTTTGCTGCAAACTGGTTTGACCAATGCATGTGTGAAACCTGGAAGAGCATGTCGACCTCTGCCTCCACCTTTATAACAGGTTCAACGTGCTCTCCATTCTTTCAAGCCCTTCTGCTGCTTTTTGCTGCACCTTTATAACAGGTTCAACGTGCTCTCCATTCTTTCAAGCCCTTTTGCTGCTTTTCGCTGCACCTTTATAACAGGTCCAACGTGCTTTATTTTTCAAGCCCTGTTGCTGCTTTTTGCTGCACCTTTATAACAGGTCCAACGTGCTCCATTCCCCCAAGCCCTTTTGCTGCAAACTGATCCGACCAAATGCGAGAAGGACAGTCCCACCCACCTGCATCGCATCTCCGTCCTGCTGACCCACTGCACCAGCTGACGCTACGTCACGCTCCGTCAGCGCGCGCACTGTGCCCATCATCATGCGCAGCAGAGCACGGCGCGTGGGTGCGTGCGCGCTGAGGTTGAGCAGCACACGCAGCAGGGCCTGGCGTGAGGAGTTGGGGTGGGACACCCGTAGGAGGGAGGCGAGCGAGCCAAGGTCTTCCAGGTCAAGCATGGGGGGTACCTGCGTGTGTGTGTGTGTGTGTGTGTGTGTGTGTGTGTGTGTAGAGCAAGAAAGGGGAGTGTTTGCCCTGTTTGCGTGTCGCTTGCATTCACAATCTTGGACACATTCTCTTACAAATTATGTTGTTGCGCATCATTGAGTATGCATAGTGAGAGCATGGTGAGAGCATAGTGAGAGCATGGTGAAACGAGCGCCATCACGTGCGCAGGTGCATGCTCCACCCAAGTGCACCTATGCCTAGTGCCCAATAAAAAGAAATAAGCACGCGTCTGTGTTGTGTCTGTGTGCCTGGGTGTAGTGCCGTCAAATGCGCAGGTGCACTACCCAAGCGCCTAGTGCCCAAAGAAGCATTTTCACACAAAAGGCACGTGTCTGTGTGTCTGTGCATCTGGGTGTAAACTGCCACATACATGCACCTACATGCACAGAACACACACTGAACACAGCTATTCCCTGTAGGATCTCCCTGCCTGGATTAACACACATAGCTCCTTGTTCATCTAAATCCACTCAATCGTGGCGGACCTACATCTATTTGTACATGGCAAACCAATATCCACTGATACATGGTCAATAAACGGCTTTGGGTGCTTGCATTCCGCACATAGTGCAGGATGTTCGCAATGACAGCATGTGGATTTGCTGACAGGTTCTGTGTTAGCCTTGTTTGCATGGAGACCAGAGAACCTGTCATCAAATCCACATGCTGTCATTGCAAACGTCCCGCAGGATCTGAGCACCAAGCCGTCCTCCAGCATTGGTGTTCACACACACACACAAAAAACACACACGACTTCCACCTTACCACCAGTGCACGGAAAGTATTGAATGGTGCATGCATACGCTGCATGTGTGCTTGCGTGCAGACACTGCATGTGTGCTTGCGTGCAGACGCTGCATGTGTGCTTGTGTGCATACGCTGCATGTGTGCTTGTGTGCATACGCTGCATGTGTGCTTGCGTGCAGACGCTGCATGTGTGCTTGCGTGCAGACGCTGCATGTGTGCTTGCGTGCAGACGCTGCATGTGTGCTTGCGTGCATACGCTGCACGTGTGCTTGCATGCAGACGCTGCATTTGTGCAGCATTAAGGGTACTGCATGTGTGCTTGCGTGCAGACGCTGCATTGTGTGCAACATTAAGGGTACTGCATGTGTGCTTTCATGCAGACGCTGCATGTGTGTTTACGTGCAGACGCTGCATGTGTGCTTGCGTGCAGACGCTGCAAGTGTGCTTGCGTGCAGACGCTGCATGTGTGCAAACATTAAGAATACTGCATGTGTGCAGCATTAAGGTTACTGCATGTGTGCTTGCATGCAGATGCTGCATGTGTGCTTGCGTACAGACGCTGCATGTGTGCAAGATTAGGGGTACTGCAAGTGGCCGTCTAGGTTGAGCGCACGTACCTGTGCCAACGCTGTGTCCTCCGCTTCTTGCTGTGTGCGTCGTGCCATGGCTGCTGCACGATGGAGCGTGATGGAGTTCTGCACACACATACACACACATTTTGGTGAGAGTGCGGGAGTTTTGAGTGTGTGTGTGTATGTGTGTATGTGCATGTGTGTGTACGTATGTGAGCTTTTTAGTGTGTTTGTGTGTGTACTTGCGTTTGTATTATGAAAGAAAGCTGTAGGCAAAAGGGCAACACAAAATTTTAAACACAAACCCACCTCAACACACACACACACACACACACACGCATGCACACCTGTTGAGCAGCAGAACCGCGTCCTCCACCCCCACGCCCACCCCGAGCTCCTGGCATTCCGAAGGTGGCCATTGGGCCTGGGGGAGGGGCCAAACCACCTCCGCCTCCACGCCCACCCCCACCTAAATGTGTGTATGTGCGTGTACGTGTTTGTGTGTGTAGGTGTGTGTGTGTGTGTGCGTGTGTGTGAGTGTATGTAGGTTTATGTGAGTATATGTGTGATTTGTGTGCAAGGTTTGTGAGTGTAAATTTCAAAATGATTGCGCCAGTAGACCAAGGAAGGTGTGCGTGGAGCATGCTCGATGACAACCACCCTCCTAACAAAGTCATGTTCATGATTTGAGGACGGCCAAGTGTGCCTTCCAGGGAATCTCAGTAAGGGATGTCACCAACATCCACGCCCATGCCCACGCCCACGCCCACGCCCACACCCACACCCACACCGACACCCACGCTCACGCCCACACCCACGCTCACGTTCACATCCACGCTCACGCCCACACCCACAATAAATCACATAAACACAAGTGTGCCTACCTGGAACTCCCAGTATGGGCATGTCACCCAGCGTGGAAGTGCGGTAGCGTGCACGAAGGGACCGTGCCTCCGCTAGCATAGCAGGGGGCAGGGTGCGCAGCAGGCCCTCATCCTGCGTGTGTATGTGTGTGTGTGTGTGTGTGTGTGTGTGTGTGTGTGTGTGTGTGTGTGTGCAAGTGTGTGAGTGTATGTGTGCGTATGTGTGTGTGTATATATATGTGTGTGTACGTGTGCATGTATAGAGTGTGTGTACGCGTATGCATATATGTGTGTGTTTGTGCATGTGCATGTATGAGTGTGCGTTTGTGCATGTATACATGTGTGGATGTGTGACACACCCACACACACAAGCAATACATCCAACCACACACAACACACACGGACACACACCCACAAACACGCATACACTGCCATACACACTCACCGACGTCAGCAGCACATCCTCGCGCACGTCTGGAGGGAATGTGGCCAACAACGAAGCCAGGTCCATCTCCTCTTCTGCCGCAGGTGGTCCACCTGTGCATGCATGTGTGTATGTATGTGTGTGCGTGTGTGTGTGTGTGTGTGTGTGTGTGTGTGTGTGTGTGTGTGTGTGTTTGTGTGTGTGTGTGTGTGTGTG